>Ga0302187_10000003_pt1 | contig 289671 bp, 234 predicted proteins | sample II_Bog_E1_3_FD_202120 | JGI IMG/M metagenome (GOLD analysis project Ga0302187, IMG submission 202120) | Peat permafrost microbial communities from Stordalen Mire near Abisko, Sweden - II_Bog_E1_3 | ecosystem: Environmental > Terrestrial > Soil > Wetlands > Peat | place: Sweden: Abisko...
TTGCTTCGCGCCGGCGCTGCCTCCGGTCGGGCTACGCCCTCCCTACGCCAGCCCCAGCGCAACGACGCAAGGTGGTCCCCTTTTGCACGCCGATAGTGGGTCCCGTTTGGACGCCGATTGACAGACAAGGCATGGAAATCTGTTCGGGAATGCCGATGCCATGAGAGTGGCTTGGCGATGCGGCCGTCAACCTGGTCCATATGCACACGCGCGGCGCAGTCGAGAAGCTGGAGCTCAGTGGCACTGCGCGCGCGGCATCTCACACTTTCTAGAATCTTCCCGCAAAAGGGCCGAGTTTGCATTCATGGTGGAGGTGGGCCGCATACATCCGACGCCGCCCGACGATTTTGCCATTCGTCCTAGTCTCAGAGCTTCTCGTCGCATCTCAATGATTATGGGGGTATCACAGGGGGTGTCTACATGGACGCATGGAATTAATCGCGACAATACAATAAATTAATTTGGATGCTGGGCCAATTTTGGTCCTGCCCCCGCAACCAACGGGACCGACATAAGCAATGCAGCAAATGGCGCATGCCTTGCCTGCCATATCAGTCCAGGAACTCGCGCCTCGCGCGCCGATAGCGCCCACGCATCATAACAATCCGGCCAGTTCCATGGCATCCCGGTTCGGTGCCAACACGCGCGTCAGTCGTGCCGCGATGGCTTGTACTTCCGCGAGGCATTCCCGCAAGGTGGCATCGTCGGGACATGAACGGGCGGCGGCTTCGCCTGCACCGCCAAACGCCATGCCATAGAGAATGTATTGATAGCTGGCCGGGCCGAACAACTGGCAGCTTTGCGGAAAATCGCCGGCGATGGGCGGCCGGTTCTGCCACACCCGCAGGTTTTCGCGCAGCGATGCCGGGATGGAGGCCGCCGCGCGGTTGTCCACCCAGAACGGCTCGAGGCGGTCGCTCAGCACGTAATGTAGCTTGAGGAAGTCGATGGCATCGGCCCAGATCTGGCCAAATTTGGCGCTGAAACGGCCCGCCTCGATCGCCATCGCCTCAGGATCGAAGGTCAGGTGCTCGGCGATGTGATTGGCCGACTGTTCGATCATGGCGATGCTGGAGGCTTCCAGCGGCTCGACAAAGCCCGAGGACACCCCCACCGCCACGCAGTTCGCCACCCAGAACCGTTCGCGATAGCCGGCGTTGATGTCGATGCTGCGCGGCGCGGCGGGCAAGCCACGGCCCGAAATGCCGCGCACATAGCGATCCAATGTGGCGATGGCATCGTCTTCGGAAGCATAGCGGCTCGCATAGACATAGCCGGTCCCGCGCCGGGTGGTGAGGCCGATGTCCCAGATCCACCCCGCGCTCTGTGCCGTCGCCAGTGTCGCCGATGCGATCGGGCTCTCCGCATCGGCATAAGGCACCTGCACCGCCAGCGCCTTGTCGACGAACAACACGTCGCGGCAGTTCACCAGCGGCACGTCAAACACCCGCTCGATCAGCACCCCGTGGCGGCCGCTGCAATCGACGAACAGGTCACCGGCGATATCGCCGCTGGCCGCGGTGTGGAGCGCGCTGATCGCGCCGTCCGCACCTTGCGCGCAACCGGTGATGTCATCCGCCACATGCCGCACGCCCAGATGCGCGACACAATGGTCGCGCAGGAACCCGGCCACTTTGCCCGCATCGAAGTGGTAGGCATAGTTGCCGACGCCTTCGTAAGGCTTGCTCGTGCGGGTCTTGGGGGTCAGGCCATGGCGGCAGAGCGCGGCCTGGAAGCTGACGGTCTCGTCGAACGGCGCGGCGGGGTTCCGCTGCCACGCGGTGGCCAGATCGACCTCGCCGAACCGGTGGGGCAGGGTGAAGGGGTGGGTGTAGACGTGATCGCCCGTGCGCCAGCCGACGAACTGCGACCCCTGCTTGAACGTCGCGTCGGCGGCTTTCAGGAAGTCCGCCTCGGCGATGCCCATGGCTTGCAGAGATTGGCGGATGGTCGGCCAGGTGCCTTCGCCGACGCCCAGGATCGGCACGCCCGGCGATTCCACCACGGTGATGGTCAGATCGTCGCGCCCGGCCAGCCCCAGCCGCCCGGCAAGGATGCCCGCCGTCAGCCACCCCGCCGTCCCGCCGCCGACGATGACGATGGCGCGCTTAGCCGGCATGACGATGCCTGCGCAGGATCAGGTTGCTGACCTGGCCCACTGAGGCCGCTTGCTGATAGACCCAGCCGAGGAAACCGCGCGCATGGAGATCGGCCACAGCCTCCGCCGGCAGGCCGGCCAGTCGCTCGAGCGCGATCGCGTAAAGCCCGGCCAGTGTCTGCGGCGTGCCGCTGCCCAGATCGATGCGCACCTCCACCGGCTCGATCAGGCCCAGCGCATCGAGTGCGGCGACATAAGCCGCGCTGACCGCCGCGCCTTTGACCAGCGCCTCCAACGCGTCGATGCCCGCCTGCAACCGTTCGGACGGGCGACCGTCGGAGAAGAACAGCACGTCGCCCCCGGCGCGGGTCAGGCGCGGGCTCTCCAGATCGATCATCAACGTGTTGCGATCGGGCGCAGTGGCGCTCTGCTGCACGGCGAAAGGCGCGCGGCGCAGGCTCAGCGGCACATAGCCGGCATCCCAGCCACCACCGGCGAGGAACAGGTTCTCATCCGCCGTAAACCCCAGCATCGCGCCCAGTTCATAGGCGCCGCTGGCGGGCGACTTGCGGAAGAACAGCGGGTAGCTGTTGACCAGCGCCGGGATCTCGGTCGGGACGACGCCGACCATGCCCAAGGCATCGCCCCGCTCCGCGCCATAATCGGTGGCGAGCCGCAACAGCCGATGTGCCGCGAAGTCCAGAGGAACGAAATTGGGCATGATGTGTTTGACCTGATCCGATGCGTTAAATATAAACTGAAGAAATCACGAAAACAGAGAAAATAATGCAAGCGATCGCCGAATATTCAGCCGTCACCCCGGAATTCTTTCTGGACCAGATCAAGCCGCAAGCGCGCCCCGCCGTGCTGAAAGGGCTGGTGGCGGATTGGCCGGTGGTGGCCTTGGGCGCCGATGCGCTGCTCGACCATCTTGCGGCCAGTGCTTCCGGCCTGCCCATCCCCCATTTCGTGCTCGATCCGGCATGGCGTGGCCGGTTCTTCTATGTGGATGGCTATACCGGCTTCAATTACCGCCAGCAACATGCCCCCTTGGCCGATGTGATCGCCACGCTGCGCCGCGAGGCCACTGTGCCGGAACCCACCGCACTGTTCGCCGGATCGCTGACGCTGGCGGGGTTCTTTCCCGGCTTTGCCGAGGCCAACAACATCGCCACTTTCATCCCGGCCAACCAGTTGATCCAGTCGCTGTGGCTGGGCAACCGCACGCTGACCGCGCCGCATTACGATAACGTCGAGAATATCGCCTGCGTGGTCGCCGGCCGCAGACGCTTCACGCTGTTCCCGATCGACCAATACCCCAACCTTTATGTCGGCCCGCTGGACCTGACCCCGGCGGGGCAACCGATCAGCCTGGTCGACATCCGCGCGCCCGACTTCGACCGCTTCCCCCGTTATCGCGAGGCCGAGGCGCATGGCCTGACCGCCACGCTCGATCCGGGCGACGCGATCTATATCCCTACGCTGTGGTGGCACGGCGTGGAATCGCTCGATGCGGTGAATGTCATGGTCAACACCTGGTGGCGCGATGTGCCGGGCTGGTTCGGCTCGCCCACCAACGCCCTGCTGCACGCGGTGCTGAGCCTGCGCGATCTGCCCGCCGAGCAGCGCGCGGCATGGAAGACCGTGTTCGATCACCTGATTTTCGAGACCAACGGCCCGGCCCTGGCACATCTGCCCCCGGCGGCGCGCGGCATGTTCGGCGATCTCACGCGCGGGACGGCGGCGCATATCCGCGAGCTCCTCTCGCAATCGCAGCCCTGAAAAACGGCGTGAAGCCGCCCCGGTTGCCCAAAGGCAATCCGGGGCGGCCTGACGCATCGCCTTACAGCTTGACGCGCAGACCAACCTGATAGCGCCCATAGCCCTTGTCGGCATAGAGGAACTGGTTGGTATAACGGCCATACTGGCGCTGACCGGCGCCCAGCATGTTCACGGCATCGACGAACACCGTGGCGCGGTGGTTGATGTCGTAGCTCATGCTGCCGTCCAACTGGCCATAGGCGGCGGTGTAGGTCGGCTCGTTGGCATACAACTGCTGCGACAGTGCCGAGAGGAACGCATCGCGATGCGTCCAGGCCAGACGCGCCTGGAACCCGTGCTTTTCGTAGAACCCGACCAGGTTGTACGAGCGGCTGAGGCCCGGCAGCGCGAACTGGATGCCGATTTCCGCATTGTTGTACCGCGCGCCGCCGGCCGGCAGCGAGACGTTGGCCTGAACGCCGAACCCTGAGTCACCGAACACATACTGGCCCGCGAATTCAAAGCCATGGATGTTGACGGTGTTGGCATTGCTCGGCTTGGTCAACTGCCAGACGAGCAGCGGATCGGTGGCATCGCCCACGAAGGACGACTGGCCGGTATCCGCCTCCAACTGGGCAAACACGTTCTGCGGCGATGCCTGCTGGCCCTTGGCGACCACTTCGGCGGTGGCCTTCTGCGCCAGCGGACCCTGCGAGGCGTCCGTCAGGCCGGGGATGGTCACCGAGCTGGTGGTTTGCGTCAGGAAGTTCGCCACCTGCTTCACGAAATAGTTCGCGGAGAAGTAGCTGTTGTTGTTCAGGTAGTACTCGAACGTCAGGTCGAAGTTGTCCGAGGTGTAGGGCAGCAGCGCCGGGTTGCCCGACGAGATGGTGTGGTTGCCGACATGCGGGTTGGCGTTGACCACCTGCGTCGCCACCAGCGAGTTCAGGTCCGAACGCGTGATCGTCTTGCTATAGCTGGCGCGGGCGATCAGGCGGCGGGTGATTTGCAGGCTGGTGTCGATGCTGGGCAGGAAGTCGTTATAGCTGCTGCCCGCACTGACGTATTGCGAGCCCGGTTCGAAGTTGGTCTGGAACTCGGTCGGATTGTTCCACACCACCGAAACCGGGGTGGCCACGCGGCTGCGTGAGGTGACGCTGGTGTGTTCGTAACGCATCCCGGCCTGCGCACGGAAGCGCATGCCGCTGAACTCCGTATCGAACACGAACTGGGCATAGCCGGCGAAGGCCTTTTCAGTGATGGTGTTGTCGTCGGCGATGGTCACGTTGTAGGTGTAGCCGCCCGGATACTGCGCTGCCGGGCCGGTGCCATTGTAGTTCGGCAGGTTCGACAGTGCCTTGAACACCGCCACTGGATCGAAACCATAGAAGTACGGCACCAGAATGCCCGAACCACCACCCGACTGGCCGTTGAGGATCGACGAGGAGTTGATCTTGGTGAACAGCGACGAAGGCAGCGCGCCATCCAACCGCGGGTCATAATAACCGTTGGAGATGTTGCCGCTGTTATAGGTGATGAAGTTGGTCTGCGTCTGCTTGTAATCGATGCCGACCTTGATCGCCTTCAGTCCGCCATCGCCGCTGTTGCGCCACGTCGCATCGAAGCGACCTTCGTCGATCGCGGTACGCTGACGGTTGAGGTTGTGCTGGCCGAACAGCGGGGTGATCAGGTTGGTGCCCAGGTTGTTGACGTTGAGCGGATCCTGGAACGTCCAGGTCGTGGTCGGGATCGAGGTCTTGGTCGAATCGAAGATCTTGTTGATCGAGTAGTTCTGGTCCTGCCCGACGATGTACAGCTCGTTCTCGTCGGTCGAGGTGTTCACCGAGTGATGGCCATCCGCGACGAAGCTCAGGTTCTCCAGCGGATCCCACTTCAGGTTGCCGCCGAGCGAGGACAGCGTGTTGCGCTGGTCATCGGTGGTACCCGTGTAGGACAGATCCGAACCCGCATCGACCAGGTTGGTCATCGTCCCGTTGGCGTCGATCGTCGCGCTGTTCAGAGCGCCACCGTAACCATACCACGAGCCAAAGCTGCTCTTGGTCGAATGGTCCTTGTACTGCGCATAGGTGTAGTCAACCGTGCCGACGATGGTGTCGGTGGGCTTGAACTGCAAAACGGCCTGACCGTTGAAGCGGGTGCGATGATGGTTCTCGACCGCGAAGTTCATGTCCTGCGGCGCCCAGGTGTTGCCCGATGCGTTCTTGTCGTTGTTGACCACCGTGGCGGTGCCCAGGTCGACATTGTCCAGCCACCCGCGCGAGTAGATCGACTGAAGCTGGCTGTCGCGCACCGAGTACGAACCGTTGACCAGCACGCCGATGCGATCTTCGGCAAAGGTGTCGCTCAACAACCCCGAGACTTCTGGCGTCACATGGAAGCCGTTCTTCGAGGTGTCGTCGGTGCCCTTGACCTGCAACGAGCCCTTGAAGCCACGGTAATCGAACGGCCGCGCGGTATGCACGTCGATCGTCGAGCCGATGCCGCCCGAGGCGACGTCGGCACGGCCGGTCTTGAACACCTCGATGCCCGAGACGCCATCGGCCGAGATGTTGGCGAAATCGAACGAGCGGGTGCCGCCGGTGCCGCTGCCCGGCATCGACCGGCCGTTCAGCGTGACGAGGTTGAACTCCGGCCCAAAGCCACGCACGGTGACGCGCGAACCTTCGTTGTTGTTGCGATCGATGGTGACGCCGGGGATGCGCTGGATCGATTCGGCCAGGTTGGTATCGGGCAGCTTGCCGATGTCTTCCGAGGTGATCGCATCGACCACGCCCTGCGTGCTGCGCTTGATATCCACCGCGTCCTTCAGCGACTTGCGCAGGCCGGTGACGATGATCGCGCCGGCTTCGGGGGCCGGTGTGGCGGCCGCGGTGGTGGTGGCCTGCTGCGCCTGCGCGGCGCTGGGGCCAAAGGCCAACACGACGGCGATCCCCGCCATCGATGCGGCTGAAGCAATATTCCTTCTCATGAGTTCCCTCCTCTAAAAACCTGTTTTTGTTGTGAACGCCGCGCGCTCAGTGCCTGTCGTCCAGGTCGCCCGAACACGGTGCCTCGTCCCCCCCGGGGCGCAACTCGATGGTCGCGATCTTCATGCCCAGCGGCCCGGCCGAGGCGAGATCGATGCCTTCGATCCGTCCGCCGCCCAGACAGGCGAGGGGAATGCGTGCCGTCTGCCAGCCACGCCCGGCGGCGGCGCTCAGCGTCGGCGCCAGATCGACGACAGCAGCCGTGCCACCATCGCCGCGCAGCGTTACCGCCGCCTTGGGCGCCTGATCGAGCGTATAGCGCACCACCACCGCACCGCCGGGCTTGCCGGCAAAAGCGGCCATCGCGGCGGCGGGCCAGGTCAGCCGCAGCGCTGCGGGCCCCTTCCACACCAGTTCGCGCGCATCTTCCTGCGCCGAATAATCGAACCCCAGCACGCTCAGACCGCCACGGGTGCCGACAAAGCCGGGCAAGGCCGCACCGTCGATGCTGGCGCCGACGCCATCGGCCAGACGCTTGTGGAACACCGCGAAGGTCCCCTGCGCGCTGGCCTGTAACGCGACGCAGGTCTGATCGAGCGCGGGCAACGCCGCCGGATGCGCATAACTGCCGCCATAGCCCAGCGGGAACTGCACGGCGGTGGCACTGTCGCACTGCGCCGGCCAGTGGAACGCCAGACGCCCGGTAAAGTCCTTGACCGGCGCGCCCTTGGCATCGCCGATCAAAACATCGGCAATGCCCGCGCCCTCGCTGCCCGGCAGCCAAGCCGCCACGAAAGCATCCGCCGCCGCCAGCTCGCGATTGACCCACAGCGGCCGCCCGGACAGCAACACCGCCACCGTCGGCACATGCGCCGCCTTGAACTTGCGCAACAGCGCGAGGCCCTCTTCATCGTGCAGCGCGAAATCGGGGCGGTCGCCAACGAATTCGGCATAGGGCTGCTCGCCGAACACCACCACCGCAACGTCGGGCCGCGCCGTGAACGCGCCATCGGGCGAAAGCGTCGCGCTCCCCCCCGCCGCCTGGGCCGCCGCCGCGATGCCGGCATAGATCGAGGTCGCGCCGGGGAACTGGGCGTTGGTCAGATCGCCGCCGCCTTGCCAGCTGATGCTCCAGCCGCCCGCTTGCTGCGCAACAGAGTCCGCAGCATGGCCCGCCACCAGAATGCGCGCCGAGCCCTTGATCGGCAAAACACCCTGGTTCTTCAGCAGCACCAGCGATTCCGCCACCGCCTGCCGGCCCAGCGCGCGATGCTCCGGCGCCCCCAATACATCCCAGTGGCCAGCCAAGGCACGGGCTGCCGGCGCCGGCTTCTCGAACAACCCGTCGCGCAGCTTCACGCGCAGGATGCGGCTCACCGCCTCGTCCAGCCGCGCCATCGGGATGGTGCCATCGCGCACCTCGCGCAGCAGCGAGTCATAAAGCCCGCGCCAATCGTTGGGCACCATGTAGACGTCCAACCCGGCCAGCAGCGCCGCAGGACAATCCGAATTGCTGCACCCCGGCACTTGTCCATGCGCGTTCCAGTCGCCGACCAGCACGCCGTCAAAGCCCATCTTCCCGCGCAGCAGATCGGTCAGCAACGCCTTGTTGCCCGTCATCTTGACGCCGTTGATGCTGGAGAACGAGGCCATCACCGTCTGCGCCCCGGCAGCGATCGCCGGGCCATAGGGCTTGGCATGGATGGCGATCAGCGCATCCATATCGCCGCGGGTATTGCCCTGATCGACGCCACCGGTGCCGCCATCGGCGAAGTAGTGCTTGATGCTGGCCAGCACGTGCCGCTGATCGAGGAACTCGGGCGTGCCGAGCTTGCCCTGCAACCCTTCGACTTCGGCCGCGCCCATCACCCCGACCAGATCGGGGTCCTCGGAAAAGCTCTCGTACGAACGGCCCCAACGGGTGTCCTTGACCACCGCCAGCGTCGGCCCGAACGCCCAGTCGATGCCGGTGGTGGCGATTTCCGCCGCCGTCGCCGCGCCGATCTGCCGCATCAGGGCCGGGTCATGCGTCGCACCCATGCCGACGTGATGCGGGAACAGCGTCGCGCCGATGATGTTGTTGTGCCCATGCACCGCATCGGTGCCCCAGAACGGCGGGATCACCGGCTCGCCGCCCGGCAGCGGCGCAGTGCCAGCGCGGTACATCGCATCGGCCAGCTTCAACCATTCCGGTGCCAGCGCCTTGTCATTGCCGGCCGGCCCGCTGTTGCCGCCGTTCAGGATGGTGCCAAAGCGATAGCGCGCCATGTCGGCGGGGGTGATCGCACCGATGTCGGGCTCGACCAGTTGCGCGACTTTGTGCTCGACGCTCATGTGGGCGACGAGATCGGCGATGCGCTGCTCGGTCGTGGGTTGCGATGCCGCCTGCGCATGCGCGACAGCCGGCGCGGCCAATGCCGCGAGACACAGCCCGTAATTCAGCCAGAGCCGGCTGTTTCGCCCCTGCATGTATCCCCCTCCCAGTCGCCGCGATCACGCAGCGAATCATTATGTTTGTCGTTATAGTTACAATTGAGAGCGTTCACAACACCAATTGTGAGGGCTCACAATGCCCTTGCGGGCATCGCTCTTTATGGGAATAGTTGGCGGCGAAGGGATCCCAATGACCAAGCTTGCCAAAGTGACGATCGAGGATGTGGCTGCTGCCGCCGGCGTGTCGCGCCAGACGGTGTCGCGGGTGATCAACAAGGGCCCGAACGTGAAGCTGGCCGTGCGCGAGCGGGTGGAGGCGACGGTCGCCCAACTGGGCTATGTGCCCAACCTCTCCGCGCGGCGCATGGCGGGGGGGCGTTCGTACCTGATCCTCTCGATCAATGACCGCGTGCGCACGTTCGAGAACTGGAAATCGGGTCGCGGCAACGACTGGGTGGACCAGATGCTCTACGGCGGCATGAGCGAGTGCGAACGCCATGCCTACCACATCGTCCTCGAACTGATCGATGCCGATTCGGACACGACGATCCCGCAGATCTCGCGCTCGATCAGTGCGTTGCGCCCCGATGGCGTGATCCTCACGCCGCCGCATTGCGACAATGCCGAACTGGTCGCCTGGCTGGACCGGCAGGGGATTCCCTGTGCGCGGGTGGGCCACCGTGAGGGCGGCGGCTATGTCGATGTGTTCATGGACGATGCCGGGGCCATGCGCGAGGTGACGCGGCATCTGCTCGATCTGGGGCATCGCCGCATCGGTTTTCTCGCCGGGCCGCCCAGCTATGGCCCCTCGCAACTGCGCGCGCGCGCCTTCCGCGAGACCCTGGCCGAGGCCGGCCTGCCCGAGAGCGCCGGGCCGGTCGGCGCCGGCAACTTCTACTTCGATCTGGCGGTGACGGTGTTGGAAACCATGCTCGGCGCGCCGGTTCCGCCCACCGCGATCATTGCCGACAACGACAAGATGGCCTTCGCCGCGCTGCATGTCGCCGCCGATCGCGGGCTCAAAGTGCCCGACGACCTTTCGGTGGTCAGTTTCGAGGACACGCCCGGCGTCTGCTTCAGCGTGCCCCCGCTCAGCGCCATCCGCCAGCCGACGGCGGCGATGATCGGCCAGGCCTGCGCCCGCCTGATCGCGATGTCGCGCGGCGAGGAGGGCTTTGGCGCCTTCGAACTGCCCTATGCGTTCGTGCAGCGCGCCACCACCGCGCCGCCACGCCCGGACGACACTCATCGGCCCGCCGTCACGTTCAACGACAATCCGGCATCGACGGCGTCCTGAGCCACCCGCACGGCATAGGCACCCGCCATCGGCCGCCATGCCCCCCGCGCCGCATCCCACCGCGCCAGCACGCGCGGATCGGCGGCCAACGTGACGTGCCGCGTTTCGCCCGGGGCCAGCGTCACGCGGGTGAAGGCGGCCAGCCGTGGCACCCGTGACCCCGCCGGCGTGATGTAGACCTGGGGCACGTCCGCCCCCGCCGTGGTGCCGGTGTTGGTGACATCGAAGGCGATGCTGGGCACGCGGTCACCGCTGACCGCCAGACGGCTCAGGCGGAACTGCGTGTAGGACAGGCCAAAGCCAAACGGGAACAGCGGCTTCAACCCCTGTCGCGCATACCAGCGATAACCGACATCGGCGCCCTCGCGATAGGCGATCGGAAACCCCGCACCGGGCGCGCCGGCGGCACCCGCGTTGGCCGAGGCATCGTTGCCGGCCATCGCGCTCAGGCCCACGGGGGCGGGGCGGGGGGCCTGCGCCTCGGCGGCGGGGAAGGTGACGGGCAGATGGCCCGATGGATTGACCTTGCCGAACAGCACATTGGCAATCGCCTCACCGCCGCGCTGGCCGGGATACCATGCGGCCAGCACCGCGCCGACCTGGCCCAGCCACGGCATCAGCACCGGCCCGCCGCTCTCCACCACCACCACAGTGTGCGGATTGGCGGCGGCCACGCCCGCGATCAGCGCATCCTGCCCATCGGGCAGCGAGAGGTTGGGCACATCCTCGGCCTCGGTCCGCCACTGGGTGGCGAACACCAGCACCGCATCGGCGCCAGCAGCCGCCTTCGCGGCGGCGGCCGGATCGCTGCCATCGAGATAGGTCACATCGGCCCCCGGCGCGATCGCGCGCACCGCCGCCAGCGGCGATGATGAATGCCACGTGGTCCGCGCGAACGAAGCCGCCGGCCCGCTCTTCAGCGGAATCTCCAGCGCCACCCCACCGACCGAACGCACTTGCGACGAGCCCCCGCCCGACAGCACGCCGATATCGGCATGGCCGCCGATCACCAGAATGCGCCGCGTCCCCGCCGCCAATGGCAACACCCCACCCTGATTGCGCAGCAGGACGATGCCTTCCTCCGCCGCGCGCTCGGCAACCAGCGCATGCGCGGCATAGTCGATCGGCTGGGCCTGCGCCGGGGTGGGGTGGTCGTAAAGCCCGCTGGCGATCACGCCGGTCAGGATATGCAGCACTTTGGCGTCGATGCTCGCCTGCGACACCGCGCCTTGCGCCACCGCCGTGCGCAGCGGCGCGCCAAAGAACAGCGCGCTATCCAGCTCCGCGCCCGATTCCTGATCCAGCCCGGCATTGGCGGCCTTCACCGTGCTATGCACCGCGCCCCAATCGGACATGACAAAGCCGCGATAGCCCCATTGCCCGCGCAAAATGTCGGTCAGCAGACGGTGGTTCTCGCAGGCATAATCGCCGTTCACCCGGTTATAGGCGCACATCACCGATCCCGGCTGGCCGCGATCGATGGCGATGTGGAAGGCCAGCAGGTCGCTCTCCTGCAACGCAGGCCATGCCAGTTGCGCATCGGCGACCATCCGCCCGGTTTCCTGTGCGTTCAGCGCGAAGTGCTTGATCGTCGAGACGATGTGGTTGGATTGCACACCGCGAATGTGCTCGCTCGCCAGCACGCCCGCCAGCAGCGGATCCTCGCCCAGATACTCGAAATCGCGCCCGCCCCACGGATCGCGCACCAGATTGACGCCGCCGGCCAGCAGCACGTTGAACGTCTTGGCGCGCGCTTCCGCGCCGATCATCGCGCCGCCGGCATAGGCCAGATCGGGATCGAAGCTGGCGGCGGTGGCGAGGCTGGCGGGGAGGGCGGTGGCGACATCGCCCTTGCGCTGCTCCACCTGATTGGCAACGCCCAGGCTGGCATCGCTCTCGCGCAGTTCGGGGATGCCCAGCCGCGCGATGGCTGGCGCATAGCCGGCCGAGGGGATCATGTCGGCCGGCGCACCGGGCTTGCCGATCACGAAGGGCGGGAAGAACGTGCGCACCATCTGAAACTTCTCGTCGGGCGTCATCGCGGCGACCAAAGCGGCGGCGCGCGCCTCGGCGCTCAGCGCGGTGTCGGCCCAGGGCGCGGCTTGCGCCTGCGCCATCGGCGCATGAAGAGTGATCGCCGCAAGCGCCGTGCCGGCGGCCAGCCAGTGCCGTGTCATCTCAAGCATCTCCCCGGGGCCGGCTTGGTGCGGGGGCCCCTGTTGGCGGCGTTGATCCCGGAAGGCCGGTCGCGAGTCAATCGAAACATGACAGCGCGGTCAGAAATAAGTGACCGCGCTGTCAGACAGTGGCGGGATCGTGGCGCAAATGCCACACCTCGCGCTTGCGCCGGCGGCTTGGGGGTGCAATCGTGGCTCCACCCGGTTCGGCGGGGAGGCACGATCAGGAACACCCGTGAGCGTCACCATCAAGGAAGTCGCCGAGGCGGCAGGCGTGTCGCCCAAAACGGTGTCGCGCGTGCTCAACAACGAGGCCTATGTCCGCCCGGCAGTCCGCGCGGCGGTGGAGCAGGTGATTGCGACGCTGGGCTATAAACCCAACATGGCGGCGCGCAGCCTGGCCAGCGCGCGGTCCTATCTGATCGGTCTGGCGGTCGACGACCCCACCTGGTCGGCCTATGCCGCCGGCATTCAGTTGGGCGCGATCAAGCGTTGCCGCGAACGCAACTATCACCTGGTGATCGAAACCGCCGATGCCAACCAGACCGAGAGCGAGGCGGCGATGATCCGTGGCATCGCGCCCTTGCAACTGGAAGGCCTGATCGTGGTGCCGCCGCTGTGCACCGCGCCGGGCCTGCTCGATCGGATCGAGGCGATCGGCCTGCCCTATGTCCGCATCGCCCCCGGCGAGGATCCGGGGCGCTCCGGCTTTGTGGAAATCGATGAGCGCCGGGCGGGCTATGAAGTGACAACGCATCTGATCGGGCTGGGCCATCGCGACATCGGCTTTATCGAGGGCATCGCCGATCATGCCGCCACCCCCCGGCGGCGCGCGGGGTTCCTGGCGGCGATGCACGATGCCGGCCTGCCGGTGCGCGCCGGCCGCATCCAGCCGGGCGCGTTCACGTTCCAGTCCGGGCTGGAGGGGGGGCTGGCGCTGCTGCGCGATCCCGCCGACCGGCCCACCGCGATCTTCGCCAGCAACGACGACACCGCCATGGGGGTGCTGGCGGCGGCGGGCCGGCTGGACATCGCGGTGCCGGCACAGCTCTCGATCGTGGGGTTCGACGACGCGCCGACATCGCGCATCGCCTGGCCGCAGATCACCACCGTCCACCAACCGCTGATCGAGATGGCGGCGGCGGCGGTGGATATCCTGATCGATCCCAAATATCGCGCCAACCCGGGCGATCCGTCCTTTCAACGGCAATTGGATTACCGGATCGTCCACCGCGACAGCGTCGGCCCGGCCCCCCGGTGAGCAAACCCGCCGCCCAGGACCGCCGCCTGCTGTCCGCCTTTGCGCTGGGCAATGCCGGCGCGGTGTTGGCTTATCTGCCGTTCCTCAGCCTGCTGCTGCCGCTCAAGGTCGAGGCGATGGCCGGCGCGTCGCGGGTGGCGGTGCTGTCGGCGATCCTGTTCGGGGGGGCGCTGGCGGCCAGCATCGGCAATATCGCGGTGGGCCTGTTGATCGATCGCGCGCTGGCGCGTGGCGGATCGCGGCGCCGGTGGATCGCCCTCGGCGTGGTGGCGACAATGGCCGGCTATGCGCTGATCCTGGCGGCGCAGCGGCCGTTCGCGCTGTTCATGGCGGTGATGGCGTTGCAACTGGCGATCAACGCGCTGGTGGCGCCGATCACGCTGGTGATGGCGGAAGAAGTGGCCGACGCGCGCAAGAGCCTCGCCGGCGGTTTGCTGGCGCTGGGCCAGCCGCTGGCGATGCTGGCGGCAACCGGGCTGGTGGTGCTGTTCGATCGCAGCGAGGCGGCGGCCTATGCGGCGATCTGTGCCGGGATAGTGGTGTTGGCGCTGCCCCTGTTGGTCACGCCGGGCCGGCCCGTTCCGCTGGCGGCGGCAAACGACCCGCCGACGGCGCGTGGCGGTCTGGTCGGTCTGGCGCTGTCGCGGCTATTGCTGTTGACCGCAAACAGCAGCCTGACAGGCATCCTCGTCTATTATTTCGAGAGCCTCGCCCATCACCTGCCGGCGGGCGAAGTGGCGCGGCGGGTGGGCCTCATCGGCATGGCGGCCAATGCGGCGGCGGCGGTGATGGCGGTCACGGTGGCGGGCCGGCTGCACCGCTGGGGTGGGCGCCGGGCGGTGGTGGTGGCTTCGGCGCTGGCGGCGGGGGCGGCGCTGGCGCTGATGGATCTGATCGACGGCTGGCGCGGTGCCGCGCTCGGCTATGGGCTGTTCGTCTGTGCGGTGCAGGTGTTCGCGTCGCAGCATTCGGCGATGGTGGCGCAGGCCTTGCGCAACCCCCGGCACAAGGCGCGCGATCTGGGCTTTCAGAACCTCGCCAATACCGTGCCTTCGGTGCTGGGGCCGGGCATCGTCATGGTGTTCTATCGCGGGGGGGCGATGCCGGGGCTGCTGTGGACACTGGTGGCGCTGACGATCGGCGCGGCGGCGTTGCTGGCGCGTGTGCGGATCAGCGGCGATTGAAGCCCAAACCCCGCCCCGCCGCCGGGTTCAGCCGATCAGGCGCGACGACTGCACGGTCTTGTTGAACAACGCCTGGAGTGCGGCGGCCAGATCGCCATCGGTGGTCACCTGCTGCACCATCGGCAGGCCACTCGCATCGGGCGAGGCGCACGATTGCAACGCGGCCAGATCCTGATCGCTGCTGCCCGCATTGCCGGCCGGAAACGGCGAGCCCGGCGCCGGCAGATAGGGCGCGACATTCGTTTGCGACCAACCGTCGCCGACCAGCGCCTGGGCCAGATATTGCGTATAAAGAATGGCGATCTTGATCCCCTTGGCCTTGATCGCCGTGCATTGGGCCAGATCGTTGGCGTTCAACGGCGCATGGACCCGCGATCCGCCCGGCGCTTCGTCGACCATGCCATCGGTGATGATGAACAGCACTTCCTGCGGCGTCGATGTGGCGGTCCCGTTGCCGGCGGTTGGCATCGTTGCGTTCATCGCGGTCAGCATGTTGTACATTTCGGTCGCCTGATCGTTGATACAGTTCGACGAGGATGGGCAATTGTTTCTGAACCAATAATCCTGCACCGGAAACAGGCTGGCGACATTGATGCTGCCCAGCGTGGCAACATCGGTCAGCGTGTTGAGCTGGTTCACCGGCGATGATTTGCCCGGGTGCGTCCAGTCAAATGAGAACATCTGCATTTTGTACGTCACGTTGTATTGCGACGCCTGGTTCGCGGCATAGGGGATCAATTGCTGTGTTGCACTCTTTTCGTCGTCGATCCGCAGGGTGATCGCTGTCCCGCTCGGATAGAGCTGCGTGTAATTCTGCGTCAGCCAATAGCCATCGGCCCAATAGCCGGTATCGAATGTCGTGCTGGTATTGCTTTGGGTAGAGCCCGAGGATGTGACGACCACATTTTTGGTGATGGTCACCGGGCCGGTCGTGCTGTCGGTGATGCTATATTTAGTCGTCGTGACGGTCAGCCCGAATGTGACGGAGCTATTCATCGCCGTGCCGGAACTGGTGTAAAGCTGATTGTTCGATGAATTGTAGAGTTAATATGTGTTGGCGGTGGCGCCGCTGCCATAATATCCGGTCGATAGCAGCACCGCTTGATTGTTGGCATCGGTCACATAGATGCTATCGGTATGCGGCAATTGCTCGTGACATGAAAAGTCGCAACCATAGGGCTGGTTGAGCGTCTTGCCCGTGACGCTGGACACTTCGGCCAGACCGGCGCTGGTCGATGCCAGCAGCATCGAGGGCGATGTATCCATCGCCACGTAGAAGTTGATGTTGGGCGGTTGCGATGCGCTGGCCACCGCCTTGCCGCCAATCGTCAACGCCGCCACGCGCAGGATGCCGCCAAAGGCGTTGGTCGATTTGGCGGTGTAGCTGACCGTGACCGTGCGCAGCGTGCCGAGCGATCCGGACAGTGTGTCGGTGATGGTCGTGGTGACGACCAGATTGGTCAGCCCCGCCAATCCGGTCGATTGCGCGGTGAACATCGCGGTGGCGGCGGCTTTGGCGGTGGTGTCGGATTGCAGGATCATCGATGGATCGACGGCGGCCAGCGCGGCCGCGTCGGCGGCGGCATCCAGCCGGGTTTGCAGGCGTTCGCCACGGGCGTAGTCGATGCCAAAGCCCATGGCGAAGGTCATCGGCATCATGGCGGCGGCGGTCAGGATCAGGACATTGCCGCGCCGATCCCGGGCAAGGGCACGCCACGCGATCCGGCCACGCGCAAGCAGCCGCAGAAGCCATGAATTGAACGCGGAATTCGGCAAGTCACAATGCTCTGGCGCTGAGTGATACGTCGAGATGTGGTTAATCGATGGGTGAATATTTAGCGTTGCCCACCCCATAGGTGTTGCCACATGCGCGCTTGTATGGACCGACAGCGGCGGAAATGGCGCCGCGGAGCACAAGCCGACCGCCGGGGCGACCCGCAAGACGATGATGTGGCCATCCCTGCCCGGTGATTCTCGCGCCCAGGGATTGGTCGATCAGGTTGGAGGCATCCGGTGGCTGATGTGCTGGCGTCACTGCGTCGCGCAGCTTAAGACGCTTTGCGTTGTGCACCTGAGCGTTGACCGTAACCCCGGAATGGCCGAATTGATCGGCGGGAGAGCCCTTGCGTAAGATCATTTGGACTTGCTGGTTTCAGGGCCTCGACGATGCGCCGGCACTGGTGCGCGCCTGTATCGCAAGCTGGCGGGACCGCAATCCGGGCTGGGATTTGCGCTGTCTCGATGCGGATACGGTCGGGCGTTATGTCGATCTGGCCGATCATGTCGATCTCGACCGGCAACAGATCACTGCGGCGTCTCTCTCGGATATTTTGCGCGTGTTGTTGTTGCACCAATATGGTGGGATTTGGGTCGATGCCACCACTTATTGCAACACGCCGTTGGATGAATGGATCGGCCCGGCGGTCCAAACCGGCTTCTTTGCCTTTGCCCGCCCGGGCGGGGATCGCGAACTGGCGAGCTGGTTTCTGGCGGCGCGGCCCGGCAACCGCTTGCTGGCCGCATGGGCGGGACGGGCATCGGCCTATTGGCGGGATCGCCCGTCCACGCAGGACTATTTCTGGCTGCACCACCAGTTTGGCGAATTGATCGCCATCGATCCCGTGGCCTTTGCCGATTGGCAGGCCACCCCACGGATCAGCGCGGATGGCCCGCACAGTGTGCAATCGGCCGGCTTTGCCAGCGATTTTGATACGGTGAGGACCGAGGTGGATTGGTCCGCACCGGTGTTCAAGTTGACCTACCGCTATGATGCGGCACAGTTGGGCGGCAACAGCCTCCTGGCCCGGTTGCTGGGGCCGGCAACAGAGGGCGCACCCGCTGCACCGTTGTCAGAGCCCGCGCCGGCTTTGCCCATTGCCCATTTGCGGGTCGGCACGGAAAACCTGGGCGATCACATTCAGATCATCGCGGGTGAGCGGATGCTGGCCCGCGCCGGCCTCGCCCCCCGCCATTGGGTGGATCGCGACGACGAGATCGCCAATCCCCCCCCGATGGGGCGCAGCGGCATCCTGCTCAATGGCTGGTTCAAGACCAACCCTGCGCAATGGCCGCCACATCCCGATCTTGTCCCGATATACCTGGGCTTTCATATCCGCCTGTTCCAGTCGCCCAGCCTGATCGGGCCGGCGGCCATCGCGCATTATCAGGCGCAGGGGCCGATCGGCTGTCGCGACCGCCACACGCTTGCCTTGTTGCGCGGGCATGGGGTGGAGGCGTTCCTCAGCCATTGCCTGACTTTGACCTATCCCCGGCGCCTGCCCGATCCGGCCGGACAGACCGAGGTGTTCGTGGTCTCGCGCGACGAGCGGTTGTGCGATGATCTGCCCGACGATCTGGGGCCCTACACGTTCATCAATCACTATTCGGGTGATGATGATTTTGCCGCCAACATGGTGCGCGCGCAGGCGCTGCTGGACACCTATCGTGACCGGGCGCGGTTGATCGTGACGACGCTGCTCCATTGCGCGTTGCCGGCGATCGCCATGGGGATTCCGGTGGTCGTGTTTTACCCGCCCAATGAAGGCGCGGCGCACACATCCGATCGTGAGCGTTTTTCCTCGCTGGCCGATGTGGTGCGGGTCCATGATCTGGCGGATGCGCGGCTGGTGGATTGGCGCGGTGCCTGTCCGGATGTCGGCGAGATCAAGCTGGCGCTGATCGACCGCTTCTTTGCCATGGCCGCGCGCTGGGGCGCGGTGCAGACGCCGCGCATCGGGAAGATTGCGCCGTCATCGGTGCTGCCCGTGCCAGATGCCGGCACGACGTATTCCTACGTCAATGATCCCGAGCGGTTGGCGCGGTTGGCGCGGGCCGGGGCGCCGGACCGGCAGAAATGGGGCGTGCCCTCCAGCTATAATCCGCAATGGGCCGCGCGCGCCGAGTTGGCCGCAACCGTTATCGCCGATGGCGAACGGGTGCTGGAAGTGGGCGTGGGCGGCGGCGCATTTCGCGATCTGATCGCTGGACGCTGCACATGGCTGGGGACGGATTTGCAGCCAGTGCTGCCCGGTGTGCAGGCGCTTAATCTGGAATGTGATCCGCTGCCTGCCGGATCGTGGGATGCCGTGGTGATGCTTGGCGTGCTGGAATATATCCACGATACGCCGGGCGTATTGGCCAAACTGTTTCGACACAGCACCAAACTGGTCATGACCTATTGCCTGCCCCGCGATGGCGAGGTGGTGCCTGTACGGCGAGGGCGCGGCTGGGTCAGCGATTTGACCTTGGTCGATTTGCATAACCATGCCGCTCAGGCTGGCTTTACATTGGTGCAGACAACCCCGTTCAACAGCGCGGATGATTTTGATCAGATGATGCTGGTCTTTACGCGCAATGTATCATCGCCCAACGCATCGTTGCCGTAGCCGCGCTTTGCCTTCCTCATGACCGCGACCAACGCACCGGTGAGCGGCGATCCCCCCAAGGCGATGCGGTCATTCTGGATGATGCCGACGAAGGCGCATGATGGACTGAGCCATGGGACAATGCCCGGTGCCCGGTGGGTGCCAAACCGTCGCACTTGATGCCGGTTGCGCCTGATCTGTTGCTGACGTCGCCGGCGAAGCGACCACTGACGTTCGCCGCCGGCCGCACAGGCCCCAGCGACGTTGTTGCCCCCCGTTTTCCGTACGGGGCGGATAGGCCTGCGCCAAGCTATCGGAAAATGGTGCACCCGACAGGATTCGAACCTGTGACCCCTGCCTTCGGAGGGCAGTACTCTATCCAGCTGAGCTACGGGTGCGCCTCAGGAGAGCGCGGTTAGCAGCCATGGCGGCGATGCGCCAGCCCCCTTTTTCGCCAACGCGTGCCAATGGCGCGCTCGGCGGCGGGTTAGCGCTTTCTTCACCATCCATGGCTAATGCAATCGCATGATCCGCCGCCCGATATCGACGGAAACCATGCGGCAGCTGTATCCGCCGCCCACGCCCGAGGGAGGGCCCGCAGTCGATTCGCTGGGGCGCAAGTGGATCGCGCTCCATACGGCGGCGGTGGCGATTGCGGCGCTGGCGGGCGATGCAGCCAACGATCTGGCCGATGTCGATGGGGTGCTGGCGCGGCTGGCGCTGATGCCCGCAGCGGGCCGGCGACGAATCGACGACCACTTTTCAGACCTGATCGCGGTGATGGAGCCGGGGCTGGCGGCGCTGCTCTCGATCCGGCGGCGACACGGCGATGCCTCGGCCAGCGCACGCGCGTTGTTGCGTGAGTTTCGCCGCGCGCGGGCGATGATCGAGTTGATGCTGGGCTGAACGCCCCTGCGCAAAATCCCAGGTGAAGCCGATGTCCCCGGCAAGAAATTCTGGCCGCCCTGTGATCGCGTTGGGTAGGCAAGGGAAGAGGGCGGCCAGATAAGGGGGGGTACGCACCCGTCCACTGGGCGCGCTTGTCTTAGGCTTTGTCCGGATGGCTTAGGCGGCGGGCTCCGGCCATGCACCTAAAAACCTTATAGAACCGGCGCTCATCAGTCCTCGGTGAGGTCGTGCAGGGGGATCACATCGTTGTCGGTGGCGATCCACAAGCCGTCCTGCACGCTCTCCGGCTGCTGCGCGGCGATGCGCAGCGCCTCGGCCAGCGGGCCATAGAACAGCGTCGCCGCCGCGCCCCCATCGGGCCCATCGTCGAGGTGATAGAGCCGCACGCTGGCCCCCTGGTCTGTGGTGCGCATCAGTCGGCCTCGGGCGCGATCCGCGCGCCGTCGACGATCCGGTCCACGCGCGCACGCTCGGCTTCGCGGGCGGCCCGCTCGGCGCGGGTGCGGCCGTGGCGCACGCGGTTCTGCGCGGCGGTGGCGGCGGCCTCGGCGCGGTCGCGGGCCTTGCGCGCGCGGCGCAGGTTGATCACGTCGGCCATGCTCAGCCGGCCTCGCGCAGACCGTCGTGGACGATCTCCAACGCCAGCGGCGCCTCGGTCTGCGCCACCACCGCGCAGGCATGATCGGCCAGCGGCAGCGCCGCGATCGACCATCCGGCGCCGCCACGCAGCAGGCGCGGATCGGCCTCGACCCCCACGGCAAAGGCATCGAGCGGAAACGCGAGCCCCGCGCCGATCGCCTTCACAAAGGCTTCCTTGCGGGTCCAGACGCGGAAGAACGCGGTGCGCCCATCGGCGTCGTTCAATGGGGCGAGGGCGGTGCGTTCCTCGGGCGCGAACAGGCGATCGGCGATCGGGCGCCAGTCGATGCCGGCATCGATCCGCTCGATGTCACAGCCCAGCGGCACGGCGGCGGCGGCGATCAGCATCAACTCGCCCGAATGCGAGGCGTTGAAATGCCCCTCCAGCCCGATGACGGCGGGTTTGCCATGGGCGTCGTGCAGCACCTCGACCGCGCGGGGGGCCACGCCCAGCCGCGCGCCGGCCCAGGCGCGCAAGCGCGCCCGCCTGACAACGAAACGCCGCCGGTGCAGCGCATAGCGATAGCGCCCGGCCTGTGCCTGCTCCTCGGCACTCAACGTTGCGGCCAGCGCCGCCATCTCGCCGTCGCCGACATCAAGTCGATCGAACCAGAGCCCCACCCGTTCCATGACATCTTCATGTCAGCCGGCGCGGCGTGCGTCCACCTCTGATTGCTGCCTTACGCTGCGCGTGCGAGAAAGTGCGTCCGAGATGACACGCGCAACCGCCGTTACATGGGGGTTTTCGAGCATGGTGCGGTGCCCACCGGGCACGATATGCGCGGCGAATCGCCCCGAAACCCCCGCACGCCAGTCCTCGACGAAATCGAGCACATCGGGGTGCTCGGCCGGCTGGATCAACAGCACGTCGCCCGCGTAGGGCTGGGGGTCCCAGGCCAGCGCCGCCTTGTCCAGCGCATCGCGCAGTTGCGGGCGCAGCAGCGCCTCGCGGCCGCCGATCAACCCATCGGTATCGGACAGACTGCGCAACCGGTCGAGGAAGTAGGCGCGGCGCAGCCCCTCGGGCTGGGCCATCGTCTGGGCGATGTGAAAGCGCACTTTCGAGAGGAAATAGCGCACCCGGCCGATCTTGCGCGCCGATGTGGGGTGGAAGGCATGGGCCATCACCACCAGTTCGATATCGGCGCCCAGCGCGCGCAGTTGCGCCGCCACGCCATAGGCGATGATCCCCGATGTGCACCACCCGCCCAGCCGGTATGGCCCATGCGGCCGGATGCGCAGAATTTCCTCGGCGACCAGTTTGCAGGCATCCTCGAGCCGCTTGGGGCACTTGCCGATGGCATCGAGCACGACGTCGATCGAGACGCCGTGGAACGGTTGATCCTCGCCCAGCTTTTCGGCCAGCGGGCGCATGGTGGCGCCGCCATCGAGCCACAGCAGCGGCACCTGCCGGCCCTTCATCTGGATCGGGATCAGCGCGGGGCTTTCAACCAGCGCACCGCCCGCGATCAAGGCCGCCATATCGGCCAGCTTTGGCGCGCGGAACAGCGCGGCCATCGGCACGCGGATGCCGGTCTCCGCCTCGACATGGCGCAGCAGCCGCGCGATCAGCAACGAATGCCCGCCAAGGTCGAAGAAATCGTCCTCGCGGCTCACCGATGGCACTTGCAACACCTCGCGCCAGATCGCGGCGAGCCGTTCCTCGTCCTCGCCCTGCGGCGGTTCGGCATGGCGGCTGGCGGCGGCGCCGGGATCGGGCAGCGCCTTGCGGTCGACTTTGCCGTTGGGGGTCATCGGCAGGGCGTCCAGCAGCACGAAGCGCGAAGGGATCATGTAATCGGGCAGCACCGCGCCCAACGCCGCGCGCCAGTCGTCCACCGCGTCCTCGGCGGCGATGAGATAGCCGGCCAGCGCCCGCTCGCCACTGGCATCGGGCCATGCGCGGACGGCGGCGGCGGTGACCCCGGGCAGCTTGCCCAAGGCCCCCTCGATCTCCTCGATGGCGACGCGGAAGCCGCGGATCTTCTCCTCGGTATCGACCCGGCCCAGGCACTGCAACGTGCCGTCACTGCGCCAGCGGGCGAGGTCACCGGTGCGGTAGAGCCGCGTCCCGCCGACCTCGATAAACCGCTCGGCGGTGAGATCGGGCCGGCCGCGATAGCCGCGCGCCAACCCCGTGCCGCCGATCCACAATTCGCCGATCGCGCCGATCGGGCGGTCGTTGAAATCGGCATCCAGAACCCGGACGCAGGTGTTGTCGATCGGCCGCCCGATGGGCACCGCGCCGAGGCCCTTCTCCACCCGCGCCACCGTCGACCAGATCGTCGTCTCGGTGGGGCCGTAGACGTTCCACAATTCGCCCACGCGCGGCAGCAGTTGATCGGCCAAGGCGCGCGGCAACGCCTCGCCGCCACACAGCGCACGCAACGACGGCAGCCCCTGCCAGCCGGCCTCGATCAGTCCGCGCCATGTCGCGGGCGTGGCCTGCAGGACATCGGGTTTCAGCGCGTCGATCGTGGCGGCCAGTTCGGCCATATCGATCGCCGTCTCGCGATCCGCCAGCAACACCGTGCCGCCGCAGACCAAAGGCAGCCATAGCTCCAACTGGGCGATATCGAACGACAGCGTGGTGATCGCCAGCAAGCGCTCGCCCCGGTGAAAGCCGGGGGTCTGCGCCATGCTGGCGAGCAGGTTGACCAGCGCGGCATGAGTGATCTCCACCCCCTTGGGCCGCCCGGTCGATCCGCTGGTGTAGAGCACATAGGCCAGATCATCACCACGTGGCGCGCGGGCGGCGATCTGGGCCTGAACTTCGGCATCGGGCGCCGGCCATGCGGCCAGATCCAGCGTCGCCGCCCCCGGGAACAGCCCGCGCGTCCCCGGCTCGGTCAGGATCAGCGCCGGCGCCGCATCCTCGACGATCATCGCGAGGCGCGCCGGCGGAAACCCCGGATCGAGCGGCAAATACGCCGCCCCCGCCCGCGCCACGCCCAGCATCGCCGCGATCATCTCGGGCCCGCGCGAGAGCGACAGCCCCACCAGATCGCCCGGTTGCACGCCATCGGCGATTAGCCGCGCGGCAATCGCCTCGGCGCGTGTGGCGAGATCAGCGTGGCTCCAGCGCAACGCGCCATGCGTCATCGCCACCGCCGTCGGCACGGCACTGGCGGCCAGCCAATCGACGACGCTGTCATGCGCCAGCGGGCGGCCATTGGCATTCCACGCATCGACCAGCGTGCGCGTTTCCGCGTCGCCCAGCATCGGCAGGCGGCCCAGCGGCATGTCGGGATCGGCGGCGATCCCTTCCAGCATCCGCGTCCAGTGGCCGATCATGCGGCGGATGGTGGCCACGTCGAACAACTCGGTCGAATAGAGGAACCGCCCGACCATGCCGATCCCGGCCTCGCCCTCGGGCGAGTTCTCGTGGCGCTCGTCCAGTTCCAGATAGAGGTCGTACTTCGCCGCGCCAACGATCACGTCCATCTGGGTCAGGTCCCAGCCTGCGGGGAACGGATCGACCGGCGGCTCGATCGAGAACAATGTGTTGAACAGCGGATGCGTACCCGCGCCGCGCTTGATGTCCAAGGCGCGGATCAACTGGTTGAACGGCACGTCGCTCGCGCCCAAGGCCCCCGCCACACTGCGCCGCACTTCGCCCAGATAATCGCTGAACGCGCGCGCGCCGGTCGGATGGCTGCGCAAGGCCATGGTGTTGAGGAAATAGCCCATCAACGGCTGCAATTCGGGCCGCCGCCGGGTGTCGGTCACCCCGCCGACGATCAGGTCCTCGTCGCCGGTATAGCGGAACAGCATCGCCTTGTAGGCGGCCAGCAGCACCATGTAGAGCGTCGCGCCGCGCGTCCGCGCCACCTCGCGCAAGTCCTCGACCAGCCGGCGCGGGAGATCGAAGGTCTCCATCGATCCGGCGTGGTTGGCGGCGGGCGGGCGGGTGCGATCCCCGGCCAGTTCCAGGCGCGGCAGCGGTTCGGCCAGTTGCTCGCGCCAGAAAGCGATCTGACGGTCGCGCGCGGTGGTGTCGGTCTGGTCGGCCTGCCACGCGGCATAGTCGGCATATTGCAACGCCGGCTCGGGCAGGGGGCTGGGGCGGTCCGCCTCGAACGCCGCGACCAATGCCGCCAGTTCGGGCATCAGCGTGGCGTAGATCGAGACGCCGTCGAAGATGATATGGTGCAGTGTCAGGTAGAGCCGGTGCTCCTCCTCGCCCAGCTTCACCACCCGCGCGCGGAACAGCGGCGCGACGTCCAGGGCAATCGGCGCCCGCGCATCGACCGAGGCGAGCCGGTTGGCCTCGGCCTCGCGCGCCTGCGGCTCCAGATGCGAAATATCGATGATCTTCAGCGTGATCGGCGCGGCCGGCGCGATCTTCTGGAGCAGTTCGCCGCCCTCCTCGACAAAGGCGGTGCGCCAGATCGCATGGCGGCGCACCACCTCGCTCAGCGCATATTCCATCGCCGCGTGGTTGTAGGCGCCCAGCCGGTGGATCGTGATCGACTCGTTGTAGAGTGGCATGTGCGGCGCCATTGCCGCATGCAGCCACAACTGGCTCTGCTCGGTGGTCAGCGGCACCGGGCGGCTCTCGTCGCGCGGGGCGATTCCGACGGGCTCGTGCATCGCGAATCCGCCCTCGCCGCGCAACAGCGCCTCGAGAACCAGTTTGCGGGCGGCGGCGGGGGTCACGACTTCACGCGGATCCATGGAACCTCACGGGCAGGGACTTGAGGCCTCTGAGGCCCAGGTTTTCGCGCCAGTGCAGCGCATCGGCGGTCTGTTCGAGGCCGGGCAGGCGTCCGAGCAGGGTCTTGAAGGCATGGCGCGCCTCGATCCGGGCGAGCGGCGCGCCAAAACAGAAATGCGCCGCCCAGCCGAAGGCCAGGTGGCGGTTCTCCGGACGGTCAAAGTCCAGTTCATCCGGATTCTCGAACCGCGCCGGATCGCGGTTGGCCGCGGCCATCACCGCCAGCACCGGCGCGCCCTTGGGGATCACGTGGCCGCCCAGCACGGTGTCCTCGCGGCAGATCCGCCCGGTATGCTGCGATGGCGTTTCAAAGCGCAGCAGCTCCTCGATGGCGCTGTCCATGCGCTCGATCGGCCGATCACGCAGTTCGGCCAGCTTCGCCGGCCGCGCCAGCAAGGTCGCCATGCCGTTGCCGATCAGGTTGGTGGTGGTCTCCTGCCCGCCGACCATGGTGACGATGATGTTGGCGATCACCTCGTCCTCGGTCAGCCGCTCGCCATCGACCTCGGCCGCGACCAGCGACTTCACCAGCCCATCGGCCAAGGGCCGCTCGACCTCGTGGATCGCATCGCGGAAATACTGCGTCATGTCGGCGAGGCTTTTAAGCACCCGCACCACGCCGCCGGGGTTGTGCTGAAAATTGCCCAGCATCTCGGCAAAATCCGCCGACCACGCCTTCAGCCGCACATGGTCCTCACGCGGCATCCCCAGCAGGTGCGCGGTGACGATGGCGGGAAACGGCTCGGCGAAATCGCGGATCAGGTCGGCCGTCGGCCCGGCGGCAACGATGCGGTCGACCAGCCCATGGGCAATCGCCACCACCTCCGCTTCCAACGCCTCCACCCGCCGCGGGGTAAACGCGCTCGAACACAGCTTGCGCAGATGCGTGTGCGCCGGCGCATCGAGGAACAGCATCTGCCGCGCCATCACCTCGGCCAGCGGCGCGATCTCGTCGAGCCCCAGCCGCGCCATGAACGCCGCATCGGGGGTGCGATCGGCGGAAAAGGTCTTCAACACCGTGTGCACATCGTCATAGCCGGTGACCAGCCAGCACGAGAGATACGGGTCCCACGCCACCGGCGCCGCCCGCTGCAACCGCGCATAGAGCGGCCAGGGATCGGCCAGCACCTTGGGGTCGAGCAGATGGTAAAGGCTCAGCGACGGATCGAGCGCCGGCAACGCTTGCGAGGCCATCAGCGGCCTCCCGCCATCCGCGCGATATCCGCGTCGGACAGGGTGTCCAGCATCGCGATGATCAGGCCCTCGATGGTGGCCGACAAGGCCGCCACCGTCCGCGCCTCGAACAGATGGAGCAGCGACAGCTCGACGCCAAACGCCGCGCGCGCCTTGACGATCACTTGCGTACCCAGCAGCGAATGGCCGCCCAGCAGGAAGAAATCGTCGTCGACGCCAATATCTGTGCGCCCGATCACCTCGCCGATGATCGCGGCCATGCGCTGCTCGGTGGGGGTGGAGGGCGCGCGGGCGGTACCGGTCTCGGGCATGGCGTGCGCGGCGGGATCGGGCAGCGCGGCACGGTCCAGCTTGCCGCTGGTGTTCAGCGGCAATGTCTCGATCAGGGCAAACCGTGCCGGGATCATCGGCGCGGGCAGATCGGCGGCCAGATCACCGCGCAATTCGCTCGCCAACAACCGATGGCCATGCGCGGGCACGATCCACGCGGTCAGCTCCTCGCCATGGATCGCCACGGCGCAGGCGGCCACGCCGGCCCGACGCAGCAAGGTGGCCTCGATCTCGGCGGGTTCGATGCGGTGGCCGCGCACTTTCACCTGCACATCGGCGCGGCCAAGGAAGGCGATCTCGCCCTCCGCCGTCCACGCGCCCAGATCGCCGGTGCGATAGAGCCGGCCATGCTGTGGGTGCTCAACAAACCGCTCGGCGGTCAGCGCCGCGTCGCCGCGATAGCCGCGCGCCACCTGCCGTCCGCCGATCCAGATCTCGCCGGATGGGGCAGGCGCGCCCGCATCATCGAGGATATGCACCGCCACCCCGGCAATCGGCCGCCCGATCGTGGGCAACCCGCCAAAGGCATGCGCGCGCGTATCCCCCACCAGGCCCGAAGTCGCCACCACAGTGCACTCGGTCGGGCCATAGTTGTTGACGAAAGCGAACGGCAAACCGGGCCGGGGCCGCAGCTTCAACCGGTCGGCACCGGTCAGCAAGGTGCGCAAGGCCGTGCCGGCGGGCCAGTCGCGCAGCACCAGTTGCTCGGCGATGGCGGTGGGGGCGAAGGCGATCTCCACCCGCTCCGCCACCAGCCACGCCGCCAGCCTTACCGCGTCATAGCGCACCGTCTCGTCGGCGGGGATCACCAGCGTGCCGCCCGCCGCCAGCACCGGCCAGATCTCCCACGCCGAGGCATCGAAGCTGACCCCGGCGCACCACGCCGCGCGGGTGGTTTCGCTCACGGCAAAGGCATCGCTGTGCCATTCGACCAGCGCGGCGAGGTTCTCGTGAGTCACTTCCACGCCCTTGGGCTCGCCGGTGGAGCCCGAGGTGTAGATCACATAGGCGAGGTCCGTGGGCGTGGCCGAGATGCCGAGGCATGGCGTGCCCTCGGCGGGCGCGGCGGGATCGACCAGTTGCGCCGTGCCGGCAAACCGGGCGCCACGCGCCGCCGGCGCCACCACCGCCCGCGCCCCCGCGCGCGCGACCAGCCGCGCCAGCCGTGCATCGGGCCATTCCGGATCGAGCGGCAGATAGGCCGCGCCCAACCGTCCCGCCGCCACCAGCGCCACCACATGCGCGATCCCGCGCGGCAGGCACACCGCCACCACGTCGCCCCGGCCCACGCCGCGCGCGCGCAAGCTGCCGGCCAGCGCCGCGCTCTGCGCATCGAGCGCGCCATAGGTCAGTGCGTCTGCGCCACAGCGCAGCGCGATCGCATCCGCGCGCAAGGCGCCGACAGTGGCCAGCGTGACCACCGGGGGCACGGCGGTTGCGGCAAGGCCGGGTTGATGAATGGTCACGTGCGCCTCCTGAGTTGCCGAGGTTAAAGCACGAAAATCCTGCCAAAAGACGAACGGTGCCAGCCATTGCCCCGCGCAAGAGGGCATCGCCGGCCGTAAAAATGCGTAAAAATCCTGTTTGAACGGGCCTTTGGGTGGACTTTGCGGCCGTTGCGCGGATCTGCGCAGCGCAACTTAATTCCTTCGCCACGGCGACGTTCTGGATCTCGAAGCGGCGACGGACTGACCCAGCCGACCTTCTGGATCAAGACGGGAGCAGACACATGAGCGTGATCAACACCAATATCTCGGCCTTGCAGGCGGCGAATGCGTCGAACTCGGCACAGGGCATGCTGTCCAAGGCGATGCAGAGCCTGTCGACCGGTTCGCAGATCAACTCGGCCGCCGACAACGCCGCCGGCCTCGCGATTTCGACGTCGATGGTGTCGCAGATCAACGGCATGAACCAGGGCATCGCCAACGCCAACGACGGCATCAGCCTCTCGCAGACCGCGCAGGGCTCGCTGACCGAAGTGACCAACATGCTCCAGCGCATCAACACGCTGGCGGTGCAGGCCTCGACGGGCACGTACCAGGCCTCGGACCGCACCGACATGCAGTCGGAAGTGACCTCGCTGACCACGCAGATCACCAACATTCTGGGCAACGCCAAGTTCAACGGCAACGCGCTGTTCAGCACCACCTCGGGCACCAACGTGACGTTCGCCATCCAGGCGGGCGCCAACAACGGCTCGGGCAGCACGGTGACGCTGACCTCGACCGGGATCGACGGCACGCTGCTGACCAACACCGCCTCGACCGGCCTGAACGTCACCACCGCCGCCGACGCGGCCTCGACGATCACCAACGTCCAGTCGCTGCTGACGCAGGTTTCGACCACCGATGCCTCGCTCGGCGCCGGCCAGAACCAGCTCCAGTCGGCGGTCAACAACATGACCAGCACGGTGACCAACCTCTCGGCCGCCAACTCGCAGATCATGGACACCAACTACTCGACCGAGACGACCAAGCTGGCCAAGGCGCAGATCCTCTCGCAGGCCTCGACCGCGATGCTGGCCCAGGCCAACCAGAGCAGCCAGGGCGTGCTCTCGCTGCTCAAGTAAGGTCGCGCAAGGAATTTCGCAGCTTCGGGGTGACCGGCGGGTGGGCAACCACCCGCCGGTCTTTTCCTGTGTGCCCGGCGCGCGTGCCCTGCGCCGACGCGCCCTGCGGGTTCAGGCGCCGGCGCGCGGCACGACGATGCGGAACACCACGGCCAGCATCATCGCCGCGCCGGGGCGCCGTTCGGGCGGCTGGACGAAGAGGAAGCCGCAACCGCTCTGCGTGCGCCACAGGCCGGGGGCGATCTCGGCCATGCCGTCGCCGGTGCCGGTAACCGGGGTCTGCACCTCGGCGGCGTCGCGGTCCTCGGCGAAGAAGGCATCGGCGGCGACGAACGCGATGCTGTCGATCTCCAGCCATTCGCCCAGCGCGCCGAACACCAGCGCTGCGCCATAGCGCCCATCGCCCACCGGCACCGCCGCCAGCATATAGCCATCGTGGGTGGGATGCGCGGTGATCGCCTGCTGGGCATTGGCGCCGGTCTGGCCATCGGCCAGGATCACCGGCAGCGCCACGCCACTCTCGGCAAAGTCGCTGAACGCCAGCGGCATGATGAAGCGCTTGGCGGCAAACATGGTCAGGCGGCTGGGCAACCCGGCCTCGGCCAGTTCGGCGGCCAGATACATGCGCTCCGGCCCATGCATGTGGAACAGCCCGCGCTGGCGCAGCCCCCGGTTGGCGCTGGCGGCATCGAACAGCGCCACCTTGCGCAGCTTGCCCAGGTTCACATCGTGCTCGAAACCGGTGAGCAGGTCGAGTTCGTCGCGCCCGGGCAGGAACATCAGCCGCGCCAGCGCCCCGGTCGCGCCCGCGCGCCAGCGGCGGGCGGCGGCTTCGGCGCTATCGTGCGCGCGGATCACAGCGCTCCGCTCGGCGGCGGCATAGGCGAGCACGCCCTTCTGCACCCGGTCGCGCAGCGCCGATTGGCCGGCGGCGATCGGGCTCTCGCCGCGTATCGGCGTGCCATCGGCCGCATATCCCCGCACCGAGCCGATGCCGATCGTCGCCAGTTGCTCGATCACCGCGACATGCCCCACCAGCGATTCCAGCGCACCTTCATCGTAATGGCGGGCATCGATCATCCCCCGCTTGTCGAGCGCCGGCGCATCGCCCTCGCACATCAGCAGAAACCGGCCCGCGACATGCACCCCCAAACCTTGCGCGATCAGGCTATCGACCCGGTTCTGCACCGTGCCGTTATAGCCGAGATCGACCAGCATCAGCGTATCGCCCGGATCGGGCGCGCAAGTGGCACGGATATGCGCGAGCAACCCCTCCAGCATCGCCGCACCGGCAGCGCGGGTGGTGCGGCGACGCTGGGGGCGGCGTATCTCCTCGATCAGGGCGCGCGCGGCGGCGGTGTCATCGCGCCCGCGCGTCAGGCGGGCAATGTCGCCATCGGGCAGCAACAGGTCGCGGCCGAGCTGGTCGACCAGTTGCCCGGACTCGCGCAGCAGATGGTGCAGCGCCGCGCCCTCCCGCGAGAGCGCCGCCGCCGTCGCCACATAGCGCCCCATCTCCAGCGGGTGCGCCGGGTGCGCACAGGGCCCCTCGGCGGCATGGACCTGCAACGGCAGCCACCCGTCGCGCAACAGGAACAGCCAGTGCACCCGCCCCCCGCGCGCGGCCTGCAAGTCATCGGCCTCGGCGTGCAACCAGCGGTCGAAGGCATGGAACACCGGGCCCAGCACGGCAAAGCCCATGGCCTCGGCCGGATCGGCGATGCGCGGCGTACCCAGTGCCAGCGCCGCGCGGTGCGGTTGCGGCGCGGTGGCGGCGCGGGGCGCGTGCGGCGCGCCCGGGTGGAGCATCGCCGCCATCGTCACCTCGCGGCGGAGCTGGCGCTCGACGGCGGGGGTGAACTGCTTGAGGTGCAGGCGGGGCACGCCGAACGGGGCGAGGCCATCGATATCGGCGCCCTTGTTGTCGCCGATGTGCAGGATCGCGCGCGCGGGGTGCTTCACGGCTTTCAACACATCGCGGTAAAGGCCATCGGCCTTGGCGTGGCCATAGGTCGACGAACAGAAGATACGGTCGATCAGCGCGGCGACATCGTCACCCGCCGCCGCCGCGATCAGCGCGCGGATCTGATCGGCATCGAGATAAGTGTCCGAAACGATGATCACCTCGCACCCCCGCGCCCTGGCCGCGCGCATCAGCGCCACCGTCGGGGCAAAGGCGAAGCAATGCGCGGCCTCTGCGGCCAGCTCGGCGGCGATCCCCGCCGCCACCCGCGCCGGATCGGCCGGGGCATAGCCGGCGCCGGCAAAGGCTTCGGCATAGATCTCGGCGATGGTCACCTCGCTGCGCCGCGCGCCCCATCGCGCCACCCGCCGCGCGCGCGATTCGGCCCAGACGCGCTGCTTCACGCTGATGCCGGGCAGGGCGGCGAACACGTCCTTGGGCGCATGGGTATCGCGCCAGATCAGCGTATCGAAGCAATCGAGGCTGAGCACCCGCGTGCCCGGCCAGCGATCGAGCGCATGCGGCAATTCATGCGGCAGGATCTCGCCGCAGAGGATCGGCATGGCCGGTATGGCCGGCGTGGCCGCCGGTGCCGGTGCGGGGGCGAACGTGGCGGGACGGATCGGCGCATTCATCGGGCGTGGCTCCTGCTGGCGCCTGCACGGGGGCAGGGGATGGCAGGGGCACCGCGGACGGGGTGATCGGGGCGTTGTTCAGGCAATGCCCCTGCCGCGCCCCGGGGTAAAGGATCGTGGTCAAGGGGCGGTTGCCGGCCGCCTCTGTGGGTTTACGTGGGGGTCAGGGGTGGGCGGCGTGCGGCTTTTCGTCCGGGGCGGCGTCGGCGGCGGGCTTGCCGGCATCCGCGCCTTTCGCGGGATCGCCCGTGCCGCCCGGCGCCTCGGCATCCAGCAGGGTGATCGACATGCGCCGGTTGCGCGGATCGTTGATGTCCTCGTCGATCGGCTCGCGGTCGGCCACGCCCTCGATCCGGGCATAGCGCTTCTCGTCCACGCCATCGCGCATCAAGGCCTGGCGCGTGGCCTCCGCCCGCCCGGCCGAGAGCGACCAGTTGTTGATGCCCACGCCGATGCCATCCCCCTGACGGTATTGCAGGCCATCGGTGTGCCCGCGAATGGCCAGGTTGTTGGGTTCCTCGCGGATCGTCGCGCCGATGACATGGAGCAGCGCCACGGCATCGGGCGTCAGGATCGTCGTGCCCAACTGAAACATCGAGAACTTGGCATCGTCGAGCAGGTCGATGCGGATGCCATCGGGCGTCGCGGTCAGCTTGACGCTGCCGGCCAGCTTCTTCAACTGCGCCGAGGCGGAAAGCCGCGCCTTCAGCTTGGCGGCCATCTGGGCGATGCGCTTGATCTTGGTGCCGCCCTCCTTGGGGCCGCCCACGGTGTCGCGCGGGATGGTCATGGTCTTGGTGCCGGTCTGCCCGGCGCGGTGGGCATAGTGATCGACATCGGTCATCGACGAGCCGCCCAGCAACCCGTTCGATCCCGCCGATCCCTGCCGCGTCTTGACCAGCGTGGGGGTGAAGAAGTCGGCGATGCCCTTGCGCTGCTTCTCGGTGGTCGCCCCCAGCAGCCACATCAGCAAAAAGAACGCCATCATCGCGGTCACGAAGTCGGCATAGGCCACCTTCCACGCACCGCCATGATGCCCGCCGGCGACGATCGTCACTTTCTTGACGATGATCGGGGCGGGGATCTCGTTCTTGCCGTTTTTCTTCGGGGCCTGAGCCATGGTGAGGTCCTTGTTGGGTGCGCCCCGGGCATCCGCCCGGGGCTTACGGCACCGGCCCGGAGTCCGGTTCGGTCGGCTTTCCCGAGGGAAAGCCTATGGCCCTGCCCAGCCTCCCCAAGTCTACCGCATAGGGTGGCTGGGCAGGGGGAGCGGGCCGGCGCCGCATCGGGTTCCGCCAAGGCGGAACCCGCATCAAAACCTTATCTCCCGCGCAACGCGTCGAGCAGTTCCGACAGCCCCGGGCGATAATCGTGGCTGAGGCCCGAACGTGCGCTCTCCACCACCAGCGGTTGCGGCCAGCCGTGCAGCGAGGCGATGATCACCTGCTTTACGCAGTGAAAGATCTGTTCGTCGGCCTCGTTGACCTGCTTCAGCCGGTTGGCCATCGGCCCGACGATGCCATAGGCCAGCAGCACGCCCATGAACGTGCCCACCAGCGCCGAACCGATCATCGCCCCCAGCACCGCCGGCGGCTTGTCGATCGAACCCATGGTTTTCACCACGCCCAGCACCGCCGCGACAATGCCCAGCGCCGGCAAGGCATCCCCCAGGCTGGTGATCGCGTGCTGGGGGTGATCCATCTCGGTCAGGTGGCTCTTGATCGCCTGATCCATCACGTCCTCGACGGCATGGACCTCCAGCGTGCCCGATGACACCACGATCAGCGTCAGCGTGTCGCAGATCAGCGCGGTCAGTTCATGGTTGGCGATCAGGCGCGGATACTCGGCGAAGATCGGCGAGGACTTGGGATCGGTGACATGGCTTTCCATCGCCACCGGGCCCTCGGTGCGCAGCAGCTTCATCAGCTTGGTGGTCAGCGCGATGACATCGATGTGGTCCTGCTTGTTGTGGCGGGGGCCCTTGAACACTTTGCCGAACCCGCCGCCCAGCGCTTTCAGCCCATGCATGTCGTTGCCGGTGACGATCGCGCAGATGCCCGCGCCGCCGATCGTCGCCAGCTCGTGCGGGATCGCCTCGAACACCGGGCCCAGCGCGCCGCCGGTCAGGGCGAACACACCGAACACGATGACGAACAGCGCAGCAATGCCGATACCTGCAAACATCTAGACAGTCTTTCGAGAGGCGGGGGCCGGGGCGCGCGCAGGCGCCTGCATCGCGCGGGCGTCGATCACTGCAACAGCGAGAACAGCGACATGCCCGCCACCTTGACGAAGGTGGCCTGCGCGGCGGACAGGATCGTCGTCGCCTGCTGCAACCGCGAGACGGCGGCGGCGATATCGGTATCGCCGACGTTCGATTCGGATGTCGATCGCTGCTGGTCGAGCTGGGTCTGGACGGTCTGGGTGGTGGTCACCCAGTTCTCGCGCGCGCCAACGATGGTCTGCGCGCTGGAGACTTGCGCGAGGCCCGAATTCAGTTGGCCCAGCGCGGTCTGCGCGGCGGCCTGCGCGGTGGTGGTGGAGCCGGTGCCGGTGTTGGTCGCCTGCAACGCGGCGGCCAGGTTGCCGACCACGCTCAGCAGGTTCTGCGCATTGCCGCTGGCATCGGTATAGTTGAACACCTGCGGCCCGGTGACGCCGGTGGTGACGGTGAGGCCGCCACCCAGCGACACGGTGTTGGCGCTCGACCCGCCGGTGTAGGTCGCGGTGGTGCCACTGGTGGAATAGGCCGGCCCGGCGCCGTTGCCACCGAACAGGTAGGTGCCGTTGGTGTCCTGGGTGTTGGCCAGGCTGGTCAGGTTCTGGAACAGCTGGTTGACCTGGATGCCGATGCTCGCCCGCTGGCTGTCGTTCAGCGTGCCGCTGGCGGCCTGCGTCGCCAGCGTCTGCACCTGGCCGATCGCCGAGGTGATCTGGCTCAGCGTGGTGTCGGCCAGGCTCAGCGTGGTCTTGGCGGCATCGGCATTCGATGTGTTGGCCGCCGCCAGCGTGTCGCCCAGTTGCAGCGCGCGCATCTGCGCCGCCGCGCCGGGGTTGCTGTTCGACGATTGGAACTGCAAGCCGGTGCTGATCGATTCCTGCAGGTTGTTCACCTGGGTCTGCATCGCATTCATGTTATAGATCGCGGCATCGTAGAAGCCGCTGGTGCTGACGCTGGTCATCGGGTGCGCTCCTGTGCGGGCGATCAGTTGATCGAAAGCAGTTGGGTGAAGATCGTTTCGGCGGTCTGGATGACCTTGGACGAGGCCTGGAAGGCCTGCTGGTATTGCAGCAGGTTGGCGGCCTCGGTGTTGAGGTCCACGCCGCTGTTGGTATCGGCGGTGGTCTTGGCCTGGGCGGCGATCGCGGTCAGCGCGGTCTGCGCCGTGGTCGCGTTCTGCACCGATGACGACAGGTTGAAGATCAACGTGTTGGTCTGCCCGGCCGGATTGGCGGTGGTCAGCGCCGTCTGCATCGCGGTCAGGTTGGAGATATCGGTGCTGTTGGCGGCGGCGCCCGCCTTGGCGGTGGCGATGCCGCTGGCCGATGTCATCGAGACCGATATGCCCGCCGCGCCCGACCCCGAGAAGATCGCGCTGCCGGTCGCGCCGGTCAGATCGGTGCCGCTGGATTGCGCGGTGTTGACCGCGCTCACGATGCTGTTGGCGACGGTGTCGAGCGAGGTGGCGCTGGTGGCGGCACTGGCCAGCCCTTGCTGGTCGGCGGCGATGGCGCCGCCGCCGGGGGTGATCGTGCCGCCCGCAAGGCTGAAGCTGATCGTGCCGTTGGTGGCGGTGGTCATCGACAGGGTGTTGGCGGTGCCGCCGCTGACCAGTGTCTGGCCGGTGGTGCCGCCCAGCGTCAGGGTGGCGGTGCCATTGGTGTTATAGGTGGTGGTGGCGTCGGTCAGGCTGGACAGTTGCGAGAGCAACGCGTCGCGCTGGTCCAGCAATGTCGCCCCGGTGGTGGCCGGGTTGGCGTTGGCCGAGATCTGCTGGTTCACTTGCGCCAGGTTGGTGGCGAGCTGGTTGATCTGCGAGACGCTGTTGGTCGCATCGGACTGCATCGTCTGCTGGGCAGAGGCGAGCGTCGTCGAGGCGAGGTTGAAGCTTTGCGCCATGTTCTGCGCATCGGCCAGCACGGTCTGCCGCTGGCTGGTGCTGGTGGGATTGCTGGCCAGCGTCTGCAACGATGCGGTGAAGGTGCCGATCGAGGCATAGACGCTGGAATTCTCCACCGCGCTTTCGACGTTGGTGAGGTTGGTGACGAGCCCATTGGCGCGCGCGGCGTTGGCCGCCGAGACGTTCACCTGGTTCGAGAGGTAGTTCTGGGTATTGCGCGTGACGCCCGTGACCATCACGCCCGAAACCGACACCACGTTCGGCGCATCGGAAACGGACGGCGCGGTCAGCTCGATCTGCTGGACGCTGCGCCGGACGTAACCGGTGGTGCCGGCGTTGTCGATGTTCTGCGCGGTGATGTTCAGGCCGGCTTCGGCCGCCGAGACACCATTCGCGGCAATCGAGATGAGGTTGGACGACATGGCTCAGGCTCCGCTGGTGCTGGCGCTGGCGGCGGATGCCGCGCTGACATGGCCGGCGGACGCGCCGGGGTGGGCGGCGATCCGGCTTTCCAGCAATTTGGCGATGCCCAGCGTGTCGCGCCCGGCGGCGATATCGGCGAACTGCGCCTCCTGCTGGCTGCGGAAGGTGGAGAGGCCCTGGCTGGAGAAGGCATCGCTGCCGAAATCGGTCTTGTCGGCGGCGGACATCATCTGGCGCAGAAAGATCGCCTCGAAATCGTGCGCGGCCTTGGTCAGCTTGGTGGAGGTGCCCGAACTGGCACCGGTGCTGGTGCCGGCCGTGCTGGCCGCAACCGTCACCGGCAGGCGCGAGAGCATCGTCGAGACCGCGCCCGAAGCGAGGCTGCCGATGGTGTCGGTCAGGGAGGATGTCGTCGTCATATCACCACCATCTCGGCGCGCAGCGCGCCAGCCTGTTTGAGCGCCTCGAGGATCGCCACCAGATCAGACGGCGTGACGCCCAAAAGGTTAAGGGCATCGACGATCTTGGCGAGCGATGCGCCCCCCTTCATCAGCGCCACATGGGCCGGTTCCTCGTTGGCGGAGATCTGGCTGGAGGGCGCGGTCACGGTCTTGCCGTTGCTGAACGGCCCCGGCTGGCTGACCGCGGTTTTCTCGTCCACGCGCACGGTCAGCTTGCCGTGGCTGATCGCGGCGGGCGAGATCCTGACCGCGCTGTTGATCACCACCGTGCCGGTGCGGCTGTTGACGATGATCCGCGCGGGGGCATCGGCGGGGTTGGCCTCGATCTGCTCGATGGTGGCCAGCATGGCCGAGCGCGCATCGGCACCGAGCGGCAAGGTGAGGTCGAGCGTCACCGCGTCCTCCACCGTGGCGATGCCCGGGAAGCGCTGGTTGATCGCATCGCGCACGCGCTGGGCGGTCAGGAAATCGGCGTCGTTGAGGTTATAGCGCAGCATCGGCGCGTTATCGAAGCCGGTGGCGACGGCGCGTTCCACCGTCGCCCCATCGGCGATGCGGCCGACCGTCGGGATGTTGACGGTCAGTTGCGATCCGTCCTTGGCGGTGATGCCCAACCCGCCGACCGCCAGATTGCCCTGCGCCATCGCATAGATCGCGCCATCGGCACCATAGAGCGGCGTCAGCACCAGCGTACCGCCGCGCAAGGACTTGGCCTTGCCCAGCGTCGAGACAGTGATGTCGATCGCCTGCCCCGGCTTGGCAAAGGCGGGCAGATCGGCGGTGACGATCACCGCGGCGGCGTTCTTCAGGCTGGGGGTGACGCCGGCGGGCAACTGGATGCCCATCCGGCCCGAGACCCCGCGCACCGCCTGTTGCAGGTACTGCATGTCATCATCGCCGCTGCCGGGCAGGCCGACGACGATGCCGTATCCGGTCAACTGGTTGCTCCGCACCCCCTGGAACCGGCCCAGATCGCGTACGCGCTCGGCATGGGCGGCGCTGGCCATGGCCAGCGTGACGACGATCGTCACCATCACGCGCGCCAGCGTCAGCACCACGCGGGCGAGCAGGCGGGAGAGGGTCATGCGGCGCATCGGGGATTCCTTCGGGGCAGCCATCAGAACGGGCTCAGGATATTGAACACGCGGTAGAGCCAGCCTTCGCGGCCCGAGCGCTGGATCGTGCCGTTGCCCGAGTACTCGATGTGGGCATCGGCCACTTGCGCGGACGAGATGGTGTCCGCCGTGGGGTCGATATCGGTCGCGCGGATCAGGCCGGTGATGGTGATCCACTCGTTGCCCTGGCTGAACATCATCTGTTTCTGGCCGCGCACGAGCAGGACTCCGTTCGGGCGGACTTCGGCCACGGTGACCGCGATGGTGCCGTTGAGGGCATTGGTCTGGGCGGTGTTGCCCGCACCACTGAACGACGAAGTCGCCCCGGCGTTAAGGGCATTGGGGTTGAACGAGAACGGACCGACGGTCGGCGGGGTCAGCGCCTCGTTGCCGCCCCGGCTCTGTTTGGTGGTCACGGATTTGGATGTGGTGGTGGTTTCGGTCAGCACGATGGTGACGATATCGCCGACGTTGCGCGCGCGCGTGCCGGTGATCAGCGGGGCATAGGCCGTCGCCACATTGAAGATGCTGCCGTCGGCGGGGTGTGGCGGCGCGGCGGGCGCGGCGCTGGCGGCAAAGCCGGCGGGCGGCGCCTTGGCATCGGCCGGGCCGGGCACCGCCGCCAACAGCGCCAACGGCGCCGCCAGCCATGGCCCGCACACACCGGCAGGGCGGGACAGCATCGTCACAGCGTCTGGTTCGCGTTCTTGAGCATGTCGTCGACGGCCGAGACCATCTTGGAGTTGATCTCGTAGCTGCGCTGGCACTCGATCATGTCGACCAGCTCCTGCGTGATGTCCACGTTGGAGCTTTCCAGCATCCCCTGGCTGATGGTGCCCAGCCCCGCCTGACCGGCGGTGCCCAGCGTGGCCGCGCCACTGGCGGTGGTTTCCTGCAGATAGTTGCCCGAACTGGCCTGCAACCCCGATGGGTTGGGGAAGTTGGCGACCTGCAACTGGCCGATCTGGGTGGCGGTGGATTGGCCGGCCAGCATCGCCGAGACCGTGCCGTCATTGCCCACGGTCACCGATCCGGCGCCGGTCGGTATCGTGATCGGCGGCTGGACGACATAGCCGTCGCTGGTGACGATCTGGCCGGTGGAGGAGAGCGAGAAATTGCCCGCGCGGGTATATTCCAGCGTGCCATCGGGCGAGGCCACCTGGAAATAGCCCGCGCCCGAAATCGCCAGATCGAAGGTGTTGCCGGTGGTGGTCAGCGATCCTTGCGTCTGCGAGTTGGTGGTGCCCTGGATCGCGACGCCGGTACCCAGATTGAGCCCGGTGGCATAGTTGCTGGCGGCGGTGGACTGCTGGCCCGCCACGCGCGCATCCTGATAGGCCAGCGTGGCGAAGTTGGCGCGCCCGCTCTTGAAGGCGGTGGTGTTGGCGTTCGCCAGATTGTTGGCGATCACCTGCATGCGCTTGTCCTGCGCGTCGAGCCCGGTGCGGGCGACCTGGAGAGCGGAAGCGGACATTCGATATCATCCTTGTTGTTGTGTTCGCCGGGGACGATGGGTCGCCCCGCAATTGTCTCGAGCCTTGCAAAGGCGGCGTCGGCCCGCTCCTCCGCCCAACCGCCCTGCGGGCATGGTCTGGGTGGTTGGGCGCGGCCAAAGGCGTTCCCTCGGGAAAGCCGTCCAGACCAACGCACGGGCCGGCACCGCAAGCCCCATGCGGATGCATGGGGCGCACCTGAACTAAGTCGGCATCTTCATCAGAGTCGCCCCGCTTTCGTCGACATCCTTGGCGGTGGAGACCAGCTTGGTGCGGATATCGAACAACCGCTGGGCATCGAGCATCGAGACCAGCACGGCCGACGGGTTGACGTTCGATTGCTCCAAGGCGCCGCTTTCCACCGTGGCGGTGGCATCGGCGGGCAGCACCCCGCCGCCATAGACGCGGAACAGCCCGTCCAGCCCCTTTTCGGTGGTGGAGCCATCGGGGCTGGCCAGCTTGATCTGGTCCACCGCCTCGGGCTGGGTGCCCTTGGCGGCATCGGCGGCCAGCGACAGCAGGGTGCCGTCCTGGCTGATCGAGATCGTCGCGCCCGGCGGCACGGTGATCGGGCCGCCCTGGCCGATCACCGGCCGGCCATCGCCATTGGTCAGCACGCCGGTGTCCGAGACCGAGAGATCGCCGCGCCGGGTATAGGCCTCGGTGCCGTCCTGCGCCTGCACCGCGATCATCGCCGTGCCGTTGACCGCCACGTCCAACGCGTTGCCGGTTTGGGTGATCGAGCCTTGCGTCATATCGGCACCGTGGACTTCGGCGATGGTCCCCGATCGCGCCTCCAGCGATGTGTTCGCCTTCAGCGTCATCGGCGTGGAGAACAGCGTCTCCGCGCGGAAGCCCACGGTTTGCGCGTTGGCCATGTTGCTGGCAATCACCCGTTGCCGGGTCATCGAATCGGCGAGCCCTGAGTAGGCGGTGTAGATCAGGTGATCCATTGCCGGTTATCAGCCCTGAACCTGCATGATCGAGGTGATCATCTGGTCGTTGGTGCTGATCGCCTTGGAGTTGGCCTGGAAGTACTGCTGCGCCTGGATCAGGTCGACGAGCTGGGTCGAGACGTCGACGTTCGATCCTTCGAGGCTGCCCGAGAGCAGCCCGCCCAGGCCCGTGGTGTTGGGCGCATTATAGCTGGCCGTGCCGGAGAGGCCGGTGGTCGTCCAGTCCTGCGTGCCCATTTGGCGCAAGCCATCGGGTGCGACAAACGAGGCCAGAGCCACTTTCGCCACGGTCATCGTGGTGCCATCCGTGTACGAGGCGACGACCGAGCCATCGCCGTTGATGTTCACGGCGGTGAAGGTGCCGCCGGCGGTGTCGGTGTTGGGCGCCTGGATCGTCGAGATGGTGGTCGCGGCGGTGCCGTTGGTGACGGCAAAGCCCTGCACCTGATTGCCCGATGAATCGACCATGTTGCCATTGGCATCGAGCGAGAAGTTGCCGTTGCGGGTATAGAGCATCTGGCCACTGGAAGGATTCTTGACGGTGAAGAATCCCTCGCCATTGATCGCCAGGTCGGTGGCCGATCCGGTCGCCACAGTCGATCCGTTGGTGAAGTTCTGGTCGATCGACTTCACCCGGCTGCCCACGCCCTGGATCAGCTTGGGGTTGGTATAGGCCGAACCCGAGACGAGGTCGGCAAAGTTGACACTGCTCGATTTGAAGCCGGTGGTCTGGGCGTTGGCCAGGTTGTTGGCGGTGACGTTAAGTTCGGTCTGGGCATTGGCGATGCCGTTGAGCGAGATGGCGAAGCTCATGGTGGGGGGTCCTTTGCTGGGGCCGGGCGGCGTCAGGCCGAGGTGGTGGAACCGGTCGAGGTGGAGGTCGTGGTGGTCGCCGCCTTTTGCGCGGCGAGGATCGCGTTCAGCGTCGTCGACATCGTCGACAGCGTGGTGTTCATGTTGGTGATGCCCTGAAGCTGGGAGAACCCGGCCATCTGCGCGATCATCTGGGTCTGGTCGACCGGCTGGGTCGGGTCCTGGTTCTGCATCTCGGTGGTCAGCAGCTTCATGTAATCGGCTGCGCCGAGGCTGGCGTAAGGGTTGTTCGCTGTCAGCGACGCGGCGGCCGTGCTGGCCGCGGTGCTGGATGTGGCTGAAGTGGTGGTCATTTCATCCTCACTGTGTCCATGATGAGCTGCTTGGCGGTGGAGAGTGCCTCGACGAGGTTCTGGTACTGGCGCGAGCTGTCGGTCATCTCGACCATCTCGGCGTTTTCATCGACCGGCGCGGCCCAGACATCGCCGTTGGCATCGGCGAGCGGGTTCGACGGATCGTGCTGCTGGATCGGCGTCGCCGACGATCGGTAGACGCCCTTGACCTTGACCGTGCTGAGCCCGCTCTTGCGGTCCAGCTCCTCGGCGAACACCGGGCGCAGCGGGCGGTATGCGGCCTCGGCACTGCCGGCGATGGCGCCGGCGTTGGCCAGGTTGGAGGCCGCCGTGTTCATCCGCACCATCTGGGCCGAGAGGCCTTTCTGCGCGAGATCGAAGATCGTCATGGGACCCGTGTCGGACATCGCGCTTACTCGCCCTTGATCGCGCGGGTGACTTCGTCGACCCGCTGGGTAAGGAACTGCAACGCGGTCGAGTACCCGATCGCGTTCTCGGAAAAGGCGACCTGCTCGGTGTCCAGCTCGACGGTGTTGCCGTCCTGCGCGGGCATCACCGGCACGCGGTAACGCATCGCCCGGTTCAGCGCGGCGCCGCTGTCGGTGCCTTGCAGCGTGGCGTTGAGCGCGCTGTCGAAATCGACGTCGCGCGCCTTGTACCCGGGGGTCGATGCGTTCGCGATGTTCGATGTCAACAACCCCATGCGCAGCGAGCGCAGTTCGAGCGCGGCGCCATGGACGCCGAACAGGGTCTGGTTGAGGGCAGGGTCGCTCATGGGATCCTTTGGCGTTCGGCTGTGCCCGGATGGGCGGGTTCGGCATCACCGGGGTGGGCCCCGATGCGGCTGCGTCAGAGCGTTACGCAAAGGGCGTGCCAAATGCCGGTAACGCCCCCGAAAACCGCGCCGTCTGGGTTTTGGCGCCTGCCCCCGCCCGCGCGCGCCGCCACCCCGGCAAACCCGCCGGCAAGCCTTTGCCGCAGCGGCAAAGTTCATCCCCCCACTTAAGGAACATGGTGAACGCGCCGTCCTAGCGATCCGGACCCATGGATCCAGAGGACCGACCGCATATGCCGCCCGTGACCCTGCTTTCCCCCCAATCGCTTGCCGGATCGCACGATGCCATCGCCGCCACGATCGTGATCGGCGGCACGCTGCTGGCCACGTTGCTGCGCGCCGGCCCGCGTGAGGCGATGCGCACGCTGCGCATGTTGTTCGCCAGTTGGCGCGGCGGCTTCGATGCCGATGCGATGCGCGCCCGGCTGTCCCCGCAAGTGCAACAGTTCAACATGGACGGGCTGGTCCGCGCCCGTCCCCAGCCCACCGGCGATGCCGAGATCGACACCGCATTGGCCGCACTGGTCGCCCACCGCTCGGTCGAGGCGATGCAGGCGGCGCATCTGGCCGGGCGCGATCGGCGGCTGGCGCTCGCCTCCAGCGGTGTGCGCGTGCTGGCCCAGGCGTCGGAACTGGCGCCGGTGGCGGGGCTGGGGGGCACGCTGGTGGCGCTCACGCAATTGCCCACCGGCATTGCCCATGGCGCGGCGATGGGGGCGATCGGCATGGCGGTGCACGCCACGCTGATGGGGCTGGTGTTCGCGCATATCGTGCTGGTGCCGCTGGCCGCCTCGGCCGAGCGTTATGCGCTGGCGCTGGAAGCGGGGCGCAGCGAGATCGTCGACTGGCTGGCGGGGCAACTGGCGCATGCCGGCCCCGGCGGCCAGCGCGGGCGGATGGCCGCCGAGGCGGCGCATCGCGGCCCGGTGGAAACCATCGAGCCGCATCCTCGCCCGCACCGCCCGGCGCCGGGCGCGCCGGAGCCGGCCTTGGCCGATGCGCCCGTCGATCCCATCCTGGCCGAGCCCCAGCCCACCGATGCCGTGTGGGCCGCCGCCGTGCTGTCGGCGCAGTGGCCCGCGCCCGCCGATGCCGAGGCCCCCGATCCGGCGCCCGCCGTGCCTGCCGATCCCGCGCCGGAGGCCATGGCCGCCCTCGCGCCGATTGTCGCGCCGGTCCCGGCGCCTGCGCCCCCCCGGGCGTCGGTCGTGCCCCCGCCGCGCATCATGCCCACCCCGGTGCCAGCGCGCGACAGCGCTGCGACCGCGCCGTGGCTCACGCCCTATCTGGCCCCCCGCGCCCCCGCCGGAGACCGTGTGTGACGCTGCACACGCCGACCACATTGCCGGCGACCCTGGCGCCCGGATCGCGGGCGATGCTCAGTTGGCAGACGATGCTGGCCGATCTGGCGCTGATCCTGTTCATGGTCACGGCGGCCACCGCCGCGCCCAACCCCGCGCAAAAGGCCCCGCCGCCGCCCCACGCCGCGCCCTTGCCGGCCAGCCCCTGGGGCCAGCCGCTGGCGATCTGGCGGGCGACGCCGCATGGGCCGACAATTGCCGCATGGCTGGCCGGGCAGGCCGCCGATCCGCGCCAGCGCCTGACCATCCTTGCCCGCTTCGCCCCCGGCACCCGCGCCCAGGCCTTGGCCGAGGCCGGGCAACTGGCCGAAGCCGCCGGCCCCGCCGGTGCGACCGCGCGCGTGGCGGTGGAGCCGGCCTCGGCCAATGCCCCCGCGCAAGTCCTCGCCCTGCTGTCCTATGACCGCGAGGCAGCGACGCCGGCCGCGCCGTGATGCGTTTGGCACGCTTCGTGCTGGTCCATGGGACGCACCCGCTGCCAAGGACCATACCCCCCATGCCCAGATCCCGCCTTGCCCCGATCGCCGCCCTGGCGCTGCTGGCCCCCGCGCTCGTTCCCGGCGTGGCACAGGCGCAGGCCGGCTATGCCGATCTGGCGTCGATCGACCGCGATCTGGCCGCCTTCACCGGCGCCGCGCCGGGGCTGCCCGGCGGCGCGGCGCAACCGGTGGACCGCCGGCTGCGGCTCGCCGCATGTGGCGCCCCGATCGCCTATGGCTGGCGCAGTCCGCGCCACGATGCCGTGCTGGTGCAGTGCCCCGATGCCGGATCCTGGCACATCTACGTAGCGGTGCGACAGGCCGCTGGTGACGCTGCCGGCCCTATCGCCGTCGAGCGCAACGAATCCGTGACGATCGCGGTAACGGGGGATGGTTTTGCCGTCTCCCAACCCGGCGAGGCGCTGGATCCCGGGGCGGTGGGCGATTGGATCCGCGTGCGCGCGGTGAAGGATGGCTCGCCACGATCGGACCCGGTGCGGGCGCGGATCGTGCAGCCCGGCCTGGTGGAGGTGCCGCTGCCCTGAAACGGGCGCGTCGCGTCCCGAGGCCGGCGGCCACAGCCGCCACAATGCCGACCCGGCCCCGCACCGCGCGAGGGGCCGGCAAACCCATGCCGGCAAAATTTTTCCGCCCGCGCTTTTTCCCCCTTAATGGCCCTTTCGCCCCGCCGTTCTTGGCTATGTCACATCCAAGGAGCGGTACCATGACGAACATCGGGTCCGGCCCTGGCATCGGATCAGGGTCTCAATTCGACATCAATCCGGCGCGTGCGGTTGCCGCGTCAGCCCCGGTCGCTGCGGCCACATCGACGCCCGGCGCCTCTGACGCCACGCCTGCCACCACCACGGCACCTGCGGCCAGCACCACCTCGGCGGTGTCGGGCACGTTGGGCACGGGCGGGGCGACGGTCAACGCCGATCGCGTCGCCGCGATCAGCAAGGCCATCAAGCACGGCGACTATCCGCTTATTCCCACGAAGATCGGCGATGCGATGATCGCCGCCGGTGTCATGTTGAGGACGGCCTCATGAGCAAATCGACGATTGCCACCAGTGCCCAGTTGGGCACCACGCTGCGGAAGATGGTTGCCGTCCTGCAAGAGGAACGGCAGGCACTTGCCGGGCTGGATCTGGAGGCGATCGTCGGCACCGGCTGGGACAAGGAATCGCTGTGCGAGGACCTTGAGGGCACCGCGCCCGCGCTGGTCGATCCCGAGTGCCGGGGCCTGCTCGAAGCGGCGCGGCACATGAACGAGGTCAACCGCCAGTTGCGCAACCTGATCGCCGCCAATGTCGCGGCGCGGCTCGATGCACTGACCGGCGGGCCGCAGCTTTACCGCCTGCCCGGATCGCGCGGCGCGGCGACTGTGCCGCCGCCCTACAGCTATGCGCGCCGGCGGGGCTGATCCCCGCCGCGCCGCCCGCCGGGTGCCAGAGCCCGGCCATGTCAGTCACGCCAGCCGGCCAAAGCGTGCCGGTCCGTCCCCCGATCGCCGGGTAACTGCCGGTCTGGCGGCGTGCCGCTGCGGCCTGCGCGTGTCACTTGTGCCGTGCATCTGCTTCGGATGGCATGCGAAAATGAATCTGGCACGGCTTTTGCTGAACCCAAGGCAACCCACCCCGCCACCGGGAGCTTGCCTTGCCTTCTGTCCCCCCGCTCGCCGCCACGCCTCCTGCTGGCGCCTTCGTCCCCGGCCTCGCCACCGGCCCCGCGCTCGATCCGTCGAGCCTGATGGCGGGCGGCGACGTACGCGCCGCCATCGCCCGCGCGGCCAGCGCCACCGGCGTCGATTTCTCCTACCTGATGGCGCAGGCGCGGCTGGAATCCAGCCTCAATCCGCGTGCGGCCAACGGTGGCTCCTCGGCGCGCGGGCTGTACCAGTTCACCAAGGGCACCTGGGCGCAGACGCTGAGCAAACATGGCGATGCGCTCGATGCGGCGCTGGGCGGCGATGGTTCGGGCGCGGCGGCATTGCCGGGGGCGATGGCCGATCCGGCGACGCGCGCGCGCCTGATGGCGCTGCGCAACGATCCCGACGCATCGGCGATGATGGCGGCCGAGCTGGCCGGCGACAATCAGGTGGCGCTGACCAACGCGCTGGGCCGCACCCCCGATCCGGCCGAGCTGTACCTCGCGCATTTCCTGGGTTCCGATGGGGCGACGAAGTTCCTCTCCGCGCTCTCGACCAATCCCGATCAATCTGCGGCGGCGCTGTTGCCGCGGGCGGCGGCGGCGAATGGCGGGATTTTCTTCGATGCCGGCGGCGCCCCGCGCAGCGTCGGCGCGGTGATGATGCTGATGCGCGCCAGGATGGCCGCCGCCATGGCCGACACGCCAGCCGGCGCCGCCGCCGCCGCGCAGCCGAGCCTGCTCGGCGGCCCGGTGTTCGCCACGACAGATGTTGCCGCCGGCAACGGCCAGAGCTTGCCGCCCGATGCCTCGGGTGGCCCCATCGCGCAGGAATTTGCCGCCGCGCAAGGGCAGGCCAGCGGCACCAGTTCGATGGCCGAAACGCTCAGCGCCACCTTCGGGTTGGCCTCCAGCGATGGCGCGGTGCCCGGCTTCGTCCGCACCGCCTATGGCCGCATGGCGGCATTGGGGCTGTGAGCGGGATGAGCAAGTTCCTGTCGACGGTGCAGCCCGGCGCCTTCGCGCTGCCCGGCGGCATCCTGACGCTGATCGTGTTGATGGTGATGCCGATCCCGGCGGCGCTGCTGGATGTGTTCTTCGTGGTCAATATCGCGCTGTCGGTGGCGGTGCTGATGGCGGCGATGAACGCGGCGAAAGTCCTCGATTTCAGCGCATTCCCCACGGTGCTGCTGTTCGCCACGCTGCTGCGGCTGTCGCTCAACGTCGCCTCCACCCGCGTCGTGCTGGTCCACGGCCATGAAGGCGACGAGGCCGCCGGCCATGTCATCCAGAGTTTCGGCGCCTTCCTGATCGGCGGCAACTTCGTCGTCGGTCTGTTCGTCTTCGCGATCCTGATGATCATCAACCTGGTGGTGATCACCAAGGGCGCGGGCCGCGTCTCGGAAGTCTCCGCCCGCTTCACGCTGGATGCCTTGCCCGGCAAGCAGATGGCGATCGACGCCGATCTCTCGGCCGGCCTGATCAAGGCCGATGAAGCCAAGGCCCGCCGCAAGGAAGTCGCCACCGAGGCCGATTTCTACGGCTCGATGGACGGCGCCAGCAAGTTCGTGAAGGGCGATGCGGTTGCCGCGCTGCTGATCCTCGGCGTCAACATCTGCGCCGGCTTCGTGCTCGGCATGATCTCCCACGGCCTCACCGCCGCCGAGGCCGCACAACGCTACATCACCCTCGCCATCGGCGATGCGCTGGTGGCGCAGGTACCGTCGCTGCTCCTCTCGATCGCCGCCGCCGTCATCGTCACCCGCGTCGCCGACACCCGCGACGGCGCCAAGGGCGATCTCGCCAGCCAGATCGGCGGCCAGTTCTCCGATCCGCGCGGGTGGCTGCCGGTGGCGCTGATCCTGTTCGCCATCGCCTGCATCCCGGCGATGCCGCAGCGGGTGTTCCTGCCCGCCGCCGGGCTGACCTTCTGGCTGTGGCACGCGCTGAAAAAGCGCCAGACCGCCGCGCGCGCCTTGGCCGCGCAGCCCGCGCCGGTCGCGGCCGTCGATCCCACCCGCGTCACGCTCGATGACGTCAGCGACACGACGCTGGTCACGATCGAGGTCGGCTATGGCCTGGTGCCGCTGGTCGATGAGCGCAAGGGCGCGCCCCTGGTCGGCCGTATCACCGGCGTGCGCAAACAGCTCAGCCAGGGCTTCGGCTTCATCGTCCCCCCGTTCCGCATCCGCGACACGCTGGACATGCCGGCCAACGACTATCGCGTCGTGCTCGGCGGGGTGTCGCTGGGCGGGGCGACGGTGCGGTTGGACCGCGTGCTGGCGATCGATGCCGGCGAGGTCCGCCAGCACCATCAGGTGCGGGGCGAGGCGACGACCGATCCCTCGTTCGGCTGCCCGGCGCTATGGATCGATCCGGCGCAGCGCGATCTCGCCACGGCCGAGGGCTTCCTCGCGGTCGATTCGGCGACGGTGATCGCCACGCACCTCAACCAGATGCTCGGCGACCGCCCCGCCGCGCTGCTCGGCCCGGACGAGGTCAAGGCGCTGCTCGATGGCGTGAAAACCCGCGCCGCCGGGCTGGTCGAGGCGGTCTACCCCACGCCGCTGAACCTTGCCGCGATCACGCGCATCTTCCGCACGTTGCTCCACGACGGCATCCCCATCGCCCACCCGCTGCCGATCCTCGCCAGCCTCGCCATCGCGCTGCAACAGACGCAGGAGCACGACCGGCTGGTCGATCTCGTCCGCATCGATCTCGGCGGGCTGATCGTCGGCCGCATCTGCCCGCCCTCGGATCGCCTGCCCGTGGTCACGCTCGACGCCGGGCTCGAGGCGACGATCGCCGGCGGCCTCGTCGATCCCGGCACCGGCCAGCCGGTGATCGAGCCCGACCTCGCCCGCACCATCGGCGAGCGCGTCGCCGCCGTCACCGCCGAGCGGCAACAACGCCTCGGCCTCGGCGCCCCGCCGGTGGCGATGATCGTCCAGCCGCGCATCCGCCGCGCCATGGCCACCCTGCTGCGCGGCCGCGCGCCCACCTGCATCGTCATGGCCATCGCCGAATTGCCCGAGACCCAGCCGATCGAGGTCGTCTCGGTGATCGGCGGCGCCGCGCCCGCGCCCGCCCTTTCTGGCGCGCTGGCCAATGCCCAGACCGCCCCCGCTCCCCCCATCGACGCCCGTGAGAAAGTCGCCGCATGAAACACGATCAGACCCCGTTCCGGCAGGCCGGCATCCCCTCTTCGGCCCAGCGCCGCGCGGCGGCGGCGGCCTATGGCGGCGATGTGGCGGGCCGGGTGGCGCGGTTCATGCCGATGGTCCGGCGCCTCGCCTGGCACCTCCACGCTTCGGGCCGCGACGGCATCGAGGTCGAGGACCTGATGCAGGCCGGCCTCGTCGCCCTGACCGAATGCGCCCAGCGTCACAACGGCACCGGCGAGGACGGCTTTGCCGCCTATGCCAAGATGCGCGTGCGCGGGGCGATGGTGGATCTGATCCGCCGCCACGTGCCGCTTTCGCGCGGCGCGGTGGAGCGGCGGCGGGTGCTGCGCGATGCCGAAACCTGCCTGCGCGGTGCGCTGGGTCGCGATCCCACCGAGGCCGAACTGGCCGAGGCGCTGGGCATCGCCGTGCAGGACCTCGATGGCCTGCGCGCCACCTCCGAACCGCTGCGCTTTGAGCCGATCGACGAGGCCTACTCGGACAACAGCATGGCCTTTGCCGACAGCGGCCCCGATGCGCTGATGCAACTGGCCGATGCGGAGATGCGGGGCGCGCTGATCGCCGCCATCGGTGATCTGCCCGAGCGGCTGCAACTCGTCGTCCAGCTCTACTTCGTCGAGGAACTGAACCTCGCCGAGATCGCGGCGGTGCTCGGGGTCAGCATCCCGCGCGTGCACCAGTTGAAGGCGCAGGCGCTGGATCGGTTGCGCGCGGCGCTGGCCGGGGTGGCGGATATTCTGTGAAGGGGGGGAAGGGGTGAATGCGAGGGGTGTGTCAGTTGCCGATTTCTCGAGAGAAATCGGCTAACCCCTCGCGCTCCCATAACTTTGGCGATCTTGCGCCTTGCCGCCGTCATGGGCCATGCGGCGAAGCCGCCACAATACCTGCCGCTACGCGGCCATTCAACCGCACCGTCGCGCGCCGGACACAACGCTTCCAAGGTTGCGGGAGCGCGAGGGAGCCGCAGGCCGGCGAAGCCACCTGTCCCTCGCCTTTCCCCTTTCCTCCCCCCAAACCAAAAAACGCCGGACAGCCCCGGCACAGCTTTGCCCCCCGGCGTGCTGCGTGCGGTTCTGTCCGGCGCTTCTCCGGCGTGCTGGCCGCTGGGGGGAACCGGCGGCCAGTGATCGCCCGAGAGCCTCAGAAGCGGTAGGCGACGCCGGTGCTGATCACCCATGGGATCAGGTTCACGCGCACGGCCTCGACCTGGGTGGAGCCGGCCCAGAAGTGGGCGGTGGTCTTGTTGAAGTACTTCTTGGCGTCGAAGGTGAACGAGATGTTCCTGGTGATCGGCGCGTCAAAGCCGGCCTGCACGGCCACGTTGGGTTCGGTGGTCAGCTTGGTGCGGGTGATCGCGGTGTTGGCCAGCACAAAGTCGCTGGGCCGGTCCGCCAGGATCAGGAACACGCTGGGGCCCGCGCCGATATAGGGTACCACGCCGGGGATAATGCCGGTGAAGTGGTACTTGGCGGTGAAGGTGGCCGGCACGATCTGGATGTTGGTGACCAGGCGGTTGCCGGCCAGCGCGCCGCTGGTGGCCGAGACGTGGTGCGCGGTGACACCGGCGATCGTCTCGATCGAGATGTTCTTCGTCACGAAGTACTCGGCGGCGATGGTCGGCACGTAGTTGTTGTTGGCGCTGGTCCCGGTGACCAGGCCACCCGACACGAGCTTGGCGGTGTCGTTGGGAATGCTGGAGACATGGCCGGCGGGCAGCACGGCGGTGGCCAGCAGCTTCACCTGAAACGAACCGGCCTGACCCCAGGCGGCGGCGGTGTCGTCGGCATGGGCAACACCGGCAAACGCGGTGGCGGCGGCGGTGGCGAGCAGGAAGCGGGCCGCATGACGCATGTTCATTCTCCGAAAGTCCCTCATCGGCAGCGCCTCCGCCCTGTGCGGAAGTGTTGTGAACCCGCTGCCGTGACCCCCGTCAGATCGGCCATTTTTCAGGGGCGCACATTGACCCGGGGCAAGGGGCCATTTGATTCAGATCGTGTGCGCAGATTTTTGCGGGATGCGAGATTTCGCGGCACAACGCCGCTGCGCCGCAGGCCGGCGCAGCCACCAGTCCCCCGCATTTCATTTTTTCTTCAGTGCCCCGAAGGCAACCCCGCCAGCAACGCCGGGGTCAACACCTGCGGCAACACCCGCTCGGCCCCGCCACCCGCCGGATACCACACATAGAGCGGCACCCCCGCCGCCCCATGCGCGGTGAGGTACTGGGTGATCGCCCCGTCGCGCCGGGTCCAGTCGCCCTTCAACACCACCACGCCGGCCTTCGCGAAGGCATCGCGGGTATCGGTCCGCTCGATCGAGACGCGCTCGTTGACCTTGCAGGTCAGGCACCAGTCGGCGGTGAAATAGGCGAACACCGGATGCCCCCCGGCCCGCGCCGCCGCCAGTGCCTCGGCGGAAAACGGCTGGGTGGGCAGGACATCGGGCGCCTCGGCATCGGGCCGGTGCTCGGCGCGGGGCAAAACCACCGCCCCACAGGCCACCAGCACCGCCAGCAGCACCCCGAATCGCCCGCCGCGCGCCCATCCCTTGCGCTGCGCCTCGCCCAGCCGCGCCAGCAGCGCCAGCAGCACGATCGCCAGCACCACCGCCAACCCGGCAAAGCTCCACCCGGCAAGACGGCTGGCCAGCCAGACCAGCGCCAGCGCGGTCAGCCCCATCGGCACCGCCATCGCCCGGCGGAACCACACCATCCACGCCCCCGGCCGCGGCAACAGCCGGCGCAGCGGCGGCACAAAAGCAATCGCCAGGAACGGCAGCGCCAGCCCCACGCCCAAAGCCACAAACAGCCCCATCGCGGCGACCGGCGGCAACAACAGCGCCGCGCCCATCGCGCTGGCCATGAACGGCCCGGTGCAAGGCGTGGCGACAAACGCCGCCAGCAATCCGGTGCCAAAGGCGTTGGCCACCGGATGTCCGCCGCCACCCGCCAGACCCGGCCCATGCGTGGCAAACCCCGGCACGGCAAATTCATAAAGCCCCAGCAGGTTGGCGGTGATCGCCACCGCCAGCGCCACCAGCGCGGCCACCACCAGCGGGTCCTGCAACTGGAACGCCCAGCCGACCTCGGCCCCCCCCGCGCGCAACGCCAGCAACAGCCCCCCCAGCGTCGCACAGGCCAGCACCACCCCGCCGGTATAGGCCAGCCCCTCGGCGCGCGCCTCGGCCTCGTGCCCACCCGCCCGCGCGAGACTCAACGCCTTCAGGCTCAGGATCGGAAACACGCAGGGCATCACATTCAGCAACAGCCCCCCCGCCAACGCCGCCAGCAATAGCAGCGGCAGCGAAGGCAGCACCGGCGCCGAATCGCCGGCCAAAGGCGTGCCATCGGCGGGCACGACACCGGACGCGGCGCCAATCGCCAGCCCGCCGCCGCCAAAGCCCAGCACCGCGTCGATCCGCGCCGGCGCGGCACTGCCGCTGAACGGCAGATCGACGATCAACGTATCGCCCCGCCGCGAGAACCGTTGCGCCCCGGCGGCATCGGTCACGCCATCGTTGGCGACGAACAGATGCGGCGCCGGCACCGCCACACTGGCCGGCAAGGGAATGCCGATGCGCAAGCTCTTGCCCTGCACCGCAAACGCCGCCGTCCCGCCCAAAGGCGCCGGCAAAGCCGCGCGCCACCCATCGAATCGCGGATCCGCCGCCCCGGCTGGCGGCCCAACCACAACCGTTGCGGCAAAATGCCCCTTCTCGGGCACACAAACGCTGGCCGAACACGCCAGCCATTCGGCGTCGAGCGACACGGGCAGCCGCGTCCCCGCCGCCGCCCCGGCCGGCGCGGTAAACGGCACCAGCACGGCATAGGCGCGCTCGTAAACATGGTTCATCAACCCGGCCAGCAACAGCGTCTGCGGCACCGGGTACTGCGGCGCCCCCGCCGAGGCCCCCGCCGGCAGGTGCCACGTCAGCCGCATCGGATAACCCGCATCGCCCGGATTGAGCCAATAGCCATGCCACCCCGCCGCCGGGGTCATGCTCAGCGCCAGTGTGGTGGTGGCAGGCGTGCCGGTGGCGGCCTGTTCGGGCACCAGTTGCGCGGTGATGTGGGTGGGGGCATCGGCCCGCGCCGCCGCCGGCATCAACCCGGCGAAAACGGCGCAACACAACAGCAGAAACGCGACGGGGGTGGCAATCCGCGACATGGGGGCAGGTCTCCGGGTGGGGGCAGACCGCTTTGCCCACGGCATCGCGGTTTGGCAAGGAATGCCCGCCGTGCCTTTGCGGCCACTTGGCTTTGCGTTGACCCGACGGCGGCGATGGCTGCGAGGACAGTTGCCGTCGCGCCGCTTCGGTGCCATTTGCGCAAGTCATGAGCACCCATATCTCCGATCGCCGCGACCTCGTGATCCTGGGCGGCGGGCTTGTCGGCATGACGCTGGCGCTGGCCGCCGCGCGCGCCGGGATTTCCAGCCATGTGGTCGATCGTGCCTCGCCCGAGCAACTGACCGCCGAGGGCACCGATGGCCGCGCCAGCGCGATCTCGACCGCCAGTTGGAACCTGTTCCGCAACATCGGCCTCGCCGACCGGCTGGCGCCCCTGGGCTGCCCGATCGAGGCGATCGCCGTCACCGATGCGATGCGCCCCGGCCGGATCGATTTCCGCCCCAAGGCCGATGAAGGCACGCTGGGCCGCATGTTCGCCAACCGCGACATCCGCCTCGCGCTGTTCGAGGCCGCGCGTGACGAACCGTTGATTGCATGGTCGCACAGCGTCGACGTGGTCGCGCGCGCGCGCGGCGAACATGGCGTCGCGGCGACTTTGTCCGATGGCAGGGTGCTGCGCGGATCGCTGCTGGTCGGCGCCGAGGGCCGCCGCTCGCCCACCCGCGACGAGGAGGGGATCGGCCTGGTCGCCTGGGATTACCACCATACCGCCATCGTCGCCGGGCTGACCCACGAGAAGCCGCATGATGGCGTGGCATGGGAGATCTTCTATTCCGCCGGTCCGTTCGCGCTGCTGCCGCTGCTCGATGATGCCGATGGCCGTCACCGCTCGGCGCTGGTGTGGACGGTTTCGGCGCGCAACGGCAAGGGCGTGATGGCGCTCTCCGACGCCGATTTCACCGCCGAGGTGGCCGGGCGCATGGAAGGGCTGTTCGGCAAGATCGAACTGACCGCGCCGCGCATGGCCTATCCGCTGACCTACCAGAACGCCACGCGCATCGTCGGCGATCGGCTGGCGCTGGTCGGCGATGCGGCGCACGGCATGCACCCGATCGCCGGGCAAGGGCTGAACCTGGGCCTGCGCGATGTCGGCGCCCTGGTGGAAGTGTTGTCGGAGGGCGCACGGCTGGGGCTGGACCTCGGCGATGCGCAATTGCTCACGCGCTATGGCAACTGGCGCGCGCTGGATACGTTCACGGTGATGACGGTGATGGACGGCATCGTCCGCCTGTTCGGCGTCCCGGGCCGCGCGGCCTCGGCCGTGCGCCGCCTCGGCATGGCCGGGGTGCAGCGGATGCCGGTGCTCAAAAAGCTGTTCATGGACGAGGCGCGCGGCGTCTCTGGCCGGTTGCCCGCGTTGTTGCAGGGATAACAAGAAGGGAAATACGAGGGGAGTCCCATGTGCCGGTTTCTCGAGAGAAACCGGATGGCCCCTCGCACTCCCCATTCCTGCACAGGGCACCTGGGGCCGGCGAGGTAGCGCCTCCGCGAAGCGGACTGCATGAAGGCGGCTTCGCCACAGGCGTCACCCCTCGACCACGGCACCAAAACCGCCGCGATGCCAGCCGAGGCCGAACCCCAACCCAACGCAGACAGTCAATGGGAGCGCGAGGGTCGTGACCCTCGCATTTCCCTTTTTCCCTTACAAATGCGCCGAAGGCATCGCACTCGGCGTGGCCGAGGGCACCGGCGCCGGCGTCGGCTGCACCACCGGCGCAAACGGCGCCATCGTCGACAAAGGCCGCCCGCTGCCGTCATGCAACTGCCGCGGCTCCAGCAGCGCGGTGGTTTCCAGCAGGTCCAGCGCGCGCTGGATGTCGGCATAGTGCCGCGCGGCGGCGATCCACGCCTGCGCCGGGCCGGGGTTGGGCAGCAGTTGCACATCGGCGATGGCGTCATCCACGCGCCCTTCGTGCAGGCACAGCAGGGCGTGGTCCAGCCGGGTGGTCGGGGTCGGCCCGGGGGTGGTGTCGCGGCGCAGGACGAAGAGGTTGGCGATATCGCCCGAGAGCCGGTTCCACGTCGATGGGCTGCCGCCGGTGCCGGTGACTTGCGGGGCCACGGCGAGGAGGTGCGCGGTGAGCTGGTCGAGCGTCATCGGCGCCTTGCCGGCGGCGATGATCGCGGGCACGGCGTTGGGCAGGGCATCGCCGAAGCGCAGCCTGATCTGGTCTTCGAGGTAGCCGAGCGGCGCGCCGCGATCGATCGCGCGGCGGGTGGCAAAGGCGACCAGCAGCGCCTCGGCGCGCGCGGCATTGGCCTCCTCGGCGTTGGCCTCCAGATCGATGCGGTCGAGCCGGGCCTCCAGCGCGGCGACGCGCGCGACAGTGCCGCCATCGGGCGCGGCCAGTGCGGGCGGCGCACCCCCCGGCAGCATCATCCCCGCGCGCGGCACCAGCTTGAAGCCATGCAGCGCATATGGGCCGACGAGCGCGCTGATCGCGACCACCGCGCCGCCGCCAGCCAGGAACATGAACATCGCCACGATCAGCAATGTGCGGATGCGGATGCCGCGCGGTCGGCCGGCGGGGGCGCTCAGTTCATCGCGCATGGCGGTGGGTTTCGGCAGGGGTCATCGCGCGGAGTCTTGGCACATCTCGCCGGCGAGGGCCAGCAGTGCGGCGTCATCGGCCCGCACCGCCCACCGCACCGCGCGCCAGCCGTCGCCCGCCGCCGCAGCGATGCGCGGGCCCAGCGCGGCGAGGGCAATGCGCTGGCGGTCCAGCCCGATGCGTGCGGCCTCGGCAGTGAAATGCCGCGCCGCCGCCGCCGAGTGCAGCGCCACCACCGCCCCCGGCAAGGCCCGCGCCGAAAGCAACAGCGCCAGTGCCCCCGGCATCGCCACCGGCGCGGCGGCATAGACCACGCGCTCGGCGATGGTGACGCCCGGCGGCGGGATCAACGCCACCCGCTCGGCCCCGGCGAGGCGCAGCAGGTGGCGGTGGCGCACCTGCGGCAACACCGCCTGCAACCCGCCGCGCCCCGTGGCCACGACATCCAGACCGGCCTCGCGCGCGGCGGCGGCGGTGGCCTCACCCACGGCATAGGCGGGCATCCCGGCATAGGCCGCCAGCCCCGGCCCCGCATGGCGCAGGGCATTGGCGCTGCCGAGGAGCAGGGCATCGATGCCCGAGGGGGCCTCCCAAACCACCGGGGCAATCGCGAACAGCGGGAAGCCATGCGCCTCCAGCCCCAGCGCGCGGGCGGCGGCAACTGTGGCCGCGCCGCCCGGTTCGGGGCGGATGACAATCAGCGGCAGCGTCACGCCGGGCCGGCGAAATGGACGGCGATGCCGGGCGCGGCGCGGGCGAGCAGGTCTGCCGCCAACCGCGCCGGGGCATCGGCATCGTCCGCCGCAAAGGCCAGCGCGCCGTCGATCCGCGCCGCGCCATCGGGGCTGAACAGCGCGGCGGTCATGTGCAGCCGCGCCCCCTCGCATGTCGTCAGCACGGCGATGGGGCTATGACAATTGCCGCCCAGCGCCGCCAGCAAAGCCCGTTCCGCCCGCACCGCCGCGTGGGTTTCGGCATGGTCGATCGCCGCCAGCAAGGCGCGGGCCGCCTCATCCCCGGCGCGCGCCTCGATGGCGATCGCCCCTTGCGCGGGGGCGGGCAGCCAGTGCTCGGCCTCCAGCGGCGTACCGAGATCGTGCAGCCCCAGCCGGTTCAGCCCCGCCCGCGCCAGCAAGGTGGCATCGGCCTCGCCCTGCTCCAGCTTGGCCAGCCGCGTCGCCACATTGCCGCGAAACATCACCACGGTGAGGTCGGGCCGGGCATTCAACACCTGCGCCGCGCGCCGGGGCGCACTCGTCCCCACCCGCGCGCCCGGCGGCAGAGCCGCCAACGATAAATGCGGCAGAGCCGCCAGCGAGGCCGCCCCCACCAACACATCACGCACATCCTCACGCGGCAGAAACGCCACCAGCGCCAGGGCCTCCGGCCGCACCGTCTCGACATCCTTGGCCGAATGCACCGCCGCGTCGATCTCGCCGCCGATCAGCCACGCATCCAGCTCGCGCGTCCACAACGCCTTGCCGCCGATCTCGGCCAGCGGCCGGTCCTGCACTTTGTCCCCACTCGCCACCACCGGCACCAGCACCACCGCCTCCGGGTCCAGCCCATGCGCGGCGCACAGGCGTACGCGCGTCTCCTCGGCCTGCGCCAGCGCCAGGGGCGAGCGGCGGGTGCCAAGGCGGAAGGGGCGATCGGGCGAGGGCATGGATGCGGTGGAGTGGGGCATGGCGGCTTGTGCTACCGGGCAATCTCGCTAAGGGGAAGGGATCAGGTGAGCGCACGGGCCGGATCTGGCCGCCCGTCGTCAATGAGGGCGCCGTTGGCACTGGTTCTGGGTATCGAATCGTCGTGTGATGAAACGGCGGTGGCCATCGTCGCCGATGACCGGCGGATTCTGGCGCACCGGATCGCCTCGCAGGATGACGCGCATCGCCCCTATGGCGGCGTCGTGCCCGAGATCGCCGCGCGCGCCCATGCCGAACGCCTCGCCCCCCTGATCGCCGAAACGCTGGCCGACGCCGGGCTGACATTGGCCGATATGCACGCCATTGCTGCCACCGCCGGCCCGGGCCTGATCGGCGGCGTGATGGTCGGCCTCGTCACGGCCAAGGCGCTGGCGATGGCCACTGACAAGCCGCTGATCGCGGTCAATCACCTCGAAGGCCACGCCCTGTCGCCGCGCCTCGCGGACCCGGATCTGGCCTTCCCCTATCTCCTCCTGCTGGCCAGCGGCGGGCATTGCCAGTTGCTGGTGGTGGAGGGCGTGGGCCGCTACCGCCGCCTCGCCACCACCATCGACGATGCCCTGGGCGAGGCGTTCGACAAGACCGCCAAGATCCTCGGCCTCGGCTTCCCCGGCGGCCCGGCGGTCGAGCGGGCCGCCCTTCAGGGCGATCCGCGCGCCGTCCCCCTGCCGCGCCCGTTGCGCGGCAGCGCCGAGCCGCATTTCTCCTTCGCCGGCCTGAAAAGCGCCGTATTGCGCGCGCATCAGGCGGGTGTGCACAGGCCCGACGACATCGCCGCCAGTTTCCAGCAGGCCGCCATCGACTGCGTGCTGGATCGCACCCGGCGGGCCATCGCCGCCGCCGGGCCGGTGACGGCTTTGGTCGTCGCCGGCGGGGTGGCCGCCAATCGGGCGTTGCGCGGGGCGCTGGTGGCGCTGGCCGAGGCGAATGGTTTGCGCTTTGTCGCCCCCCCCTTGGTGTTGTGCACCGATAACGGCGCGATGATCGCCTGGGCCGGGGTCGAGCGTCTGGCCTTGGGCCTGACCGATGGTCTCGATGTCGCCGCCCGCCCGCGCTGGCCGCTCGATCCCGCTGCCGTCCCCGCGCGCGGCGCCGGGGTGAAGGCGTGAGCCCCGTCGGCATGAGTCCAGTCGGCATGCGTCCAGTCGGCATTCTGGGCGCCGGCGCCTGGGGCACCGCCCTCGCGCAAGCCATCGCCTCGGACGGGCGCGAGGTGCGTTTGTGGGCGCGCGAGCCCGCTGTCGCCGCCGCGATCAACGCCGCCCATGCCAACACCCCGTTCCTGCCGGGCATCGCCTTGGCCGAATCGATCCGCGCCACCAGCGACCTTACCTCGGTCGCCGCGCTCGATACCGTGCTGGCGGTGGTCCCGGCGCAGTTCCTCGGCACGGTGCTCTCCGCCCTCCCGCAAGCCCCGCGCGATCTCGTCCTTTGCGCCAAGGGGATCGAGGCGGGGACCGGCCGCCTGATGCTCGATGTCGCGCGCGATGCTGTGCCGGGGGCGGAACTGGCCGTCCTCTCCGGCCCGACTTTCGCGCATGAAGTCGCGCGCGGGTTGCCCACCGCGATCACGCTCGCCTGCGCCGGCGGGCACGCGCAATGGGCGCGCCTCTCGCCCGCCATCGCCCGCCCCACCCTGCGCCCCTATTACACCGACGATATCATCGGCGCGGAAATCGGCGGCGCGGTCAAGAACGTGCTCGCCATCGCCTGCGGGGTGGTCGATGGCCTCGGCCTCGGCGAGAACGCCCGCGCCGCCCTCATCGCGCGCGGATTTGCCGAGATGCTGCGCTTTGGCGTGGCCAAGGGCGCACGGGCGGAAACGCTCTCGGGCCTCTGCGGCCTCGGCGACCTCGTCCTCACCTGCGCCTCGACCGCCAGCCGCAATTTCGCGCTGGGCCGCGCATTGGGGCAGGGCGAGAGCGCCGCCGCCGCCCTCTCCGGCAAGCGCTCCGTGGCGGAGGGCGCCGCCACCGCGCCGGTGCTGGCCGAAATCGCGCGCCGCGAACACATCGCCATGCCCATCGTCGAGGCTGTCAGCCGCCTGCTCGCCGGCGCCGCCACCGCGCGCGAGATCGCCGCCGACCTGCTCGCCCGCCCCCTGCGCCCAGAGGCCAACGGGGCCGCCGCTTGACCGCCGCGGCCCGCCTCGATGCCCTGGTCGATGCGGACAACACGCGCGATATCGCCGCGCTGGCCAAGGGCGGGCGCACCAATGTCGCCGGCTTCCTGCTGCGGCTGGTGGCGCGGATCCCGTTCCTGTTCATCGCCAGCCGGATGTACGGCGCGGCGGCGATGGGGCGCTTTGCCTCGGCGCTGGTGATGGTGGAGTTCGCCGGGATGCTGGCGACACTGGGGCAAAAGCGCGGCCTGGCCCAGGCGCTGGCCGAGGACGGCGTGCACCCGGCCAACACCGTCGCCGATGCGCTGCTGGTGGCGACGGTGCTCAGCATCGCCTTTTCGATCCCGATCGCGCTGTTCCCCGAAACGATGTTCCCCACTGGGCACTATGCCGCCGCCGATCTGTTGCTGGTCGGATCGATCTGGTTGCTGGCGATGGGGGATATCGCGCTGGCGGCATTGGCATTCCGCTTCGATGTCGCCTCGACAGTGCGTGCGCGCTCGGTGGTCGAGCCGTGGACGCTGTCGATCGCCGCCGGGCTGTTCTGGTGGCTCTATCCCGAGGCGGGGCTCATCCTGTCCTATCTCGCCTCGTGCGCGGCGGCGACGGCGGTGGCGCTGTGGGCGCTGCTGCGCGCATTCGGTCTGCCGCGCGCGTGGCGGCCGCATCCGGCGCGGCTGCTGGCGCTGATCTGGCGCAATATCCCGCTGGCGGGGGCCGATGCGGTGGAATGGGGCACGCGCAAGCTCGACGTGTTCATCCTGCGCTTCTTCGTCGGCGAGGCGCCGCTCGGCATCTATTTCTTCGCGCAGCAATTCGCCTCGCTGCCGCAAAAGCTCAAGACCAGTTTCGAGCCGGTGCTGGGCCCGGTCATCACCCGCAACGTGCGCGATGGCAACATGGCCGCCATCGGCCAGCAGGTGTGCCAGGTGGGCTTCTGGATCACCGCCGCACAAGCCGGCATCGCCCTCGCGCTGGCCATTCCGGGCACCGGGCTGATGGGCCTCGGCGGGCCGGGGTTCGTCGTCGGCACGCTGGCGCTGATCTTCCTGCTCACCGCCGAGGTCTTCGCCGCCCCCGCCGTGGTCAGCGAGGCGGCGCTGGTCTACCTCGCGCCGATGCGCAACCTGGTGATCTCGCTGCTGACGATGGCGGTGCAGGCGGTGCTGACGCTGGCCGGGATGTGGGTCTGCGCGCGGCTGGGCCTGGGCCAGATCGACCGGATCTCCGCCGCTGCCGGCGCGTTGATGGTGACGCTGATGCTCAGTTCGCTGGCCAAGGCGGGGCTGCTGTCGCGCTATCTGGGCCAGCGGATCACCTCGTTCCGCTGGTCCTTGCTGGGCGCGGCGGTGCCGGCGGCGACCGTGGGCGTGGCGGCGATGCGGCTCCTGCCCGAATGGGCCGGGATCTCGATTGGCATTCCCGCGATTCTGGGGCTTTACTGCTGGGTGATGTGGTCGCGCGGGTTCGGTCAGGATGATCGCGCCCTGTTCCGCAAGGCCGAAGCGCGCGAGCCCTAGAGCGCGATGACAAAAAGTGGGAACCGGTTTTTGTCGTCGAATCGCGCGACCACAAAATAACCACCCGCGCAAAAGGAGTTGAGACAATGTTGCCTCCCCACGATCCCACGATCCTGTGGTTCGCCGGCGCGGCGGTGGTGGCGCTGCTGTTCGCGCTGGTGCTGGTGCTGCGCGCCCGCGCCGCCGAAAAGCGCCGCCGCGACCGCTATCGCGCGCCCGACGTGCTGGACGAAGGCGCCGCCCCCGCCGCGCGCAACACCGCGCTGATCAGCGCCCCCAGCGCGGCCGCGCGCGTCGCCGGCCCGATCGTCGCGACCCCCGCGCCCGAACCCCTGCCGCGCGCCGCCGAAACCGCCGAGCGCGCCGCCAACCTCGCCGACACCGGCCCGGGGATCATCGGCGGCATCGGATCGGTGATCGCCGCCGCCGCCGCATTCGAAAGCGAAGCCGGTCAGGCCGCCGCCGACGAGGCCGGCTTGCCCGATACGGCCGAGGACGATCTGACCCGCATCAAGGGCCTCGGCCCCAAACTCCGCGCCCGGTTGGCGGAACTGGGCGTCACGCGCTTCGCCCAGATCGCCGCGTGGACCGATGCCGACATCGCCGCTGTGGATGCCCAACTCGGCGCCTTCGCCGGCCGCGCCACGCGCGACAACTGGGTGGTGCAGGCGCAATTCCTGGCCGTGGGCGATGTTGCCGGGTACGAGGCAATGTTCGGAAAGTTGTAAAAAGGGTCAGGTGCGAGGGGCAAACCCCTCGCGCTCCCCGTTCCTGTCCGCGTCGCGCGTGCCCTGAGTCGCTACGCAACATGACAATGATCAAAGGCCTGCGGCGCTTTCCGTCGCGTCCATTGCGCCCCCAAGCCCCGCCGCGAAGCGGCCCTCAAACCAATCGCTCACCCCCAGCACCCCAGATCGGTCAAGCACCCCGAAGCCAAGTCATGGGAGCGCGAGGGTCGTGACCCTCGCATTTCTGGTTTGTTTCTTGGTTCGGCTGAAATGCCTGCAGCAGCATAAAAATGGCATACAGCAGCTTCAAAATCGCCTTTGCGCGCGGGGCAGAGAATTTCATAGACAGCACTCCGTGTTAACGGGGTCGCCTAACGACCCTGTAATCACAGTTTGCGGCGCATGATTCGCGATCTCAACGTCATCCCGTTGTTACCCAGTGGGCTACAACGCGTTCACTTCCCCCACTTCTTCTGCTGCTTCCCATACCGCGTCTTGCGCGTCCCCGGCTTGCCTTCATTGCTGCGCCCGACGATCGGCGCCCTTTGCTCGCCCGAAGGCAGCCCCAGCTCGGAGGCCTCCAGCTTCCGGATCTCATCGCGCAACCGCCCGGCTTCCTCGAACTCCAGGTCCGCAGCGGCGTTGCGCATCTTCTTTTCCAGATCCTCGATATGCGCGCGCAAGTTGTGGCCAACGAGGTTGTTGGCGCCCTCGGCATCGATGTCGATAATCACGCCGTCGCGGCTGGCGGTGTCGGCGACGATATCGTGGATGTTGCGCTTGATCGTGGTCGGCGTAATCCCGTGCTCGGCATTGAACGCTTCCTGCCGCGTCCGGCGGCGGTCGGTTTCGGCGATGGCGCGCTCCATCGATCCGGTCATCCGGTCCGCGTACAGGATCACCCGCCCATCGACATTGCGCGCCGCGCGCCCGATCGTCTGGATCAGCGACGTCTCGCTGCGCAGGAACCCTTCCTTGTCCGCATCCAGAATCGCCACCAACCCGCACTCGGGGATATCCAGTCCCTCGCGCAGCAGGTTGATCCCGATCAGCACGTCATAGACCCCCAACCGCAAGTCGCGGATCAACTCGATGCGCTCCAGCGTCTCGACATCCGAGTGCATGTACCGCACCCGCACCCCCGCCTCGTGCATGAACTCGGTCAGGTCCTCCGCCATGCGCTTGGTCAGCGTCGTCACCAATGTCCTGTAACCATCGGCGGCGGTCTTGCGGCACTCGTTGATGCAGTCCTGCACCTGATCCTCGACCGGGCGGATCTCCACCGGCGGATCGATCAAGCCCGTGGGCCGGATCACCTGCTCGGCAAACACACCGCCGGCCTGATCCATCTCCCAGTGCCCCGGCGTGGCCGAGACGGCGATGGTCTGCGGCCGCATCACATCCCACTCGTTGAACCGCAGCGGCCGGTTGTCGATGCAAGACGGCAGCCGAAACCCATACTCGGCCAGGGTAATCTTCCGCCGATGATCCCCCCGCGCCATCGCGCTGACCTGCGGCACCGTCTGATGCGACTCGTCCACAAACAACAACGCGTTCTCGGGCAGATACTCGAACAACGTCGGCGGCGGCTCCCCCGGCAAGCGCCCGGTCAGAAACCGCGAGTAGTTCTCGATCCCCGCGCACGATCCCGTCGCATGGATCATCTCCAGATCGAAGTTGGTCCGCTGCTCCAGCCGCTGCGCCTCCAGCAGCTTACCCTCGGCGTGCAACTCCTTCAGCCGCTCCTCCAGCTCGAACCGGATCGCATCGGCCGCCTGCTTCATCGTCGGCCCCGGCGTCACATAGTGCGAGTTCGCATAGACCCGCACCCGATCCAGCCGCGTCCCCGCCTTGCCGGTCAAGGGATCGAACTCGGCGATCTCCTCGATCTCATCCCCGAAAAACGAGATCCGCCAAGCCATATCCTCGTAATGGCTCGGGAAAATCTCCAGATTGTCCCCCCGCACGCGAAAATTCCCGCGCTGAAACGCCGCATCGTTGCGCTTGTACTGCAAGGCCACCAGCTTGCGGATGATCTCCCCGCTATCGACGCTCGCGCCCTTCTTCAAATCGAAGATCATCGCCGAATAGGTCTCGACCGACCCGATGCCATACAAACACGAGACCGACGCAACGATGATCACATCGTCCCGCTCCAGCAACGACCGCGTCGCCGCATGGCGCATCCGGTCGATCGCCTCGTTCACCGAGCTTTCCTTCTCGATGTAGGTGTCCGAGCGCGGCACATAGGCTTCGGGCTGATAATAATCGTAATACGAGACGAAATATTCCACCGCATTCTCGGGGAAAAAGCTCTTCATCTCGCCATACAACTGCGCCGCCAAGATCTTGTTCGGCGCCAGAATCAAGGCCGGCCGCTGCAATTCCTCGATCACCTTGGCCATGGTGAAGGTCTTGCCTGACCCGGTCACCCCCAGCAGCACCTGCGTCTTCTCACCGCCCAACGTGGCCTCGACCAGATCGGCGATCGCGGTCGGCTGGTCCCCCGCCGGCTGGTAGTCCGAGACGACGCGAAACGGCCGCCCGCCCTCGGCCTTTTCGGGCCGCTGCGGCTTGTGGGGGACAAATCCGGTGGAGGTGTCGGGCTCTTCCAGTCCGCGACGGATGACGAGTTCGGCCATGCCGCGGAATATGGGCGTTCGCGCTTCGTTCGGCAAGGGGGCCACGGGGGCGAAACGCGGACCTTCCGGGGCAGCCGTTCATTTGATATGCACACCGATTCCGGCAAGGACGGAGGCAATGAACGGGTTCCCCATCGTGTTTCAATCATTCGGTCAGGATATCATGGCGCGCGGGGTCAACCTCTGGCGCGAGGCGGGCAGGTCGGCGGTGGCCGCGCGCGAGGAATTCTCCCGCCGCACCGCGCTGGCACGCCAACCCGCGCCCGAGGGCGTCAGCGGCCCGCCGCTGCGTCTGGTGCTGGGCGAGGTCGGCGCGGTCACCCGCGCGGTCAGCCGCATTCCCCAACCGCGCGGCAAGGCGCCGATCCAGCCATCCACCCGCCCGCGCCATGTCATGCTGCTCCCCGGGCTCTGCGCGCACCCCGATCGGATGCGCCCGATCCACGATGCGCTTGCCGCCGCCGGGCACACCCCGCACGACTGGGGCCTCGGCTTCAATCTCGGCGCCAATCCCGAACACTTCGCCTACCTGCTCAACCGGGTGGGCAATATGGCGCGGCGCAACGGACCGGTGGCGCTGGTCGGCTGGAGCCTCGGCGGCATCTACGCGCGCGAGATCGCCAAGCACATGCCCGATGCGGTCGATCGCGTGATCACGATGGGCTCGCCGTTCTCGGGCGATCGCCGCGCCAACAACGGCTGGCGCGCGTATCAGTTCATCGCCGGCCACCCGGTGGACGAACCGCCCATCCCCGGCGATTTTGCCGTAAAACCCCCCGTGCCCACCATCGCCCTGTGGAGCGCACGCGATGGCGTCGTCTCCCCCCGCTCGGCCGCCGGCTGGCCGGGTGAGCGCGATGCGGCGATGCCGCTGCGCTGCAATCACATGGGCTTCGTGCGCAAGCCAGAGGCGGCGGCGGCGGTGCTGGCGTGGCTCGAGGCGGAAGTTTGAAGGGGTAAATCACGAGGGGCTAGCCCCTCGCGCTCCCCCAACGTGTCGACCGCGCGCGCGCCAAATCCGTTGCGTAAAATGGCAACGCACCGACCATAAAAGCCGCTTCGCGGAAAACCGCGCCGCAGGCCCGCAAACCCCGCCCTCAAACGCGACGCGCGCCGGCCCCACCACGCAAAACGTCATGGGGGTCCGGGGGTCTAGACCCCCGGGGAAAACCTCTTCCTCTTCCCCCACAACCTAAATTTCGCAATCGCAGCATGCCCCCCTTGGCAAAGCGGATGCTTTGTTGCAGCTTCGCGGCCGAACCATAGGGGAGTGCCGATGAAGCCAACAGGGCCGGTTCCGTTCGATGAAATGATCGATGCGGATGGGGGTATCCGCCCCGCCTACGCAGGCTATCGACACTGGTACGACGAGCAGGACCGCCGCTGGATGGCGACCCGGGGGAAAGAGGCCGAAGGCGCCTTTCGCCGCGCCGGCATCACGTTCAACGTCTATGGCGATACGGCCGGGCAGGAACGGCTGATCCCCTTCGACATGATCCCGCGCATCATCACCGCGCAGGAGTGGTCGCAACTGGGCCTGGGTATCGAGCAGCGGGTGAAGGCGCTCAACGCCTTCCTCCACGATCTCTACCACGACCGTGAGATCGTGAAGGCCGGCATCGTCCCGGCGCGCCTGATCGAGGGCAACGCGGCCTATCTCCCGGCGATGGAGGGCTTCACCCCGCCCGGCGGCGTCTACACGCATATCGTCGGCATCGATCTGGTCCGCACCGGCCCCGACGAGTTCCTGGTTCTCGAGGACAATGCGCGCACCCCCTCGGGCGTGTCGTACATGCTCGAGAACCGCGAGACGATGATGGCGATGTTCCCGGAACTGTTCGCGCAAGTGCCGGTGCAGCCGGTCTCGGACTATCCGCGCAGCCTCGCGCGCAGTCTGGCCGCCTCGCCGCCGGCGGCGTTCAATGGCCACCGGCCGACGGTCGCCGTCCTCACCCCCGGCATCTACAACTCGGCCTATTACGAGCACGCCTTCCTCGCCGACCAGATGGGCGCGCAACTGGTCGAGGGATCGGACCTGCAAGTCGTCGATGGCCGGGTGTGCATGCGCACGACACGCGGCTGGTGCGCGATCGATGTGCTCTATCGCCGGGTCGACGATGATTTCCTCGATCCCAGCGTGTTCAATCCTACCAGCGTGCTGGGCGTGCCCGGCATCATGGAGGTCTACAAGAACGGCGGCATCACCATTGCCAACGCCCCCGGCACCGGCATCGCCGATGATAAAGCGATCTACAGCTTCATGCCCGAGATCGTGAAGTTCTACACCGGCGAGGAACCGCTGCTGAAGAACGTGACGACCTGGCGCTGCGCCGAGCCCGATGCGCTGGCCTATGTGCTCGACAAGCTGCCCGAACTGGTGGTCAAGGAAGTGCACGGCTCAGGCGGCTATGGCATGTTGATCGGGCCGACCAGCAGCCGTGGCGAAATCGCCCGCTTCGCCAGGAAATTGCGCGCGAATCCGGAAAACTATATCGCCCAGCCGACGCTGTCGCTGTCGACCGTGCCGATCTTCACCAAGTCCGGCCTGTCACCGCGCCACCTCGATCTGCGCCCGTTCGTGCTGGTCAGCCCGGAGGGGGTGACGATCACCCCCGGCGGGCTGACGCGGGTGGCGTTGAAGAAAGGATCGCTGGTGGTCAATTCCAGCCAGGGGGGCGGCACCAAGGATAGCTGGGTGCTGGCGGAGTGACGGGCATGACGAAATCGATAATGCTGGGCCGGTCCGCCTGGGGCATCTTCTGGATGGCGCGTTATCTGGAGCGCGCCGAAAACACCGCCCGCCTGCTCGATGCGGGCTTCCGCATGGCGCTGACGCGCGGCGACGCCCATGTCCGCGACGAGTGGAAGAGCGTGATGATCGCGCTGGGCTTCGATGAGCCCTTCGCCGAAAAGGGCGGCGAGTTCACTGGCGCCGCCGTCTCCAACTACATCCTGCGCGATACCGAGAACCCCAACAGCGTGCTGGCGATGATCGATTACGCCCGCACCAACGCGCGCTCGGTGCGCACCGCCATCACCCGCGAGGTATGGGAGGCCACCAACGAAACCTGGATGATCCTGCGCGAGGCGCTGGCCCGTCCCGCGCGCGAGAGCAACCTGGGCGAGCTGCTCGACCTGATCCGCCGCCAGACGACGCTGGTGCGCGGGGCGATGGAAGGGACGATGCTGCGCAACGACATCTTCAGCTTCGCCCGCATCGGCACCCATATCGAGCGGGCGGACAACACCGCGCGCATCATCGATGTGAAGTACAACATCCTGCTGCCCGGCACCGATTGGGTGGGCTCGCGGCTGGACATCTCGCAGTGGGAGATGGTGCTGCGCGCGGTGGGGGGCGAGCGGGCGTTCCGCTGGCTCAACGCCGGCGCGCTCGATCCCAAGGGCATCGCCGAGTTCATGATCCTCGATGGCCGCTTCCCGCGCAGCCTGGCCTACAGCTACAGTCACGTCACCAGCAACATGGCCTGGCTGGCGGCCGATTATGGGCAGAAGCTGTCGGCGCACGGGTTGCTGCATGCCGCCAACGCGCGGATGGCCGAAACCACCATCGCCGACATTTTCGATCAGGGCCTGCACGAGTACATCACCGAGTTCATCGAGACCAACCAGGCCATCGCCGAGGCCATCGCGGCGGATTACCGGTTCATCGCCTGAGCGTCGCCGGGGACAAATCCCGGTCAGTCGTCCGGCCTGATCGTTGGGCGACTTGACCGCGGGGCCGGCTTGCGCACACTCGCGCGCTCTGCCGGCGGGTGTGACCGGCGGATTCGGTGCGGCGTTTGGGCGGATGGAGCGCCCGGGGGGACAATGTGACCTATTGCGTGGGGATGATGCTCGATTGCGGGCTCGTGCTGATGAGCGACACGCGGACCAATTCCGGCGTCGATAACATCTCCACGTTCCGCAAGATGTACGACTGGGCCGTGCCCGGCGAGCGCATCGTCGCGCTGATGACCAGCGGCAACCTGGCCACCACCCAGGCCGTGGTCAGCAAGCTGCAGGAGCGCGCCAAGACCCCCGGAGAGCGCCACAACACCCTGCTCGAGGCGCCGACGATGTTCGAGATGGCGACCCAGGTCGGCCGCCTGCTGCGCGAGACCATTGCCGAGCGCGATCACCAGAACGGCCCCGAGGCCTCTGGCCAGTTCGGCGCGACGCTGATCCTCGCCGGCCAGATCGCCGGGATGGAGCCGCGCCTGTTCCTGATCTACCCCGAAGGCAACTTCATCGAGGCGAGCTTCGACACCCCTTTCTTCCAGATCGGCGAGACCAAGTACGGCCGCCCGATCATCCTGCGCGGTTACGACCGCACGATGTCGTTCTCGGATGCGACCAAGCTGCTGATGGTCAGCTTCGATTCGACGATCAAGGCCAACCTCTCGGTCGGCATGCCGCTCGATCTGCTGGTCCTCGAACGCGACAACTTCGCCGCCCGCCACCGCGAGCGCATCACCGCCGCCGATCCATGGTACCGCTCGATCTCGGCAAGCTGGAGCGAGGCGCTGAAGGCGGCGCTGGATGGCCTGCCCGAATATCCATTCCATACGCGCGGCGGGTAAGCAGAAAAGTGAAATGCCAGGGTCACGACCCTCGCGCTCCCATAACTTGATCGACCTTGCGCCCCGCCCGCGATGGCAGGACTCGCCGCGCAGCGGCCATAAAAGCCTGCGGCGCTGCGACGTTCCGCAACGCCGAACCCAAACCCCACGCCGACAACGTTGAGGGAGCGCGAGGGACGTGTCCCTCGCATCCATCCTTCCCCCTTAAATCACCGGCAAAACGCCTGGGCCGACACCTCGACATGGAAATGGTTGTGGTGCGCCGCGTTATACGCCGGCCCCAGCACGGTCCCGAACCGCTTGCACGCGCTCTCATGGATCACCCGCAGGAACCGGTAGACGCGCGGGTCCTGCGAATCCCAATCCCCCAGCACGGTGATCCGCCGCCCGTCGGCAAACACAAAGCCCGAGACATCGATGGCATTGCCCCGCGCATGGGCGGAAAGATGCTCGGTCCCCGCGACATTGCGGCACGAGTACGACCCCATCGTCTCGATCCGCACCAGCGGGCTGCCCAAAATCTGCCGCGCCGCGCGATCGACGCCATAGCGCGCCCACCCCGCAAAGGCATTGGCCAGCGGGCACGAGACGGCGGTGAGGTTGGTGATCCCGAACGGCGTCGAATCGCCCGACAGTGCGTAGAGCTTCACCGCATCGATCGTCGCGCAGCCATTGCCGTAATAGGTATCGGGCAGGGGGGTGAAGCCCGCGCCGCGTGTGTTCAGTGTGGCAAGGCACGCCTGCGCATCGGGGGCGGGGGGCAGCGGCGGGTTGAACCGCGACGCGGCGTGGTGGCTGGGCTGGGGCGTGGGCGGCACCGCCGAGCAGCCAGCGATCACGGCCACCAGCAGCGGAATGGCGAGCAGCCTGGGGGGGAGGGCTTTGCGCATGCGGCGACTCTGCGCTGGGATGGTTAATTCCGCGTTGAGATCCAGCCCCGCGTCGGCGCGGAGCCCGGCATGAAGGCCAACCGGATCAACAGGATGGTGCCGATAACGCCGAAAATGGCAAGGCTGATCCCGGCCATCCGCAATGTCCAGCCGCGCGGATCGATCTGGGGCACGTCGGGGAAGGGCTCGGGGATGGCACGGCGGGGATCGGTGGGGTCATAGACCACATCGACAGCCGCATAAGCGGTGATGGCGCGTTGTTCGGGGAAAGGCAGGTTGTTGCCGTAACAGCGGTGGATCGCCTGCCCCTCGCGAGTCGTGAAATCGAAAGCGGCGCCGCAGCCATGCTTGCCGAAGGTCATCGACGAGACCATCCCCGGCACCCGCACCCCGCGCGCGATCAGGTCGGTGCGCAGGCGGGCGTCGTCGCGCGCGGCATACCATGCCAGCGTCGGCGTGATGACGGCCATGGCCAGCATCGCCGCCAGCGCAAACCACAGTTGCCCGGCGGTGGCCGTCTTGCGTTTTGGCGTGCCGAAAAGACCCACGGTGTTCCCCCTCGCGCCCTCGATGGCATGGCGGCGGTTGAGAAACGGTATGCGGCGGCGGATGTATTGCCCAAGTTTTTCTTGGGGGCCCCATAAGCTACGGATTGACAGCTTGGCCGGGGGCTTTAAACGCGGCGCCGGGCCACGCGGTCCCAACGCCGCGCGTGCTCTCTGCAAGGAGAGACTTAAATGTCTGACGTCACTGCCCCGGCCAAGCCGGCTGTTCTGCCTGCGCGCCCGCACTTTTCCTCGGGCCCCTGCGCGAAGCCGCCCGGATACGCTCCCGAAAAACTCGCCACCGCCTCGCTGGGCCGCTCGCACCGCGCCAAGATCGGCAAGACGCGCCTGCAGTACAGCATCGACCTGATGCGCGAACTGCTCCAGCTCCCCGAGACGCACCGCATCGGCATCGTCCCCGGCAGCGACACCGGCGCGTTCGAGATGGCGATGTGGACGATGCTGGGCGCCCGCCCGGTCACCACGCTGGCCTGGGAATCGTTCGGCGAGGGCTGGGTGACGGACGCCGCCAAGCAGCTCAAGCTCGACCCCACCATCCTGCGCGCCGATTACGGCCAGATCCCCGATCTGAACGCGGTCGATTGGTCGCACGACGTGCTGTTCACCTGGAACGGCACCACCTCGGGCGTCCGCGTCCCCAACGCCGACTGGATCCCCGCCGACCGCGAAGGCCTCTCCTTCGCCGACGCCACCAGCGCCGTCTTCGCCTATGACATCGACTGGGCCAAGATCGATGTCGCCACCTTCTCGTGGCAAAAGGTCATGGGCGGCGAGGGCGGCCACGGCGTCCTCATCCTCGGCCCCCGCGCGGTCGAGCGCCTCGAAACCTACACCCCCGATCGCCCGCTGCCCAAGGTGTTCCGCCTCGTCAGCAAGGGCAAGCTCACCGAGGGCGTGTTCAAGGGCGAGACGATCAACACCCCGTCGATGCTCGCGGTCGAAGACGCGATCTGGGCGCTCGAATGGGCCAAGGGTCTGGGCGGCCTCGCCGGCCTGAAAGCCCGCAGCGACGCCAACGCCGCCGCGCTCGACAAGATCGTCGCCGAGCGCGACTGGCTCGCGCACCTCTGCGCCGATCCCGCCACCCGCTCGCGCACCAGCGTCTGCCTCTCGGTCGCCGGCGCCGATGCCGACTTCATCAAGCAGTTCGCCGGCCTCCTCGAAAAGGCCGACGCCGCCTATGACATCGCCGGTTATCGCGATGCCCCGGCGGGCCTGCGCATCTGGTGCGGCGCCACCGTCGACACCGCCGATGTCGAGGCGCTCGGCCCGTGGCTCGACTGGGCCTACGCCAGCCTCAAGAAGTAAGCGAAACGCAGGGGGCGCCATCCGATTTCTCTCGAGAAATCGGCATAAAAGAGTCCCCTGCACCCCCGTTACTTTTCCGTCGCGCAAAAACGCTACGTTGCGTGCCGCACACACCAAAAAAGTAATGGGGGTCCGGGGGTCTAGACCCCCGGGAAATTCCCCTTTTATCTGGAGACTCTCCATGACCAAGCCCCGCGTTCTGATTTCCGACAAGATGGACCCCAACGCCGCGCGCATCTTCACCGAGATGGGCTGCGACGTCGACGTCATCACCGGCGAGACCCCCGAGCAACTGATCGCCCGCATCGGCGACTATGACGGCCTCGCCATCCGCAGCAGCACCAAGGTCACCAAGGCGATCCTCGCCGCCGCCAAGAACCTCAAGGTCATCGGCCGCGCCGGCATCGGCGTCGACAACGTCGATATCCCGGCGGCATCGGCGCAGGGCGTGGTGGTGATGAACACCCCGTTCGGCAACTCGATCACCACGGCGGAACACGCCATCGCGCTGATCTTCGCGCTCGCCCGCCAGCTCCCCGAGGCCAATGCGCAAACGCAACAAGGCCTGTGGCCCAAGAACGGCTTCATGGGCGTCGAGGTCACCGGCAAGACGCTCGGCCTGATCGGCGCGGGCAACATCGGCAGCATCGTGGCATCGCGCGCGCTCGGCCTGCGCATGAAGGTCGTCGCCTACGATCCCTTCCTCACCCCCGAACGCGCCGTCGAAATGGGCATCGAGAAGGTCGATCTCGACACGCTGCTCCAGCGCGCCGATTTCATCACCCTCCACACGCCCTTGACCGACCAGACCCGCAACATCCTCTCGGCCGAGGCGCTCGCCCGCACCAAGAAGGGTGTCCGCATCGTCAACTGCGCGCGCGGCGGGTTGATCGACGAGCGCGCGCTGAAGGAAGGCCTCGACTCCGGCCACATCGCCGGCGCCGCGCTCGATGTGTTCCAGACCGAGCCCGCCAAGGACTCGCCCCTGTTCGGCACCCCAGGCTTCATCTGCACCCCGCACCTCGGCGCCTCCACCACCGAGGCGCAGGTCAACGTCGCGCTGCAAGTCGCGGAACAGATGGCCGATTTCCTCGTCAACGGCGGCGTCACCAACGCGCTCAACATGCCCTCGCTCAGCGCCGAGGAAGCCCCCAAGCTCAAGCCCTACATGGCGCTGGCCGAGCGTCTGGGCAGCCTCGTCGGCCAGTTGACGCCCGATTCGGTCCCCCGCATCTCGATCCACGCCGAGGGCGCCGCCACCGAGCTCAACATCAAGCCGATCGTCGCGGCGGTGCTCGCCGGCTTCCTCCGCGTCCAGTCGGACACGGTGAACATGGTCAACGCCCCGTTCCTCGCCAAGGAGCGCGGCCTTGAGGTGCGCGAGGTCAAGACCGAGAAGGAAGGCGATTACCACACGCTGATCCGCGTCTCGGTCAAGACCGCCGGTGGCGAGCGTTCGGTCGCCGGCACGCTGTTCAACAACCGCGAGCCGCGTCTGGTCGAACTGTTTGGCATCAAGGTCGAGGCCGAGCTGGACGGCCCGATGATGTACCTCGTCAACGAGGACGCGCCGGGCTTCATCGGCCGCATCGGCACGCTGCTGGGCGAGAATGGCATCAACATCGGCACCTTCAACCTCGGCCGCCGCGCGGCGGGTGGCGAGGCGGTGCTGCTGCTCTCGGTTGACAGCGACGTGCCGGCCGAGGTGCTCGCCGCCGCCGGCAAGCTGCCCGGGGTGAAGACGGTCAAGGCGCTGAAGTTCGCCTGATCCGCTGATCGACAAAAACAGGGCGCGGGGGCGGCTTCGGCGGCTCCCGCGCCTTTTTTCGTGCGCGCGCCGGTTCCGGGCCGCGCCACCTCCTGAAACTACCTAACACCGCCCTTACCTCGCACACCCCTCCGCTCGGCTATGACGCAGGCTGCCTCCGCCTGAGTCACGATCCGCCTATGCTGAGAGTCTACATCTGCGCCATCGACCACCACGAGCCGACGCTGGTCGCGCTCGCGGGGTTGATTTGCCTGGCAACGGCGATCAGTTGGGCGCTGCTCTTCCGTCAGGCGCAGGATTCGCGGCAGTTCCGCTGGGCCCTGGCGGCGGGCGGGGCGACGGGCTTCGGGCTCTGGGCCACGCATTTCGTGGCGATGCTGGGCTATCAACCGGGGATGCCGGCGGCCTATCGCCTGTGGCCGACGCTGGGCTCGCTGGCGGTGGCGGTGGTCGGGGCGGTGGTGACCACGCGGCTGACGCTCTCGCCCCGGCGCGGCGGCGGGGCGATGTCGGCGGCGGCGCTGGGCACCGGCGGCATCGCGGCGATGCACTATCTGGGGGTCCGCGCGCTGGATCTGCCGGCGCGGATCCATTTCGACATGGCTTATGTGCTGGCCTCACTGGTGGTCGGGCTGGCGCTGCTGACGCCGGCCTTCGCGCTGGTCAAGGCGCGGCGGGCGCCGGCGCTGGCGGTGCTGCTGTTGACGCTGGGGACGGTCGGGCTGCACTTCACCGGCATGGCGGCGATGGTGCTGACGCCGGCGCGGATGGCGCCGGGGGCGATGCTGCTTTCGCCGCGGGCGGTATCGCTGCTGGTCAGCGTGGCGGCGGGGGGCGTGCTGATGACGGCGCTGGTGGCGCTGGCGCATGTCCACCGCATGCAATCGGCGCAACGTGCGCGTGATCGCGAGTTCTCGATCCTGGCCGATGGCATTTCCGATTCGGCGCTCTGCATGATGACGGCTGCCGGAACGGTGCGCATGTGGAATGGCGGGGCCGAGCGGCTTTACGGCTATCGGGCGAACGAGATCGTCGGGCACTCCTTTGCCCGCTTCCATACGGCCGAGGATCGGGCCGCCGGCCTTGCGGCGCGGGTGATGGCCATTGCCGCGCGCGAGGGCAAATATGCCTGCGAGGGCTGGCGCTGCCGCGCCGATGGCAGCCGCTTCTGGGCCCATGTCACGATCGAGCGGATCGATGGCGCCGATGGCCGCACGCTGGGCTTTGCCGTCGTCGCCCGCGACATGACGCGGCTGAAGGCCGATCAGGACCGGCTGGCGGCGATGACCGCGCAGCTCGATACCGCGCTCGACAACATGCATCAGGGGCTGGCGCTGTTCGATGCCGATGGCACCCTGGTGCTGTGCAACCAGCGGCTGCGCGCCCTGTGGCATCTGGACGAGGCCTTGCTGCACCCCGGGATGGCACGCGGCGCGGTGGTGCTGATGATGGCGGTGGGAATCGCGGCGGAGGGCCGTGCGGGGATCGCGGCGCGGCTCGATCGCGCGCTGTCCGCCCCCGCGCCCGAAGCCACCGAGATCGCCTGCGACGACGGCTTCGTGGTCAGCGTGGTCAGCCGGCCACTGGCCGATGGCGGCTGGGTCGCCACCTTCGAGGACATCACCGAACGCCGCCGCCATGAGGCGCGGATCACCCACCTGGCGCTGCACGACACGCTGACCGGCCTTGCCAACCGCGCGCACTTCACCGCCTGGTGCGGCACCGAGATGGATCACGCCGCGCGCCGGGGCCTGAGCTTCGTGATGGTGATGATCGATCTCGATGGGTTCAAGGTGGTCAACGACACGCGCGGCCATGCCGCCGGCGATCGCACCATCGTCGAGATCGCCGCGCGGTTGCAGGCCCAGTGCAGCGTGGACGAGATGGTGGCGCGCCTCGGCGGGGATGAATTCGCCGCCGCGCGCATGTTCGCCCTGCCGGCCGAGCGCGACGACTTCATCGCCCGGCTTCAGGGGTGCTTCGCGCAGCCGATCGGCGATGCCGATGCCCCGATCGAAATCGGCGCCAGCATCGGCGTCGCCGCATTCCCCGCCGATGCGCCCAATCTGGAGGCGTTGATGAACAACGCCGATCTGGCCATGTACCGCGCCAAGAACGGCGTCGGCGCACCGCTGTGCCACTATGAGCCCGGCATGGACGAAACAGCGCGTGCCCGCCGCCAGATCGCGCTGGACTTGCGCCACGCGATCGAGCGCGACGAATTCCACCTGCTCTACCAGCCGCAACACGATCTCGCCGATGGCCGCCTGACCGGGTACGAGGCGCTGCTGCGCTGGTATCAGCCTGAGCGCGGGCTGATCCCGCCCGATGCCTTCATCCCGGTGGCCGAGGAAACCGGCGCGATCTTCGCCATCGGCGAATGGGTGCTGCGCGAGGCCGCGCGCGCCGCCGCCGGTTGGCAGCGCGATCTGCGGGTGGCGGTGAACCTCTCGCCGGTGCAGTTGCAACAGCCCGATCTGGTCGCGCGGATCACCGCGATCCTGCTGGAAACCGGGCTGCCCCCGCGCCGGCTGGAACTGGAGATCACCGAGAGCGCGATCATCGGCGACCGCAACCGCGCGCTGCATGTGCTGCGCCAGATCAAGGCGCTGGGCATCGCCATCGCCATCGACGATTTCGGCACCGGCTATGCCTCGCTCGATACGCTCCACGCCTTCCCGTTCGACAAGATCAAGATCGACAAGTCGTTCGTCATGCAATCCACCACCAATCCGCAGTCGGCGGCGATCGTGCGCGCGGTGCTCGCGCTGGGGGGCAGTCTGGGGATCCCGGTGCTGGCCGAAGGGGTGGAGACGCGCGCCCAGGCCGACCTCCTGCGTGCCGAAAACTGCGGCCAGGCGCAGGGCTATTTCTATGGCGCGCCGGCGCCGGTGGATGCCGCCGGGGTGCAGAACGCGCTGCTCGCCACCGGTCGCCGCGCCTGACAATCCGGTGGCGCGCGCGATGATTGCGCCGGCGCCCGCAAACCCCTACGTCCAGCCAGGGGAGAGCACCGGAGGGCGCCGATGAACCTGTGGTTGGGGGCCGCATTGGCCTTGGCCATCGCGCTGCTGTTCGCGGTGGCGACGCTGGTCGAGCGGAACGAGGCGGCGATGCTGCGCCGGCCAAGGCTGCGGCTGGTCGCCTATACATTGGGCCTCGGCGTCTATTGCAGCAGTTGGACATTCTATGGCGCGGTTGGCAGCGCGGTGCGCGATGGCTGGACATACCTGCCGATCTATCTCGCGCCGGTGCTGGTGCTGCTGTTCGGCGGGCGGTTCCTGAGGCGGCTGGCCGCGGCGGTGGCGGACGAGCAGGCCAGCACCATCTCCGACTTCATCGCCGCCCGGTTCGGCCACGATGTGGTGGTGGCGCGGCTGGTGACGGTCACGGCGCTGCTCGGCGCGGTGCCCTACATGGCGCTGCAGTTCCGCTCGATCCGGGCGGCGGTGGCGGTGGCGTTCGGCCATCCGGTGCCGGAGACGGCGGTGATCGCCATCGTCGCGCTGCTGGCGCTGTTCGCGATGCTGTTCGGCACGCGGCGCTTTGCCCAGACCGGGCGCAGCGAGGGGCTGATCTATGCCATCGGCATCGAATCGGTGATCAAGATCGGCGCGCTGCTATGGGTGGCGCTGCTGGCGCTGGCGATGCTGCGCCATGCCCCGCCAGAGCGGCTGGCGGCGGGCGTGGCGGCACTGCGCGCGGTGTTCGCGCCGACGCGGCTCAATGGCGAGTTCTTCGCGATCATGCTGATTGCGGCGATGGCGATGATCGCCCTGCCGCGCCAGTTCTACATGGCGCTGGTCGAGGCCGGCGGGCGTGAGGACCTGCCCCGCGCGCGATGGGGCTTTGCGGCGTATATCGCGGCGGCGGCGGTGCTGATCCTGCCGATCGCGCTGGCGGGCCGGGTGGTGCTCGGCGCGGGGGTGGCGCCCGATCTCTATGTGCTGGCGCTGCCCCAGGCGGCCGGCGCGCCATGGGTGCTGGCGGCGGCGATGGTGGGGGGAATCGCGGCGGGGCTGACGATGGTGGTGGTCGATTCGACCGCGCTGGCGACGATGGTCTCGAACGATCTGGTGTTCCCCACGATCATGCGCGCGGCGGGCGGCGAGGTGCCGGTGGATCTCGGCCGGCGGATGCTGTGGATCCGCCGCGCGGCGATCGCGGCGATCATGGCGCTGGCGCTGGTCTGGTCGCAGGAGGTGCCGCCCGAGCGCCCCCTTGCGGCGATCGGGCTGGTGGCCTTTGCGGCGATGGCGCAGTTCACCCCGCACCTGATTTTGGCCACATGGGGCGGTGGCCGCGATCCCCTGGCGGCGCGGCTGTCGCTTTCGGCGGGGCTGGCGCTCTGGCTGTGGACGCTGGCGCTGCCGCAAGTCCTGCCGCAGCCGGCGATGGACGCGCTGGCCGGCACCCTCATCGATCCGCTGCACCTGCTCGGCACGCATCTGGGCACGCCGCTCACGCATGGCGTCGTCTGGAGCCTGGGCCTCAACCTCGCCACGCTGGCGGCGGTGCTGGCGGCCAAGGGCGCGCCGATGCCGGTGGTGGCGCGGTTGCGCCCCTTGCGCGGCGGCGACCGCGTGACGAATGTCGATGGCCTCGCGCGCCTCACCGCCAGCTTCGTGGGAGAACCGCGCGCCGCCACCGAATTCCCCCCCGCCGAGCGCGCCCGCCCGATCGAGCGCCGCCATGTCCAGCGCGCGCAGGACCTGATCGCCTCGGTGGTCGGCGCCTCGCCCGCGCGCACCTTGGTGGCCTCGGCCCTCGGCGGCGGCCAGATGAGCCTCGCCGACGTCGCCCGCCTGCTCGACGAGGGCGGGCAATCGCTGCGCTTTTCACGCGCGCTGCTGGCCGCGACGTTCGAGAACATCGACGCCGGGATCAGCGTCGTCGACGGTGAACTGAACCTCGTCGCGTGGAATACGCGCTACCTCGAACTGTTCGATTACCCCCCCGGTCTGGTGCGCGTCGGCGTGCCCGTGGCCGAACTGGTGCGCCACAACGCATGGCGCGGCGATTTCGGGCCCTGCGCCGATGCGGCGGCGGTGGAGGTCCACGTCGAAAAGCGGCTGATGCACCTCCACCGCGGCACCCCGCACAGCTTCGAGCGCCGCCGCGCCGACGGCCGCGTGCTGAAAACCGTGGGCGGGCCGATGCCCAATGGCGGCTATGTGATGAGCTTCACCGACATCACCGGCGAGGCCGAGGCCCGCGCCGAACTGCAACAGACGCTGGAGGGCCTCGAGGCGCGCGTCGCCGAACGCACCGCCGAACTCTCCGAGGCCAACACCCTGCTGGCCAGCGCCACGCGCGACAAGACCCGCTTCCTCGCCGCCGCCAGCCACGACTTGCTCCAGCCTCTCCACGCCGCGCGCCTGTTCGCCGCCGCCCTCGCGCGCGACACCGGCCTCAAACGCCCCGAACTGGTCGGGCGCCTCGATCGCGCCATCGTCGCGGCCGAGGACCTGCTCCGCGCCCTGCTGGAGATCAGCAAGCTCGACGCCGGCACGGTGCAGCCGGTGATCGAAGCGGTCGACCTCGCCCCCTGCATCGCCGCCCTCGCCGAGGGCATCCGCCCCTTGGCCGAGGCGGGCGGCCTGTCGCTCCACATCGGCCCCTTGTTCGGCACGGTCGCCACCGACGCCGGCCTGCTCCGCTCGGTCCTGCGCAATTTCCTCACCAATGCCGTGCGTTACACCCACCAAGGCGGCGTCCTCATCGGTGTCCGGCGCCGGGCAGGGGGCTTGCGCATCGATGTGCTCGACACCGGCGTCGGCATCCCGGAGGGCGAGCGCGAGGCGATCTTCGCCGAATTCACCCGCATCGGCGCGGTCGAGGCCGAGGGGCTGGGCCTCGGCCTCGCCATCGCCCAGCGCGCCGCGCGCCTGATCGGCGCGCGGATCGAACTTGCCTCGCGCTCGGGCCGGGGCAGCCGCTTCAGCCTGCTCCTCCCCGCCGCCAGCATCATCACCGCCGATGACGCCGCGCCGCCGCCAGCCCCCGCGCCCACCGCGCCGCCGCTGCGTGTCGCGCGGCCGTTGCGCCCACAGGATGTGCTGGTTCTCGACGACCAGCCGGCGATCGTAGAGGCGACCTGTGCCTTGCTGCAAGGGCTGGGGCATCGCGGGATCGGTGCCGGCGCACTGGCGGCGGCCTTGCCCCACGCGGCGGCCGTGACGGCGGCGCTGGTGGATTTTCAATTGGGCGAGGGTGCCGATGGGCTGGCGGCCATCGCGGCGTTGCGGGCGCGCAATCCGGCGATTCGGGCGGTGCTGGTGACCGCGCTGCGCGATGCCGGGGTGGCGACGCGGGCGGCGGCGATGGGCGTGGCGGTGGTGTGGAAACCGGCGACGGCGGAGGCGATCGAGGCGGCGCTGGCAGGGGATTGAAACGTTGAGATGCGAGGGGCAAACCCCTCGCGCTCCCCATGCCTGTCTACGCCGCGCCCTGGCTCGCCTTCGCGCGCCAATCCGCGCAGCGGCATAAATGCGTTGGCACTGCGGCCGCAGTGCCAACGCACCCACGAAATAATGCCTGCGGCGCGTCAGGTCGCGCACAACCGCGAGATCCCTCAATACCAAAAAGTAACGGGAGCGCGAGGGGCTAGCCCCTCGCATGATCCTTGTTCTTCAATGCTTCAGATCCAACCCCAACGACCGCGCCACCAGCGCCGCCTGCGTCCGGTTCTGCACATCCAGCTTGCGCATGATCGCGGTCATATGGGTTTTCACCGTCGATTCAGTGATATCGAGATCATAGGCGATCTGCTTGTTCAGCTTGCCCGCCAGCACCGCGAGCAGCACTTTCAACTGCGTCGGGGTCAGCCCGGCGACCTCCTGGCGGATGTGATCGGCGGGGTCGCTCGCGGGCGTTGCCATGGGCGCGCCGCCGGCCAAGGCGCGGGCGAGTGCCGCCTCGATGGTGTCGAGATCGCTGTCCTTGCTGAGGAAGCCCACCGCCCCGAACGCCCTCGCCTCGCTGGCAGCGGCGGGCGAATCGGCGCTGGAGACGACGAGGATCGGCACGTGGGGCCGCTCGGCGTGGAGCAGGGCGATGCCGGAATAGCCCACCGCGCCGGGCATTTTCAGATCGAGCAGGATCAGCACGAGGTCCTGCGCTTCGGCGGCGGCGCGGGCGGCGGCGGCCAGCGTGCCGGCCTCCACCACGCGCGCGTCGGGCGCGACGGTGCCGACCGCCAGCCCCATCGCCTGGCGGAACAGCGGGTGGTCATCGGCGATGAGGACCGTGCTCAGATCGCCTCCGCCATTTGCCGGTTCGTGGCGATGAGGTGATCGACCACCGATGGATCGGCGAGGGTGGATGTATCGCCCAGCGAGGAGACATCGCCCTCGGCGATCTTGCGCAGGATGCGGCGCATGATCTTGCCCGACCGCGTCTTGGGCAACCCCGGCGCGAAGTGGATGACGTCGGGCGTGGCGATCGGGCCGATCTCGGTGCGGACCCAGGCGACCAACGCCTTGCGCGTCGCTTCATCGCCTTCCTCGCCCGCGTTCAACGTCACATAGGCGTAAATGCCCTGCCCCTTGATCGCGTGCGGCATGCCAACCACCGCCGCCTCGGCGACCTTGGCGTGCGCCACCAATGCGCTCTCGATCTCGGCGGTGCCCATGCGGTGGCCCGAGACGTTGATCACATCATCGACCCGCCCGGTGATCCAGTAATACCCGTCCTCATCCCGCCGGCAGCCGTCGCCGGTGAAGTACTTGCCGCGATAGGTGGTGAAATAGGTCTGGAAAAACCGCTCGGCATCGCCCCAGACGCCGCGCATCTGGCCGGGCCACGACTGGGCGATGACGAGGTTGCCCTCGCAGGCGCCCTCGAGAATGCGCCCATCGGCATCGACGATCTCGGGCACGACGCCGAACATCGGGAACGACGCCGACCCCGGCTTCAGATCGGTCGCGCCGGGCAGGGGGGTGATCATCGCGCCGCCGGTTTCGGTCTGCCACCAGGTGTCGACGATCGGGCAACGGCCCTCGCCGACGACGCGCCAGTACCACTCCCAGGCCTCGGGGTTGATCGGCTCGCCGACCGAGCCCAGCAGGCGCAAGGACGTGCGCGCGGTGTTCTTCACCCACGCGTCGCCCTCGCGCATCAGCGCGCGCAAGGCGGTGGGCGCGCCGTAGAAAATCTCGACCTGGTGCCGGTCGACGATCTCCCAGAAGCGGCTGAAGGTCGGGTAATTGGGCACGCCCTCGAACATCACGGTGGTCGCGCCATTGGCCAGCGGGCCGTAAACCACATACGAGTGCCCGGTGACCCAACCGATGTCGGCGGCGCACCAGTAGATCTCGCCGGGCCGGTAATCGAACACATAGCGGTGCGTCATCGCCGCCCACGTGAGGTAACCGCCGGTGGTATGGACCACGCCCTTGGGCTTGCCGGTCGAGCCTGAGGTGTAGAGGATAAACAGCGGGTCCTCGGCGGCCATCTCCTCGGGCGGGCAATCGGCCGAGGCCTGCTCGGCCAGATCATGCCACCACCGGTCGCGGCCGGCGGCCATCTCCACCGCGCCATCGACATGCCGCACCACCAGCACGTTCTCCACCCCGCCGGCAATCGCCAGCGCGGCATCGACATTGGCCTTCAACGGCACCCGCTTGCCGCCGCGCATGCCGGCATCGGCGGTGATCACCACGCGGCTGGCGCAGTCCTCGATCCGCCCGGCCAGGGCCTCGGGCGAGAAGCCGGCGAAGACGATCGAATGGATCGCCCCGATCCGCGCGCAGGCCAGCATCGCCACCGCCGCCTCGGGGATCATGGGGAGGTAGATGGTGACGCGGTCGCCGCGCTTCACGCCCATGCCCTTCAAAACATTGGCCATGCGGCAGACATCGCCATGCAGTTCGCGGTAAGTGATGCGGCGAATGCGGGCGGCGTCATCGCCCTCCCAGATGATCGCGATCTGCTCGCCGCGCTCGGCCAGATGCCGGTCGAGGCAGTTGGCGCTGACGTTCAGGGTGCCATCGGCGAACCACCTGATCCCGAAATCGGCCTCCTCGAACGAGGTCCGGCTGACCTCGGTCCAGGGCTTGATCCAGTCGAGCCGGTCGGTCTCGGCGCGCCAGAACGTCTCGGGATCCGCCACCGATTGCCGGTGCAGTTCCGCATAGCGACCCGCATCCACCAAAGCCCGCTCACCCCAGCCTTCCGGCACACGATGCAGTGTCGACATCCGCCTCTTCCCTTCATGTCATGCCTGAGCCCCACCGGCCGCAAGCGGCATCGTGTGGTGCGGGCATATATCCGTTGGCCTCATCCTAACCGCAATCCGCCGCCGATGCACCTGCGACCTACGTCGTAGGTCTCAGACCATGGCCGGGATGGCGCGCGTCGCCGCCCGAATGCAATCGTTGCCCTGCCCGCAAGAGGCAGCGGCGGCGCGATGCCGACCGCTCCCCCGGGCACGGAGAGGAACGATGCCGATCACCACTTTCACCACGCGCCGCCGCGCCGCCATCCGCACGTGCGCCAGTGTCCTCGCACTCGCCACCATGGCGGTGGCCACCGCCGCCCACGCCGATACGCCCGTCGGCGAGGGGATCTCGGTCTTCGCCACCATCGACGTCGGCTATGCATACCAATCGGCCGGCGTCCCGCTCAACGGCGATTCGGTCGGCGGCCTCGAGTACCAGGCCTTCACCACCACGCGCAATTTCAACGGATCGCAATCGACCGCCGCCGAAAACGCGCTCGAGCAATCCAAGCTCGGCCTCGCGGTCAGCGAAAAGCTCGGCGAGAGCGGCTTCGTCGCCATCGCCCGGCTCGAAACCGCGTTCAACCCGCTCTCGGGCACACTCAGCAACGCCTGCAAGTCGCTGGCCGAGAACAGCGGCGTCGGCACCCCCGCCAACCCTGCGGGCCAGACCGCCAACTTCGATTCCAGCCGCTGTGGTCAGGCGATCAACGGCGTGCTCTATGGCGGCATCGCCAGCAAGCAGTACGGCCAGCTCACCTTCGGCCGCCAGCTCTCGCTGATCCAGGCCGCGCTCGCCACCTATGACCCCCAGACCGCGGCCCCGGCGTTCTCGTTCTTCGGCTATTCGGGGTTCGAGGCGGGCGCCGGCAGCACCCAGGCCACCCGGCTCGACAATTCGGTGCAATACAACCTCACGCGCGATCACTGGCACGTCGCCGCGCTCTACGCCCAGGGCGGGCAGGACAGCGGCGTCATCGGCAAGAGCTACATCGTCGATGCCGGCGTCGCGGCCCACGGCTTCCAGCTCGATGCGCTCTACATGCGCGCCAACGGCGCGGTGAACCTGCGCAGTTCCTACGACAACGCCGCCGATCCGCTGGGCGGCGCGCCGGCCGCCGGCCTCGCCGCGTTCATCACCAAGGACACCTCGTACAGCGTGATGGGCAAGTACACCACGGCCATGCCCAACAAGGCCAGGCTGATGCTCTACGCCGGCTACAGCCACATCGAGAAGGCCCACGCCGACTACACCACCGGCGGCGCCCAGGGCGGCTACCCCCTCTCGGTCGGCATCAACGTCAATCGCCCGGCCAAGTACGATGTCGTCTGGCTCGGCGCGCGCTACACCACCGCCAGGGCGCTCTCGATCAGCGCCGGGCTCTACCACATCCACCAGAACGACTGGACCATCGGCCTCGGCCCCAGCGGCACCGAAGGCCTGACCTGCGCCGCCGCCGGCCTGCTGTGCCACGGCGACTTCAACGAAGCCTCGCTGGTGATCGACAAGCCGGTGATCAAGCACGTCGACATCTACGCCGGGGTCAACTGGTCGGAGGTCACCAAGGGCCTCGCCTGGGGCTTCGCCAGCGACCAGGGCGGCGCGGGCGACGGCACCAAGGGCAAGCAGGTGCAGACCACGCTGGCGACCGGCGTGCGGATCAAGTTTTAAGAGGCAGATACGAGGGGCACGCCCCTCGCGCTCCCCCAACGTTTTCGGGTGTGCACGGCCTCTCCGTCGTGCCCCCCGCGAAGCGGAACAATGAAAGCGGCTTTGCCGCAACACGCCACGCCGCGCGCAAGGCGCAACGATTCCAAGTCATGGGAGCGCGAGGGTCGTGACCCTCGCATTCACCTTTTCTCTTAAAAAACAAATCCAAAGGAGAGCCTGACATGGCAACGACATATGACGGTCTGCCAAAACACCACACGGCGACCCATAGCGAAAAGCTGATCATCACCGCGTCCTCCTTGGGCACGGTGTTCGAGTGGTACGATTTCTACCTCTACGGCCTGCTGACCGCGATCATCGCCGCGCAGTTCCTCACCGGGCTCAACGGCACCACCTCGTTCATCCTCGCGCTGCTGATCTTCGCGGCGGGCTTCATCGTGCGCCCGTTCGGCGCGCTGGTGTTCGGGCGCATCGGCGACATGTTCGGCCGGCGCTACACCTTCATCATCACGCTATCGGTCATGGGCCTGTCAACGTTCGCCGTCGGCTGCCTGCCCACCTACAAGACCGCCGGTGTCGCCGCCCCGATCCTGCTGGTGATCCTGCGCATGATCCAGGGCCTCGCGCTCGGCGGCGAGTACGGCGGCGCGGCCAGCTACGTGGCGGAGCATGCCCCCAACAACAAGCGCGGCCTCTACACCAGCTGGATCCAGCTCACCGCGACGGCGGGCCTGGGCATGGCGCTTCTCATCGTGATCGCGGTCCGCTCGCCGGTCACCGGCGTCGGCGAGGAGGCGTTCAAGGACTGGGGCTGGCGGATTCCCTACCTGATCTCGGGCGGGTTCCTGGCGCTGGGCCTGTGGCTGCGCCTCAAACTGCACGAATCGCCGGTGTTCCAGAAGATGAAGGCCGACGGCACCGCGTCCAAGAAGCCGCTGACCGAGGCGTTCGGCAACTGGGGCAACCTCAAGATCGTGTTCACCGCGTTCTTCGGCGCCATCGCCGGCCAGGCGGTGATCTTCTACGCCAGCCAGCTCTACATCCTGACCTTCCTCGAAAAGATGCTCAAGGTCGATGGCCTGACCACCAACATCCTGGTGATCACCGCGCTGGCGATCGGCTCGACGTTCTACCTCGTCTTCGGCACCCTGTCGGACCGCATCGGCCGCAAGCCGGTGATCCTCAGCGGCTGCGCCCTCGCGGCGCTGACGCTGTTCCCCACCTTCCACGCGCTGACAGACGCCGCCAACCCCGCGCTCGCCCAGGCCCAGCAGACCGCGCCCGTCACCGTCACCGCCAACCCCGCCGAGTGCTCGTCGCAGTTCGACCCCGTCGGCACCAACAAGTTCGACACGACAAGCTGCGACATCGTCAAGAACGTGCTCGCCAAGGCCGGCGTCAACTACCACAGCGTCACCGCCCCCGCCGGCAGCATCGCCGCCATCCGGATCGGCAGCAAAACCTTCGCCGCCCCCAACCCGGCGCAACTCACCGGCGAGGACAAGAAGAAGGCCATCGCCACCTTCACCGCCGCCGTCGTCGGCAAGGCCGCCAGCCCGGCCAAACCCGCCGCCGACGGCAAGCCCGCCGAAGCCGCCAAGCCCGCCGTCCAGGGCGAACTCGCCAAAGTCGGCTACCCCGCCAAAGCCGATCCCGCCGCGATCAACAAGCCGCTGGTCGTCGCGCTGCTGGTCTGGCTCGTGGTGCTGGTGACGATGGTCTACGCCCCGATCGCCGCCATGCTGGTCGAGCTGTTCCCCAGCCGCATCCGCACCTCGTCGATGTCGCTGCCCTATCACATCGGCAACGGCTGGCTCGGCGGATTGCTGCCGGCGATCAGCTTCGCCATGGTCGCCGCCAACGGCGATATCTACTATGGCCTGTGGTACCCCGTGATCGTCGCCGCCGCCTGTGCCCTGATCGGCGCAGTGATCCTGCCCGAAACGTTCCGCCGGGATGTGGATGGCTGATCGAAGAACAAGGGTTAAATGCGAGGGGCGTTTTATGTGCCGATGTCTCAAGAGACATCGGTTGGCCCCTCGCGCTCCCATCCCTTTTCGGTCGCGCGCCACCTCATCGTCACGCGCGCCCCAAAAGCGCCGCAGGCTTTATCCCGCCGCGCCGACCCGCGCGCCACGGCGAGGTCGCTCACGACGCGGACAGGAACAGGGAGCGCGAGGGACGAGTCCCTCGCATGTCCCTTTTCTCAAACCCGCGCCCACCGCGGCGTCAAACTCGTCCGCAACGCATGCAACGGCCGCTTGCGCAACCACAGCACCGACCAATCCCCATACTGCGCCCGCGCCGCCAGCCGCATGCCCGAACGGAACATCGCCGCGCGCACCTCGGCCTCCTGCGTCGCCAGCAGGCCCGAGAGCACCAGATGCCCCCCCGGCACCACGGCCCGCCCGAAATCGGGCGCCAGCTCCACCAAAGGCCCCGCCAGAATGTTGGCGATCAGCAAATCGTAAGGCCCGCGCGCGGCCAACAGGGCATCGTCCATCCCGGCGGCGACAACCATGGTCAGCGTCCCCGGCCCAGCACCCAGCGTCACGCCATTGGCCTCGGCATTGTCCAGCACTAGCGGCGCGCAGACGTGATCGATGTCCGATGCGATGACATGCGCGCGCGGCCACAGCTCCAGCGCGGCAAACGCGAGCAACCCGGTCCCCGTGCCGATATCGGCGGCATTGCGCACCAGCACGCCGGATTCGCGCATCCGCGTCAGCATCTCCAGGCATCCGGCGGTGGTGGCATGATGCCCGGTGCCAAAGGCGCGGCTGGCCGGGATCACGAACCGCCGCAGCCCCGGCGCGTCGCCGGTATCGGCCTCGGGCGTCACCACCAGAAAGCGCCCGGCGCGGATCGGCGGCAGGCCTTTCTGGCTCTCGGTCACCCAGTCGGCATCGGGCAACGCCTCGACCACAAACGGCGGCGGCGACTCGAACAACGCGGCCAGCGCCGCCAGGTCATCAGCGGTCGGCTCGTGATCGAGCCAGGCCTCGATCACCCAGTCCTCGGGCCGGTCGTCGGCGATCTCGAAGCCGGAGAGGACGATCTCCGGGTCCCAGTCCTCGGCATCCTCGTGCGCGATCAGCGCCGCCTGGATCGCGCTGCGCGAGCCATAGGCGGTGACTTTCCACGCGGAGTCGGCGGGCGGGGCAGAGTCGGCGGGGCCGGGGGTGGGCAGTGTCATGGCCAGCGCCATAAGGCCGCCGGCAGGTGTCGCCAAGGCCTGCCGGGCGAATTCGCCAACGAATGCATCGCACGCGCACCCGTCCTTTTGTGCAGTGCGTCGATGCGCTTGCACAGGGCGACATTTTGGCTAAGGGGGGAAGCCATTCGGGGGCCCTGCGCCCCATACGCGCGCGACATCCGAGGAGGACGAAAGACCATGGCCACCGCCAGCACCGGCCGAAAAGCCCGGCCACTTTCCCCGCACCTGCAGATCTGGCGGTGGGGCCCGGCCATGGCCATCTCGATCCTGCACCGCATCACCGGCAACGGCCTCGCGATCGTCGGGCTGACGACGCTGCTGTGCTGGCTGGGCGCGATCGTCGGCGGGCCGGAGAGCTATGCCAAATTCGCCGCCGCCGCCGTGACGATCCCCGGCCGGGTGATCTTCGTCGGGCTGTCGTGGGCGTTCTTCAACCACTTCGCCAGCGGCCTGCGCCACTTCGTGCTCGATATCGGTGCCGGTTTCGAGCTGAAGGAAAACGCGCTGTGGTCGATCCTGTCGATCCTCACCGGCATTCTTTTCACCGCTGCCTTCTGGGCGGCGATCCTGCTGCGCTGAACGGAAGGACAGGCACATGGGTAACGGAACCTCGATCGGTCGCGTGCGCGGCCTCGGCTCGGCCCACTCGGGCGCACATCACTGGCTGGTCCAGCGCTTCACGGCGGTCGGCAACGTCATTCTGACGACATGGTTCGTGGTCAGCCTGCTGCTGCTGCCGAACTACAGCTACATCACCGTGCATGACTGGATCACGAAGCCGGTGCCCGCCACCGCGCTGGGCCTGATGATCGTCTGCGTGTTCTGGCACGCGCGTCTCGGCGTGCAAGTCATGCTGGAGGATTACATCCACGAGGCGGGCAGCAAGTTCGCGGTGATCGCGATCCTCAACCTCCTCACTTTCGCCGGCGTCGCCTTTGGCCTGCTGTGCGTGATCCGCCTGGCGCTGGGAGCCTGACATGACGGCTGCTTACAAGATCATCGACCATACCTATGACACCGTCGTCGTCGGCGCCGGCGGCTCGGGCCTGCGCGCCACGATGGGCAGCGCCGAGGCCGGCCTGCGCACCGCCTGCATCACCAAGGTCTTCCCCACGCGCAGCCACACCGTGGCCGCACAGGGCGGCATCGCCGCGTCGTTGCAGAACAACACCCCCGACCACTGGACCTGGCACATGTACGACACCGTCAAGGGGTCGGACTGGCTGGGCGACCAGGACGCCATCGAATACATGGTGCGCGAAGCCCCGGCGGCGGTCTACGAACTCGAGCACGCCGGCGTCCCCTTCAGCCGCAACGCCGACGGCACGATCTACCAGCGCCCCTTCGGCGGCCACATGCAGAACATGGGCGAGGGCCCCCCGGTCCAGCGCACTTGCGCCGCCGCCGACCGCACCGGCCACGCCATGCTCCACGCGCTGTACCAGCAGTCGCTGAAGTACGACGCTGACTTCTTCATCGAATACTTCGCCATCGACCTCATCATGGACGGCGGCAAGTGCGTCGGCGTGATCGCGCTGTGCATGGATGACGGCACGATCCACCGCTTCCGCGCCCACGCCGTGGTGCTCGCCACCGGCGGCTACGGCCGCAGCTACTTCACCGCCACCAGCGCCCACACCTGCACCGGCGACGGCGGCGGCATGGTCCTGCGCGCCGGGCTCCCGCTGCAAGACATGGAATTCGTCCAGTTCCACCCCACCGGCATCTACGGCGCCGGCGTGCTCATCACCGAGGGCGCGCGCGGCGAGGGCGGCTACCTGACCAATTCCGAGGGCGAGCGCTTCATGGAACGCTACGCCCCCAGCGCGAAAGACCTCGCCTCGCGCGATGTCGTCAGCCGCTCGATGGCGCTGGAAATCCGCGAAGGCCGCGGCGTCGGCCCGCACAAGGATCACATCTACCTGCACCTCGATCACATCGATCCGGCGGTGCTGGCCGAACGCCTCCCCGGCATCACCGAGAGCGGCAAGATCTTCGCCGGCGTCGATCTCACCCGCCAGCCGCTCCCCGTCGTGCCGACCGTGCACTACAACATGGGCGGCATCCCCTGTAACTACCACGGCGAGGTCGTCACCATCGGCCCCGACGGCAACCCCGACACCGTCGTCCCCGGCCTGTTCGCGGTGGGTGAGGCGGCCTGCGTCTCGGTCCACGGCGCCAACCGCCTCGGCTCGAACTCGCTGATCGATCTCGTGGTGTTCGGCCGCGCCACCGGCCACCGCCTGCGCGACATCGTCAAGCCCGGCGCCGCCCACCCTGAACTGCCCAAGGACTCGGCCGACCTCGCGCTGGGCCGCCTCGATCACTTCCGCAACGCCAATGGCGGCTCCACGACGGCCGAGATCCGCACCGAGATGCAGCGCACCATGTCGCTCCACGCGGCGGTGTTCCGCACCGACGAGCTGATGGTCGAAGGCAAGGACAAACTCGCCGCGACCTATCAAAAGCTGAACGACGTCAAGGTCACGGATCGTTCGCTGATCTGGAACTCGGATCTGGTGGAAACCCTCGAACTCGACAACCTGATCTCGCAGGCCAGCGTCACCCTCCACAGCGCCCAGGCGCGCAAGGAAAGCCGCGGCGCCCACGCGCACGAGGACTTCCCCGAGCGCAACGATGCCGAGTGGATGAAGCACACCGTCGCCTGGTTCGACGGCTGGGGCGGGCAAGGCGGCGGCGTCCACCTGAACTACCGCCCGGTCCACGAATACACCCTGACCAGCGATGCCGAGTACATCAAGCCGAAGAAGCGCGTGTACTGATCGCACGATAGCAACAACGAAAAAGCCGGGGTTCGCGCCCCGGCTTTTTTGTTTGGGTCAAGAAAAGGGATAAATACGAGGGGCACGCCCCTCGCGCTCCCCATTCCTGTCCACCTCGCGCGCCCCCGCGCAGACGCGCCTTGCGGCGAAGCCGCTTTAAATGAAGGCGGCTTCGCCGCATGGCGCAAAACGCGCCGGCCAACGCCGCAACCCGGCGAAGGGCACACAACGCTGCCGGCCCCCGCAACGCATCCAAGGAATGGGAGCGCGAGGGGCTAGCCCCTCGCATTCACCCTTTTACTTCAAACACCCATGGCTCATGCCATACCCGCGCAAGAACCCGCGCCGCGCCAACCCGGCATAGATCGCCACCTGCAACCGCCGCTGCTTGGCCGCTGCGCCGGTGATCTCCTTCACGATCCCGCCAAACGGGATCAGCGATCCGACGATCCCCTGTGCCACTGCGCCGGCCCCCAATCGCTGGCCATGCACCATCGTGCCGTAATCCGGCCCCAGCGTGGCGTTCAGCCCGTGCATCTCGCGCGTCAGCACGGCGCAACTGCGCGGCACGGCATAGGGCGCGCGCTCGGCGGCGGCGAGGGCGGGGGGCACATCCTTGGTGTCGATGTTGAGGTCGTCGAGCGGGGTGCGGACGATATCCTTGGCGCCGGGGTCGGAGCCCAGGACGCGGCGGTTCTGGTCATCGGCGGCGCTGGCGCCTTGGGTGAGCGCGCCCAGCGCGGCCATGGCGAGCAGCGGGGCGAAAGCGATGCGGCTGACGGACATGGGTGGCCTTTCGTGCGAGATGGGGTGCGCGGGGCGCGCGCAATCGGCGCTCCGGCTGTCTGTTACAATGCGCGACGGGGCAGAAGGCTCCGGTGCGGTGCGATGGGGCGTGATGGCGCGGCGACAGGCTTGCCGGGGCGCCGGGATTGTGGTGATCTGGCAGGATAATGTGGGGCATTCCGAACAGATCGCGCGGGCGCGATGCGGCTCGCCGGCGCTGGTGCCGGGCGGTATGGGCGGGGCTGTGCCTGGCCGGCGTCGCGCAGGCCCACGCCCCGCCCGCCGCCAGCCCCGGCGATGCCGTCGCCGCCGCCTTGCGCGCGCACGTGGCGGTGCTGGCCAGTGACGAGTTCGGCGGGCGCGAACCCGGCACCATCGGCGAGGCGCGGACGCTGCGCTATATCGCGCGGCAGTTTTTCGATCTCGGGCTGGTCTCGGGCACCAACGATCCGGGGCACCCGTGGTTCGCCCCGGTGGACGTGATCGCGCGCGCGCCGGCCACCTCCACCGCGTGGTTCCGGCGCGGGTCGCGACAACTGGCCGTACCGCAGAGCGACATGCTGGTGCTCACCTCGGGCCAGCGCGCGCTGGTGGAGGGCGCGCCGCTGTACTTCGTGGGCCGTGGCGCGGGGCCGCCGCCGCCGCGCACCGAACTGGCCGGGCGGATCGTGCTGCTGCTCGATGGCACGGCGGACAAGCCCGCCGCCCCGCCCCCGGGCAGCGCCGGCACCAGCGGCGAGGGGCCCGGCGTCAACGCCCGCCAGAACGCGCTGCTGGCGGCGGGGGCCTCGGCGGTGCTGACGGTGCTCGATGGCGACCGCACGATCGCCACGGTCGCCGCGCGGCGCTGGCGCGAGGCCTATGCGCTGGCCGGCGCGCCACTGGGCGGCGATCTCGAGGCGTTCGTCTCGGCCCCGGCGATGGACCGGCTGATGGCATGGAGCGGCGGCAGCCTCGCCGCGTTGGAGCACGAGGCCGAGCGCCCCGATTTCGCCCCGCACCTGCTCGACCTCTCGGCCAGTCTGGAGGCGACGACGCGCGAGCATGTGATCCACACCCACAATGTGATCGCCCGCCTGCCCGGCCGCGATCGCAAGGCGGGGGCGGTGCTGGTGCTCGCGCATTGGGACCACTTCGGCACCTGCGCGCGGCTGCCCGCGCCCCACCTGATCTGCAACGGCGCGATCGACAATGCCAGCGGCGTCGCGGCGATGATCGAGATCGCGCGCCAGATCACGCATCCAGATGGCGCCCCGCCGGCGCACCCGCCCTTGCTCGACCGCGACGTCTATTTCCTCGCCACCACCGCCGAGGAAAAGGGCCTGCTCGGCGCCGAGGCCTTTGCCGAGAACCCGCCGCTGCCGCTGGGCGACGTGGTGGCGGCGTTCAACCTGGACAGCGTGGCGATCGCCCCTGCGGGCAGCGCGGTTGGCGTGGTCGGCTGGGGCAAGACCTCGCTGGATGCCGGCATCGCCCAGGTCGCCCGCGACATCGGCGTGAAGCTGAACCCGGCGCCCTGGCCGAATGACTATATCCGGCGGCAGGATGGCTGGGCGCTGATCGCGCACGATGTGCCGGCGGTGATGGCCAGCACCGCCTATGGCGCGCCGGAGCCGCTGTTGCGCTTCTTCGATGGCGATTATCACAAGCCCGGCGACGTGCTGAAACCCGGCGTGGAATTTGGCGGCGCGGTGCAGGATGTGGCGTTCAACGCGGCGCTGGTCCGCTGGTTTGCCGATGCCCGGCACGAGCCGCTGCCGGCGGACCACTGATCGGTGCATGAAATCGCCCAACTTCATCGCTTTGCCGCGCATGGCGTTGACGCCGCCGCGCCCGCGCCATAGCCTCCCGTCCCGGATGGGGACAGGTCGGGCGACCCGAGGGGGGCCGCGCGGCACGCCCGCCCGCGAGGAGACCTGCGATGAAGACCCTGCTGATTTCCGCCGCCGTGCTGGCCGCGCTGCTGGCGCCGGCCGCCGCCGATGCCGCCCCCTGCCGCAACGCCAAGGGCCAGTTCGCCAAGTGCGGCGCCCCCGGCGCGATGACCGATGCCCAGTACAAGGCGATGAAGGGCAAGCCGATGATGATGATGGCCAAGCCAATGGTAACGGAGAAGGGCCAACCTTTAGTGACGGAGAAGGGCCAGAAGATAACGACAGAGCCCGCGCCCGCACCGGCCCCCGCGCCAAAGCCGATGATGATGGCGGCAAAGCCCGCCAAGCCGATGATGATGATGGCGGCAAAACCGGCGGCGCCCGCCAAGAAGGTCTGCAAGGACGGCAAGGGCAAGTTCATCAAGTGCAAGTGATGTGATCCGCCCAATCCGGCGTGCCCTGCGGCGCGCCGGATTGGGCAAACCCGCCTGCGGGCAAATCCCCCACTGGCGCAAAGGCGCCGGCTTGATTACATGGGCCGCCACGAATCGACCCCAATCCCCGGGGGCCCGCCGCCGTTCACCCGCAGCCGGCCCTCACAGGCAAGGACCGCGCGGCGCACATGAACATCTCCCTCGGCCTCACTTTCGACGATGTGCTGCTGCGCCCCGCCGAGTCCGACATCGTGCCCTCGATGGCCGATACCCGCACCTGGCTGACGCGCGACATCGCGCTCAACATCCCGGTGATTTCCTCGGCGATGGATACCGTGACAGAGGCCGACATGGCCATCGTCATGGCGCAGATGGGCGGCATCGGCGTGCTCCACCGCAACATGACGATCGAGGAACAGTGCGCCGCCGTCCGCGCGGTCAAACGCTTCGAGAGCGGCATGGTCGTCAACCCGATCACCATCGCCCCCGACGCCACGCTGGGCGAGGCCCGCGCCATCATGCAGGCCCACCGCATCAGCGGTATCCCGGTGGTGGAACTGAGCGGCAAGCTCGTCGGCATCCTCACCAACCGCGACGTCCGCTTCGCTGACAACCCGGCCCAGCCCGTGCGCGAGCTGATGACCCACGAAAACCTCGCCACCGTGCAGGAAGGCGTCTCCAGCGCCGAGGCCCGCCGCCTCCTCCACGCCCGCCGCATCGAGAAACTGCTGGTGGTCGACAACGCCTACCACTGCGTCGGCCTGATCACGGTCAAGGACATCGAGAAAGCCGTCACCTACCCCAACGCCACCAAGGACGCCTCGGGCCGGCTCCGGGTCGCCGCCGCCACCACCGTCGGCGATAACGGCTTTGCCCGCACCGAGGCGCTGCTCGCCGCCGAATGCGACGTGGTGGTGATCGACACCGCCCACGGCCACAACCGCGATGTCGCCCGCGCCGTCGCCCGCGTGAAGGCCCAGTCGAACTCCGCGCAAGTCATCGCCGGCAACATCGCCACGGCAGAGGCCGCCAAGGCGCTGATCGACGCCGGCGCCGACGCGGTGAAGGTCGGCATCGGCCCCGGCTCGATCTGCACCACGCGCATCGTCGCCGGCGTCGGCGTGCCCCAGCTCACCGCCATCATGGAAGCCGCCGAGGAGGCCATGAAAGCCGGCGTCCCCGTCATCGGCGACGGCGGCCTGCGCACCTCGGGCGACGCCGCCAAGGCCATCGCCGCCGGTGCCTCGGTGGTGATGATCGGCTCGATGCTTGCCGGCACCGAGGAAGCCCCCGGCGAAACCTTCCTCTACCAGGGCCGCGCCTACAAGGCCTACCGCGGCATGGGCAGCGTCGGCGCCATGGCCCGCGGCTCGGCCGACCGCTACTTCCAGCAGGACATCAAGGACCAGATGAAGCTGGTCCCCGAAGGCATCGAAGGCCAGGTCCCCTACAAAGGCCCGGCCAAGGACGTTATCCACCAGCTCGTCGGCGGCATCAAAGCCGCCATGGGCTACACCGGCTGCGCCACCATCGACGACCTGCGCACCAAGGCCAGGTTCGTCCAGATCACCAACGCCGGCCTCAAAGAAAGCCACGTCCACGACGTGACCATCACCCGCGAGGCGCCGAATTATCCCACAAGGGGCTAAGGTTTAAGGGGGCCTCCGGCGGGCAGGGGCGGCGGCCCCTGCACCCCATTCCTTTTTTATTGGGGCCAGCCCGCGCCGTCGCGTCTGGTCGCGATGGGTGAGGGTGGGGGCAGGCCCCCACACCCCCGGTGCTCAACCCGCCGCGAAGCGGCCATCTATTCCCGGCAACCTGCACGCCGCTGCCGTGGCACGCCCCCAAAAAGGAACGGGATTGCAAAGGGCCCCCGCCCTTTGCCCGCCGGAGGCACTTCCCGCTTTCCTACACAAACCAGATAGGTTAACCACCCCACCCATCCGCTCCGGGGCCAGCGCGCGCGACGCCCCGCACATGAGCGGAGGGATCTGGGCCGGCGCCGGCCGGGCACGGGGGTTACAGACCGTCGTGGCCACGCGACCAAGGCGCCCCACCTGCGGTTCCGCGCACAACCGCCCGTGGCCGATCGCGAGCCCAAGCCACGGACCGGGCACGGAAAAATCCGCAGACACATGGGCCGAGCCGGGCTGAAACCATCGCCGCTCCCCGGCCATTCGCCAGCGCAGCGCGATCCCCCGCGCCCCCGTACGGGGCGCCCGACGCCGGCCCACCCCATCATCCATCCGCCCCGCCAGCGGAGGCCCCGGCACACCCAAAAAAGTCATGGGATTGCAAAGGGCGCGTCCTTGTTGGTCGCATGTCTCGAGAGACATGCTCCGGACCCTTTGCCCGCCGGAGGCACCCTTTTCAAAAAACAAAAAGGCCGGGGCGCAAACCCCGGCCTTTCCGCAATCGCAACAGTCGCTGAAAAATCAGAGGCTGTAATACATGTCGAACTCGACCGCCGAGGGCGTGGTTTCCCAACGCATCACTTCGGGCCACTTCAGCTCGACGTAGGCTTCGATCTGGTCCTTGGTGAACACGCCACCTTCCAGCAGGAAGTCATGGTCGGCGTTCAGCGAGTCCAGAGCCTCGCGGAGCGAACCGCAAACGGTCGGCACTTGCGCCAGTTCGTCGGCGGGCAGGTCGTAGAGGTTCTTGTCCATGGCGTCGCCGGGATGGATCTTGTTCTTGATCCCATCCAGACCGGCCATCAACAGCGAGGCATAGCACAGGTACGGGTTGGCCATCGCGTCGGGGAAGCGGAATTCCACGCGCTTGGCCTTGGTACCGGCACCGTAAGGGATGCGGCACGAGGCCGACCGGTTGCGCGCCGAGTAGGCGAGCAGCACGGGCGCTTCATAACCCGGCACCAGACGCTTGTAGCTGTTGGTGGTGGGGTTGGTGAACGCGTTCAGCGCCTTGGCGTGCTTGATCACGCCGCCGATGAAGTACAGGCACGCTTCCGAGAGGCCCGCATAACCGTTGCCGGCGAAGGTGTTGGCGCCTTCGTTCCAGATCGAGATATGCGTGTGCATGCCGCTGCCGTTGTCGGTCTTGATCGGCTTGGGCATGAACGTGGCGGTCTTGCCATAGGCGTGCGCAACCTGCTGCACGACGTACTTGTAGACCTGCATGCGGTCGGCGGTGGTAACCAGCGTGCCGAAGGTCAGGCCCAGCTCGTGCTGCGCCGCGGCGACCTCGTGGTGGTGCTTGTCGCAGGGCAGGCCCATGCCGATCATGGTCGAGACCATCTCGCCGCGCAGATCGACGCAGCTATCGACCGGAGCGACCGGGAAGTAGCCGCCCTTGGCGCGCGGACGGTGGCCGAGGTTGCCGCCCTCGTAGTCCTTGCCGGTGTTGGTCGGCAGCTCGATGTCATCGATCTTGAAGCCGTTGCCGTCGTAGCCGTCATAGAACTTGACGTCGTCGAACACGAAGAACTCGGCCTCGGGGCCGACGAACACGGTGTCGCCGAAGCCGGCCGACTTGACGAAGGCTTCGGCGCGCTTGGCGCACGAGCGCGGATCGCGGGCATAGAGCTCGCCGGTCGAGGGCTCGACGATGTCGCAGACCAGGATCAGCATCGGCGTCGCCGAGAACGGATCGATGTAGACGGCATCGAGGTCGGGCTTGAGGATCATGTCCGATTCGTTGATGGCCTTCCAGCCTTCGATCGAAGAACCGTCGAACATGAGGCCGCCTTCCAGCTCATCCTCGCCCAGCACCGACGACACCATGGTCAGGTGCTGCCATTTGCCCTTGGGATCGGTGAAGCGAAGATCGACCCACTCGATCTCCTCGTCCTTGATGCGCTTGAGGATGTCAGCTGCAGTAGCCATTGAGGTGTTTCTCCGAAAGGCGCGCGGGCGAGAGTTCCCGCGCTGAAGAAGGGGGCATCTGGAGGGATGGCGCGCCCGGACCCCCGCGGGCGCGTTCCCTGTGGCGATCAGGTGCCGCTTGCGCGGACACCCATCTCGCCGGCCCCGGGGAACCGGCGATGATCCATGCGGGGCCTTGTTGCGCCCCGCTCAACCTGCCGCGTCAGATCGCGTCGTCGTTGCGCTCGCCGGTGCGGATGCGCAGCGCCGTGTCGACGGGCAGCACGAAGATCTTGCCGTCGCCGATGCGGCCGGTCTGCGCGGCGGCGGCCACGGCCTCCACCACGCGCTCGGCCAGCTCGTCGGCCACGACGACCTCGAGCTTCACCTTGGGCAGGAAGTCCACGACGTATTCGGCGCCGCGGTAGAGTTCGGTGTGGCCCTTCTGGCGGCCAAAGCCCTTGGCTTCGGTGACGGTGATGCCGGACACGCCGATTTCGTGGAGCGCCTCCTTCACCTCGTCGAGCTTGAAGGGCTTGATGATGGCTTCGATCTTCTTCACGCCGGCACTGTTCCCTTGTTCATCAGACCCCGTATCCGCACGAGGGCGGCGTGGACGTCTGCGCGACGGAGGCCGAGATGGCCCCGCGCCGATCGCCGAAGCATGCAAGGAATACAAATTCCCGGCAAGTCCGACTTCCCCTCGATCTGCCGCCTATGCGCGTTTCCCGATGCGATTGGCAACAATCTATCAAGAATCATGCCAAGCGCGGCAATGCCGTGTTAGGGCAAACGCGGGCGGCTGGAAACCATGGAAATGCGCGGTGTTTGTAACGATGGGCGGGTGTGGCTTTGCGGCCAGCCGCTGGCGGGGCCGGGAACCGGCACGCCATGCCCAAATTGGATGCAATTACTGCCGCTTTTTTAGGCAGCCCCCACGCAACTTACAGCGCCAGCCCCGCCGTCTCGGGCAGGCCGGCCATCAGGTTCAGGCTCTGCACCGCCGCGCCGCTGGCACCCTTGCCCAGGTTGTCGAGCACCGCCACCAGCCGTGCCTGCGACCCGTCGCCCGCGCCAAACACATGCAGCGTCAAACCGTCCCAAGGCGCCGCCGATCCGCGCAGCAACAGCTCGTCGGGCGCAGGCCCGTCCGCCACCGTCACCACCGCGCTGCCTGCATAGAACGCCCGCAACCCCTCGCGCAAAGCCTCGGCCGAAGGCGCCCCCGGCATCGCCGCCAAGGGTAACGGCACCTCGACCACCATGCCGCGGAACGCCCAGATCACCGCCGGCGCGAACACCGGCGGCCAAGCCAGCCCGGCATAGGCTTGCATCTCGCCGAGATGCTTGTGCCCCAGTCCCAGCCCATAGGCGCGAAAAGCGATGTCGCCCCCGTCAACATCCGCGCCCTCGAACCGCTCGATCATCGCCCTGCCGCCACCCGAATAGCCCGACACCGCATTCACCGTATAAGGCCAGTCCGCCGGCAACAGACCCGCCCGCACCAAGGGCGCCACCAGCGCCAGAAACCCCGTGGGATAGCACCCAGGATTGGCCACCCGGTCCGCGCCCGCCACCGCCGCGCGCCCCACCAGCTCGGGGAAGCCATAAGTCCACCCCGGCGCCACGCGATGCGCGGTCGAGGCGTCGATGATCCGCACGCGCGCACCCTCGGCCATCGCCACCGCCTGCCGCGCGGCATCGTCGTGCAGGCACAGCACCGCAAAGTCCGCCGCATGCAGGGCATCGCGCCGGGCGGCATCCTGCTTGCGCTGGGCATCGTCGAGGATGATCAGCTCGAACTCGGGCCGCGCCGCCAGCCGGGCGGCGATTTCCAGACCGGTGGTGCCGGCGGCGCCGTCGATGAAAACCTTCAGTGTCATGCTGCCTCCGCCGTATCGTCGCCCGCCGCGATCGGCGCCAGGGCCGCCGCCGGCACATAGCCGACCAACCCGCCCAGCGCACCCGGAACCTCGGCCACCAGCCCCCAGGCCCAGCCGCCGGTCACATCCAGCACATCGAACGCCGCCCCCGCCGCCAGCACCGCGTGCACCGCCGCATCGTCCTTCGGCGCGGCGCACAACGACACCGCGCCGCGCACCCTCTGCGCCATCGGCACCGCATAGTGCGGCACGAAGCAACGCCCCGCCAACGCCATATGCGCCAGATCGCCGCGCACCGGCCAGTGCGCCGCATCGAACGGCTGCGCCGGCCCGGTCAGCGCATATTGGCCCCGGCCCAGGGTCTCGGCATCGGCATTGCGCACAGCGGTCACGTCGTTCGGCCCTCGGAAAGTGAAGAGCGGGCCACTAGCCGCCCCGTCCGCCCCCGGCAAGCCAGTGCCGCTCAAGCGCTCCCGCCTGCCGCTCACGCGTAACGCCCGCGCAGCACCGCCCAAGCCGCGCGCAGCCCCAAGGCATCGCCCCCGCGTGGCCGCCCCGGCTTGGCCGCCGGCCGCCAGGCGAAGGTGTCAAAGTGCACCCAGTCCGCCCCCTCCGGCACGAACCGCTCCAGAAACAGCGCCGCCGCGATCGCCCCGGCAAAGCCATTGGCCGGCGAATTGTTGAGATCGGCCACGTCCGATTTCAGATAATCGCTGTACCCCTTGTGCAGCGGCATCCGCCACACCGGATCGTCCTGCGCCTCGCCCGCCGCCGCGAACGCCGCCGCCGTCGCGTCGCGCGTGGCAAACAAAGCGGGCAAATCCGGCCCCAATGCCACCCGCGCCGCCCCCGTCAACGTCGCGAAATCGATCGTCAGCTCGGGCTTGTCCTCCGCCGCCCGCGCGAGGGCATCGGCCAGGATCAGCCGCCCCTCGGCATCGGTATTGCCGATCTCGATCGACAGCCCCTTGCGGCTGGCCAGCACGTCGCCCGGCCGAAACGCGCTGCCGGAGATGGCGTTCTCCACCGCCGGGATCACCAGATGCAGCCGCACCTTCAACCCCGCCTCCATCACCAGCCGCGCCAGCGCCAGGGCATGCGCCGCCCCGCCCATATCTTTCTTCATCAGCAGCATCGCCGAGGACGGCTTGATATCCAGCCCCCCCGAATCGAAGCACACCCCCTTGCCGACGATGGCGACACGCGGATGCCGGGGATCGCCCCACTCGATCTCGATCAGGCGCGGCGCGTGCTCGCGCGCCGCCGCGCGCCCCACCGCATGCACCGCCGGATAGCCCTGCTCCAACGCCTCGCCGCGCGTCACCCGCAAGTGCGCACCCAAAGGCCCGGCATGGCGCCGCGCCAAAATTTCCGCCTCGCGCTCCAGCGCGGCGGGCCCCATGTCCTCGGCCGGGGTGTTGACCAGATCGCGCACCAGCGCCACCGCCGCCGCCTCGGCCAGCGCCGGGCCGATGGGGGCCACCGCACCGGTCAGCAACACCCGCGCGCCCTGCTCGTCGCCACTCGATTTGCGATAGCGGTCAAAGCGATACTGCCCCAGCGCCCAACCGGCAAAGGCCCGCGCCGCATCGCATTCCGCCGCGACCAGCCGGTACATCCCCGCCGGCAACGTCTCCGCCGCCGCCGCCAGACACCAGCCCCCAAGCCGCGCCGGGTCTGCCACGCCCAAAACCGCCGCCCAGCCATCGCCCTCGGGAAAGACCGCCAGGGATCCCGCCGCGCCGGTGAACTTCTGCCCGCCGATCGTCGCCCGCTGCGCGCCGGTGCGCGCGGAGAGCCAGGCGCCAAACCCCGCCTTGTCCAGCACATGCAGCGCGACGGCTGGCTGGCCGCGATCGGGCTGGATCAGGTCGGGGGCGGGGGCCTCGCCGGGGGCGGAGGGATCATTTGCGCGGGTCATGCGCTTTCTCTGGCAAAGCGCGATGGCAAGGTCCATCATCGAATGCCGCCGTTAAGGGTGAAATGAGACATGCCGACAATCCGGCGACGCCCGCCTGTGCCGATCCCCCCCGCCGTGATGGAAACGGCATCCAAAGTGGTGGCCATGATGGCCATCGCGGTGATGACGGCGATGCTGCCGCTGGCGGCGGCGCACGCGATGACCGGCTGAACGCGCGAGTGGGTCGCAAAACCCGCATCCGCATGCTATATGCGCGACATGACTCAATACCAGACCGTCACCGCCGCCGATACCGTCCTGCGCGACGGCACCATCAAGCTCCACGATGCCGCCGGCTTCGAGGGGATGCGCAAGGCCGGCCGCCTCGCCGCCGAGATCCTCGACGCGCTTGTCCCGCTGGTCCAACCCGGCGTGGAAACGCAAGCCCTCGACAAAGTCGTGCGCGAGATGACGCTCGATGCCGGCGCCGCCTGCGCCACGCTCGGCTATCGCGGCTATACGCATAGCTGCTGCATCTCGATCAACCAGGTGATCTGCCACGGCATTCCCTCGGACCGCACGCTCAAGGATGGTGACATCGTCAACATCGATGTCACCCCGCTGGTCGATGGCTGGCACGGCGACAGCAGCCGCATGTACCTCGTCGGCGATGTACCGCTCAAGGCCCGCCGCCTCGTCGATGTGACGTACGAGTGCCTGATGATCGGCGTCGACATGGCCCGCCCCGGCATCCGCATGGGCGACATCGGCGCCGCCATCCAGCGCCACGCCGAAGGCCACCGCTACGGCGTCGTCCGCGATTTCTGCGGCCACGGCGTCGGCCGCCTGTTCCACGACGCGCCCGAGGTGGTGCATGTTGGCGTCCCCAACACTGGCCCCGAACTGAAGCCCGGCATGTTCTTCACGATCGAGCCGATGATCAACCTCGGCAAACCCGGCGTGAAGATGATGGAGGACGGCTGGACGGCGGTCACCCGCGATCGCTCGCTCTCGGCGCAGTTCGAACACTCGATCGGCATCACCGAGGACGGCTGCGAGATCTTCACCAAGTCGCCCAAGGGGCTGGACAAGCCGCCTTATTGATCGGCGAATGAAGAAGGAAGGGCAAAATGCGAGGGGCTGGCCCCTCGCATCTATCCCTTCAAACCGTCAAAACTGCCCATGCAACCGGAACGCCACCACGTTCACCGGCCCGCGATCGCGATTATATCCGGGGTTCTGCACGAACTGGTAGTCGGCGGTGAGATCGATCCCCGGCATCACCTTCCAGTCATAGTACGCCTCGGTGATCCATTCCGGCCCCGGGTGCGGCAACCGGCCATCCCCCACCAGCACGCCCAGCCCGCCGGCATTGAGGAACGCCTCGCGCGTTTTGGAGATGCCGTTGACCACAGTGGCCACGCCCACGCGGTCGTCCTTGCGGTTCCAGATGTCGCCCTTGATCTGCCCGCCGAGGGCCACGGTGCGGTCGATGTCGGTGAAATCGTAGGTTTCGTAGTGCCCGTTCGCCAACCCCGCGCGCAGGAACACGCCGACGCTGTCGGTGATCTCCTGCTCGGCATCGATCTGCTCGCCGGCGCGGGTGGCGGGGCGGCGCTCGGCCGAGGCCTCGGGCAGCGCGCCGATCCCGCGATAGATCGCCAGCGCCGTATCGAGGTTCTCGAACCGCCCGTGGTTGCGCCAGAAGGAGACGCGGATCACCCCCGGATGCCCGCCCAGCTTATGGCGGTGCTCGCTCTCGACGATCATCTGGTTCTGCGCATAGCTGGTTTCCAGCACGGTGCCGTTGGGCTCGGTGGAGAGGTTGAACAAGCCGAAGCGCACCGCCCAGTCGGCCTGATACCACTCCGCCGCCGCGCCCAGCGAATAGCCCCAGGCATCGGCGGCATAATCGAAGCTGCCGGTATCGATCACCGACCAGTTGAGGAAATCGGCGCGCGGGTCATGGGCATAGCTGTTGGTATCGAACACATCGCCCACGCCGAACTTGCCGACGGTGATCACCACGCGGTCGCTGGTGGTGGTCTGGCGCAGGGTGTTGGCGGCGGCATCGATATGCAGCGCATCGCCGCCCAGTGCGATCGTCTGGCGCAGGAAGCCGCGTTGCAGCCGCACATAGGGCGTTCGCGACCCCACCTTGTAGGCCTCGCCCGAGGTGAAGCCGGCCACGCCCAGCGTGTCGGACAGGCCAAAGCCCTGGTCCATCTCGCCGTTGACCCAGATCTCGGCGCCCTTCCACAGCCGCATCCCGCCGAACAGCGTGACGTCGATCGTCTCGCGCACCTGCCCGGGTGTCAGGCTGTTGGTCCCGGCATAAGGCGCGGTAAAGCCGGCATCGCCTTGCGCCGTCACGGTGGTCTGGCCATGCAGGGCAAAGCGTTGATCGGGCGCGGTGTCGGCATCCTGCGCGCGGGCGGGGGCCGCGATGCCCAGCGCCAGCGCCAGCAGTGGCCCGGCCCAGATGGTCGGTCTGTTCATCTGCGTCCCTTGTCGTCGGCAGGCCCGATTCATCCGGCCCGGTCAATGCCATAACCCGCCGGCCGCTAAGCATTCGTCAGCCGCCGCGCGCGCAATTGCGCATAGCCGGCAAATACGTCAGTTCAAGCGATGCTCTTGCCAAATCGCGCATTTCGCGTCAGCGCGCCGCGATGAACCCCACAGATCCTGTGCCGCACGCCGATCGTCCCTTGCCCAAGGCCTCGCTGCCCCGGCGCGCCTTGCGGCTGGCGCGCGCGGTGCTGGGCGTGGCGGTGGTGGTGCCGGTGGTCTCGGCCTGGGCGCGGTGCCCGGCGGAGTCGCGCTGGCACCGGCCCTGGGCGCGGCTGGTGATGCGGCTGATGTGCTGGGCCTTCCGCATGAAAGTGCGGGTGGAGGGCACGCCGCTGACCGGCCCCGGCCTGATGGTCGCCAACCATCTCTCGTGGAGCGACATCTGCGTGCTGGGTGCCTGCACCGATGCCGCCTTCGTCGCCAAGGCCGAGATCATCGGCTGGCCGGCGCTGGGCACGCTGACTCGCCTGCACGGCGGCGAGTTCATCGAACGCGGCCGCCGCGGCGACGCCGCCGAGCGCGGCCTCTCGCTCGAGGCGCGCTGGGCCGATGCCGATGGCCTGCACCGCCGCCCCTACGTGCTGTTCGCCGAGGGCACCACCAGCGGCGGCGGCGAGGTGGCGCCGTTCTTCCCCGCGCTGTTCATGCCCGCCGTGCGCGCCGGGGTGCCGGTGCAGCCGGTGGCACTGCGCTATCGCGCCGACGATGGCGGCGATGGCGGGCGCGGCACGGTGCTGAGCGGCGCCGCGCTGCGCCGGGTGGCGTGGGTGGGCGATGACCTGCTGGTGCCGCACATGCTGGCGATGGCCACCGGCGCGCCGCTGATCGTCGAGGTGTGGTTCGCGCCGCCGCTGCCGGCGGGGGATCGCAAGGCGCTGGCCCGTGACAGTCGGGCGGCGATCATGCGGCATTTGGGTTACGCGGCGGATTGAAGGGGGAAGGGGTGAATGCGAGGGGCACGCCCCTCGCGCTCCCATAACTTTATCGATGTCGCGCCCCGCCCGCGAGCATAGGCCATGCCGCGAAGCGGCCTTAAAGCCTGCGGCGCGGCCACGTTGCGCAACGTGGCCGGGCCATGCTGAGCCAGACAGGTTGAGGGAGCGCGAGGGAGCCGCAGGCCGGCGAAGCCACCAGTCCCTCGCATTCACCTATTGTCCTTCAAGCCGCGTAGCTGAACCTTGCCGCATAGCGCGAGGTGATCTTGTCCACCGGCATCACCACGCAAACGTCCACGGTGTTGAACGCATGGTCGATATAAGCGCCGTCGCCGAACATCGCGCCAACCCGGATATAGCCCTTGATCAGCGGCGGTAGCTGGAACATCGCGTGCCGCTTGTCATAGGTGCCGGGCGCCAGCCGCTCCATCGCCACGCCCTTGCCGGCCAGCACGGTGGGGCGCTGTTCCACCGGCAGCAGGTGGTGGTGATAAAGGTACGACAGCGCCGGCGCGAACATGTCGGGATCGATGCCGGGGAAGCTGGCGCAACCGAACATCATCGAGATGCGGTGGGCGTTCAGGTACTCGGCGATGCCGCGCCACAGCAGGCTGATGGTCGGCGCGGTGCGATAGGGCGCCAGCACGCACGAGCGGCCCAGTTCCACCATATCGCGCGAGGCATCGGCGCGCGCGGCGGCCAGGGGCGCCAGATCGAACTCGCCCTCTGAATAGAACCCGCCGGCGCTGCGGGCCACGCTCTCGCGCAGCAGGCGATAGGTGCCCACCACGGCATCGGCCGCCGGGGCGTCCTCGTCGATGACCAGCAGATGGTCGCACAGCTCGTCGAAGGCGTCGATGTCGAGCCCGATCGAGGGCGGGGCGATATCCGCGCCCATCTCCTCGGCGAACACACGATAGCGCAGTCGCTGCACTGCGGCCAGATCGCTCCGGTCCTGCGCAAGGCGGACGATCAGGCGGCGCTGCGCGGTGTCGGCGGGGGTGGCGTGGGTCTGGGGGTCGGTGGCGGACATGGGTTCTCCTCCTCGTCCCGCTATCACCCCATTATGACAGTGGGGTGGCTGATATGTGAAGCATCCGTGAAGCGGGCCGAGACGCGCCTGCCCGATCGCCCTGGCCCCGGCCCGGGCACCCCCGCGCGTGGCGAGGTGGTGCGTCCGGAGCCGGGTTCGCGCATCAGAACTCGATGCGGATGCCGAAGTTGATGCCGTGCGACTGGAAGTGGTTGCGCACGGTGCCCTGATAGCCGACGAACAGCGACCCGGCATCATCGAACACCCAGTTCACGCCCAGATCGGTGTCGAGTTCCTTGCGGCCCTCGTCATTGGCCGAGACGGTGAAGTACTGGGCGGTCACGTCGCTGGTGTCATAGGCGGCGGTCACCGAATCGGCGGCCTTGCTGCTCAACCGGTCGCGCAGGGCGACGCGGGCATAGGGGCGGAACACGCCGTGGTCCTTGGTCAGGGTATAGCCCACGACCAGGTCGGTGCGGTTGGCGCTCATCGCCTGCACGCTCAGCTCCGATGCCAGCAGCGAGCTGGTTTCGGTGAAGGCGTTCACCTTGCCGTTCATGTAATCGATGCCGACATAGGGTTCGAGCTGCCAGCCATGGACATGGAACTGGAATCCGGCCTTGGCGTTGACGTCGATCAGGTGCTCGCCGGCGCGGCCATAGTTGGAGAACGTGTAGTCGCCCAGGATCAGCGTCTTGGTCGCCGACATGTGGCCGGCGTTATAGGCGACCGACCCGGTCAGGTGCAGCGGGCCGAAGTTCTGCCCGGCATAGGCGGCGATGCCGAAATCGCGGTTCTTGCCGGTCATCGTGTCGGCGCCGTACTTCAGCGAATCGAACGTCACCGTGCCGGCGATGCCGATCACATGGTGCGGGCCGCTGAAGTCATAACCCAGGTTGAAGCCATAGAGGTTCGACTTGGTGCGATACGACTGCTGCGCGCCGCTGAAATCGAACTGGCCGCGGGCGGTCATCCACCAGCCGTCTTCGTCGTGATTGCTGTTCTGGTCGGTGATGCGCAAATCGATCGCGCGCGAGAACGAACGGGCCTCGTCGCGCAGCGCGGTGACGTAGCCGTAATAACCCTCAGGCGAGGACGAGGTCAGGAAATCGCGCACCTGCTGCACGGTCGAGAGCACGTCGACGTAGCCGAGGAAGGTCGCTTCCGATCCGCTGGGCGTCGAGTTGGCCAGCGTCAGCATCGAATTGAGGCCGCCGGCAACGGCGCGCTGGTTCACGTCGGTGCGGGTGGTGCCGGTGGCCAGGCCCAGCGCCTCGATCGAGCCGACATAGTCCTTGGTGTGCACCGCGATCAGCTCGTAGGCCTGCTGGTTGCTGCTGGTCGTCACCACCGCATCGGTGCTGGCCGACGAGCTGCACGAGGTGGTCGTGGCGTTATACGCATTGGCGGCGCAGAACGTCACGAACGGCAAGGCATTGCCGGTCAGCGACAGGTTGCTGGTGGTGATCGACTTGTCGGCCAGAATGACGTTGTAAACCGATCCTGTGGCGTAGAAGCCATTGGCGACGTTGAGGTTCAGCGTACCCGACAGCGACACCGTGCCGCCCGACAGCGAGGTGCCGTTGGCCGCATAAAGCTGCGAGTAGTTGGTGCCCGCCGCCGGCACGATCACGCCCGATGTCGACGCGACGCCGCCCGTCAGCAACGTGATGTTCAGGATGCCGGTCGAGGACTGGGTGTAGTTGCCATAGATGGTCAGCTTTTCGGGCGCCGTGGTGGTGCCCAGCGTGACCACGCCGTTGTTGGTGAAGCTGCTGCCGCCGGTCTGCAGCGAGTTGATCACGCTGCCCGAATAAAGGATCATCGTGCCGTCGTTGACCACCGTGGCGGTGTCGCCGATCTCCAGGGTGCCGGTGAAGATCGCCCCCGTGGTGGTGGAGGTCGCCGGATCGGTCAGGCCGTTGCTGAAGCTCACCGAGCCGTTCAGCGCCGTCTGCTGGAAGGTGCCGGTCCAGGTGCCTTCGTTATCGATCTTGGCATTGCCGGTCACGGTCACGTTGTCGGTCAGGCCATAGGTCACGTTGCTGTTCAGCAACGTCGCGACATTGCTGCCGGTGTTGGTGCCAAACGTGATGTCGCCCACCACGGCGGTCGTCGCGCTGGCGGTGTTGATGAAGGTGCTGTTCGCGCCCAGCTCAACCGCCGGATAGCCGCTGACGGCGGTCAACGCGCCGCTGTTGGTCACGATGGAGTTCGCCCCCACCGAGACCGCCGCCGCGCCCGATGCCGCGCCGCTGCTGGAGATCGTGCCGGTGTTGTTGATCGTGGCGTTGTCGGCATACTGGACGATGGCATAGGCGCCGCTGCCGCTGATCGTGCCGGCGTTGTTCAGCGTGCCGTCCGTGCCGATCACCAGCGGGGCGGTGACCGAGGCGGAGCTGGCGGTGTTGACCGTGATGCCGCTGGCGGTGTTGGTATAGGCCGCCGAGGTGCCCGAGCAGGTCACCGTGGTGCCGCTGGCGGTGCAATCGGCCCAGGCCGTGCCGGGCAACGCCATCGCGCCGATGGCCAGAAACGCGCCGGCGGCCATGCGCGGGCGGGCCGCGAAACGGCTGGTCCCGGCAAGCGCCATGATGCGTCGGCCGGTCGTCCGGAAGGTGGGCTTGGCCATAGTGTGTCTCGGATCCCTCGAAGCTGGCTGTCGGTCGCCGCTGTATGGCTTGGCGACTGCCGGCTGTTAGGTGAATGCCGAGTGAATGGGAAGCCCCCGCGCGGTGGGTCGCGCGCGATCCGGCGCAAACCCCGTGGACAGCGCCGGGATGTATCGGCGGTGCGACGAAGCAAGGCCGCGCGATGGGGATCGCGCGGCCTTGCCGGTGTTGCCGATTGCGCGGCCGATCAATGCATCGCCAGGTGCAGGTTCAGCCCGCGCGCGGCCAGCTCGGTCTCGGCGCCGAGCGTGGCGTGGGCGCGGCAGGTGTCGATCTCGTGGGTGGCGCGCGGGGTGGGCAGGCCATTGCCGGCATCGGTGCAGGCGGCGATCGCGGCATGGGCGATGCGCCGGTGCAGCGCCGCCTGGCCCTTGGCCGAGGCGAGATCGAGATCGGCGAAGGCCACGGCGATGTGGGTGGGCTCGATCGCCGGATCGGTCAGATCGGCGGCGTTACGGGCCAGTGCGGGGGTGGCGGCGGCGGCCAGAGTGGCGGCGGCAAGCGTGGCGGCGATGATGAAGGTCTTGGTCATGGGTGTGCTCCTGCGTGGGGCCTGCCGGACGGACAGGCGGGTGCGCTCGCGGCCTCGCGGGGCGGGCGCGTTGTGGGATAAATTCAGGAAAATCCTGAACGGGCGTGAATATTGTAATTGTGCTTATGTGGCGCAGTCGATTCGCCGGGCTGTTTAGGATGATGTTAATTTTAACTCAATTGTATTCCATATTTATTTCGGGTCATGCATAGTCTATATTTCAATATGCGGTCAATTTGGTGACATTGTTGCAGATGGTTGTCGCCGTTATTGATGCCCGCGGTCCGGAAATGCGCAGATTTTTTCGCGCAACATCAGCGCGGTGGATCTTGCATGCGCCGTTTCGGGCGTTGGAGAGGGTTGTTGCCCGACTGTCATGATTGCGGATGGTTGGCTGGCATAGTCGGGTTCCCCTTATTCGGTGTCCGACACTGGTGTGTTTTGCGGACGTGAATGGATTAGCAGGGAGCGTGCCAATTCTAATAAATTGCCTTAAAACAATATTATGTTCGATATTTGCAGCCGGCCGCGTGTGCGATCTGAGGCTGTCATGGTGAAATTCGCCATATTGTTGGTGCCCAGCACCAATCACCATTGAAAATTCGCCCATCACCCGCACGGCCGGGCCATCGCGGACAGGGGGCTGGTCAAATCCACGCGTCGCGGGCATGAGGCTGCGCGATCCGGGGGTGGGGATGTGCCGGCGCCCGGGGCATCGTTTCCTTGCCCTTCTCATACAGGCCGCGCGCTCTCGCCCATGCAGTTGACGTCCTCGACCACTCGCCCGCGCGGCGACCGTTTCGTACTCTGGCTGGCGATCGCGCTGGCGCTGTTGTCGTGCCTGCCGGTGCTGGTCGCGCGCTATCCGCAGATGAGCGACTATCCGGCGCATCTGGCGCGCTATTACGTGATGCTCGATCATGGCCGGAACCCGGTGCTGGCGCAGTATTACGGCTTCAACTGGCAATGGACGGGCAACGTCGGGGTCGATCTGCTGATCCGGCCGTTCGCGGCGGTGTTCGGGCTGGAACTGGGCGGGCGGGTGATCACCGGCCTGATCCCGCCGCTGACCGGGCTGGGCATCGTCGCGGTGGAGTGGGTGCTGCGGCGGCGGATCGGGCTGGGGACGTTCCTGGCGCTGGCCTTCGTGTGGTCGCCGATGATGCTGATCGGGTTGCTGAATTTTGCGCTGGGTCAGGCGGCGGCGTTGTGGGCCTTTGCGCTGTGGGTGGTGCTGGGGCACCGCCGGGGCCTGAGGGCGGCGTTGTTCGTGCCGATCGGGCTGGTGGTGTGGCTGTGCCACCTCTCGGCCTGGGGGATGCTGGGCATTCTGGTGTTTGGCTATGAGTGGTCGCGCGAGATATCGTGGCGGCCGTTTGTCGCGCCATGGCCGTTGCTGGCGCCGCTGGTGGTGATGCTGGCCAATCCGGGGGGCACGACCGGTGCGTTTTCCTATGGCCTGGCGGTTGCCAACTACAAGCAGGCGATCTGGCTGAAGGCGATGTGCGATACCTCCTATCCGGTCGATGTGCTGGGCGAGATCGCGGTGGTGGGCGGGCTGCTGTTCGCGATTGTCTCGCGGCGGATCGATGGCCGGCTGGGCTGGGCGGCGCTGATCATGCTGGTGCTGTCGATCGTGCTGCCCCGGCATATCTCGGGGGGCGACTATGCCGATTACCGCATGGTCACCGCCGGGCTGATGACCGCCTGCCTCGCCATCGACTGGCTGCCGGTCCGGCGCTTTGCGCGGGTGATCGTGCTGGGCGGGGCACCGGCGCTGTACCTGCTGCGGCTGGCGGTGACGACGATGACCTGGGCCGCCGATTCCGCCGAGACCGAGCGGCAACTGGTGGCGCTCGATCATATTCCCCGGGGCGCGCGGGTGGCTTCGGCGGTGCTGAAGCCGGTCGGGGTCTGGGGGCTCAACCGGCTGGAGCACATCGGCGCTTATGCCGTGCTGCGCCGCGACGCGCTGGTGAATGCCAACTTCGCGGTGGCGCATGTGCATATGCTGACGCTGAAGGTGCCGTTCTACGTCGATCCCTCGCACCGCGTGATGCAGCCGCTGGCGAAACCGGTCGATCTGTCGCACTTCAGGCCCGCCACCGACCCCAAGGTGCACGCGCAGTACTTGTGGTACGTGGGGGTGAAGGCGCCCGTGGCCTTGCCGGCCGGGGCGGTGGTGATCTGGCGGCAACCGGGCGGACTGGTGGCGCGGCTGCCGGGGGGCTGAGTTTGACGTTTCGGCACCGGGCGGATGCCCGGGGCGCGACCACCCCTAGACTCACCCGCTTGCAAAACGCGCGGCCTTGGATTAGATCACACGAATACCCCGACATCGGTAACCTACCCAAGCCCCTCCCGGACCTGACCCGGGGCGGCGCGACGGCAATGGGAAAAACGGTGCCGGGGGCTGGAGCATCGTTCGCGAAAAACCGGGTGTCGGTTCTTTGCAAGAACGATGCGACAACAAAAGACCCGTTTCGAGGATCCGTTGACGATGACCGAACCGACCATCAAGCCGCTGGCCACCGCCAAGGCCGCCCCGCCCAAAGTCACCCCCGGCGAATTCATGCGCCAGGTGCAGGCAGAGGCGCGCAAGGTCGTTTGGCCGACCGCGCGTGAAACCTACATCACCGGGATGTTCGTCGGCCTGCTGATGCTGATCCTTGCCGTGTTCTTCCTGGGGATCGACACGATCTTCGGCAAGCTCGTGCAGTTCCTGCTTTCCCTCGCATCCTGATCGCAAGAGGCATAACAATGGCCCGCTGGTACATCATCCACGCCTATTCCGGCTTTGAGAACAAGGTGAAGGAGGCGATCGTCGCCGAGGCCGAACGGCTCGGCCTGTCGCAACTCGTCGAACAGATCGAGGTGCCGGCCGAGACCGTCACCGAAGTCAAGCGCGGCAAGAAGACCCAGGTCGAGCGCAAGACTATGCCCGGCTACGTCCTCGCCAAGCTGGCGATGAACGACGATGTCTACCACCTCGTCAAGAACACCGCCAAGGTCACCGGCTTCCTCGGCCTGAACGGCAAGCCGCAGGCGATCTCCGAGCGCGATGCCTCCCGCTACTTCGGTGCGCGCGATCAGGCCGCCGCGACGCCCAAGAAGCACGTCTCGGTCGATTACGAGATCGGCGATTCGGTCAAGGTGCTGGACGGCCCCTTCGCCAGCTTCAACGGCACCGTCGAGGAACTCGATTTCGACAAGAGCCGCGTCAAGGTCGCGGTCTCGATCTTCGGGCGCGCGACGCCGGTGGATCTGGACTTCGAGCATGTGGAATTGGCAAAGTCGTAAGGGTTTGAGGGGTTTATGCGAGGTCGCGCTCTCATGCCCTGTCCACGTTGCGCGTGCCGGCGGCGTTGCGCATGGTGGCGGGGTTTTGGCGCCTTGTTCCCGGCTTGGCGCCTGCGGCAAAGCCGCTTTTACAGCCTGCGGCGCGGCACCCTTGCGCAAGGGTGCCGGGTTCGGCTGAGCCAGACAGGTTGAGGGAGCGCGAGGGACGAGTCCCTCGCATCTATCCTTCACCCTGCCAAATGCCCGCAGGGCACCGGCGCTGTCCCCAAAGCCGCCCCCAACCGCCTGATCGCCGCGACATGCTCGGCCAGAGGCGCCCAATCGTCGCGCTCGTCGATCGCCGCCCAGATCCGCTCGACCTCGTCGATGTGGTTCGAGGGCGCGGCGTCATCGGCACACGGCGTGTCGGCCACCACCGGATGCGCGCCCAGCATCTCGGCGAATTCGCCCGCCGCATCGGCAAACCGCCAGCGGTGGCGCGAGAAGAACGCATCGGGGGCCTCGCCGCTGTCGCGCATGGCCGCGCCCGCCGCCGCGACCAGCGCCGCGTCTGCCTCGGCGCCCAGCGACCCGCGCCCGAGACGCCACAGCACGCGGGCGCGCAGGCGCTCCAGATAGATCCCCTCGAAGCGGTCCAATGCGGCGATCAATGGCGGGGCCTCGCACAGGGTGCGCAGCGCGATGGCGAGTTGCGCGCAGTTCCAGTGGATCGCCTCGGCCTGGCGGGCGAAGGCGTAGAGGCCCTGGTGGTCGAAGTAGGCGGCGGTGAAGCCCCCGTCCCAGCGCGGCAGCCAGCGCCATGGGCCGTAATCGAAGCTCTCGCCGGTGACGTTCATGTTGTCGGAGTTGAGCACGCCGTGGACGAAGCCGGCTGATACATACCCGGCGGCCATGTCGGCGAGACGTTCGACGACTTGATGGAGCAGGATCGCGGCGGGTTGGTCGCGGCCGGGGGCGTCGGCGGGGGGCGGGGGGCCGGGGAACTGTGCTAAACAGTACGCCACCAAGTCCGCCATATGATCGGCCTCCTCCAGCGCGGCCAGCCGCTGAAAGGTGCCGATGCGGATATGCCCGTGCGACAACCGTACCAGCACCGCCGCGCGCGTGGGCGAGGGCTCGTCGCCGCGGACCAGCGCCTCGCCGGTCTCGATCACGCTGAAGGTCTTGGAGGTGTTGACCCCCAGCGCCTCCAGCATCTCGGTGGCAAGGATCTCGCGCATCGCGCCTTTCAGCGTCAGGCGGCCGTCGCCTTGCCGGCTCCACGGGGTCTGGCCCGAGCCCTTGGTGCCGAGATCGAGCAAGCGCCCGGCCCCATCGCGCATCTGGGCGAACAGGAACCCGCGTCCGTCGCCCAGATGGGGGTTATAATGCCGGAACTGGTGCCCGTGATAACGCAGCGCCAATGGCTGAGGCAGGTTGCCTGCCAATGGCGCAAAGCGCCCGAAATGCTGGGTCCAGGCGGAATCGGACAACCCGTCCAACCCGACGCTCGCCGCAGCGCGATCCCCGCGCCAGCGCAGCACGGTCTGCGGGAAGTCGGCCGCCCGCACCGGATCGCCCAGCCATGGGGCCAGCGACAGGATTTGCGGGTCCGGGCGATAAGGTGCGGCTTGCGAGGGCGCGGCGGTTTCGCGATAGGGGGGGCGATCCATGGCGCGGGTTGTGGGGCAGGCGGGCCGGCGAGGCAACTCGTTATGGCCGGGCCGCTCCGCCCGCGCCCCATGCGAAAGGCTGCGCAGATGAACGCCTATACCGACGGCTGGTGGCAGAGCGACGACGGCCTGCGCCTGCATTTCCGCGATTACGCGGGTACGCGGCCCGACCTGCCGCCGGTGTTCTGCCTGCCCGGCCTGACCCGCAACGCGCGCGATTTCGAGAAGCTGGCCGAGCTGCTGTCCAGCCCGGCGGGCGGTGGCTGGCGCGTGCTCTGTGTGGAGCTGCGCGGGCGGGGGATGAGCGATTATGCCCCCGATTCGCGCAGTTACAACCCGATGCAGTATGTTCTCGATGTCTATGCGCTGTTGGCGCAGCACCAGATCGCCAAGTTCGTCAGCATCGGCACTTCGCTGGGCGGGCTGCTGACGATGTCGCTGGCGGCGCTGGCCGGGGACAAGCGCCCCGATGTGCTGGCAGGGGCCTTGCTGAACGACATCGGCCCGGTGCTGGAGCCGGCCGGTCTCGACAAGATCGTCGATTACGTCGGCAAGGATGCGCGTTATCCCTCTTGGCAGGCCGCCGCCGATGCCGCGCGCGGGCTGTTCGGCGCCAGCTTTCCGGGGCGCTCGAACGCGAGCTGGCTGGGCTATGTCCACCGCACGATGGTCGAGGATGCCGACGGGACGGTGCGTTATGACTATGATCCGCACATTGCCGACCCGTTCAAGGCCGGCAAGACCACCCCGCCGGACCTGTGGGGCGGACTGGACGCCTTGGCCGGCCGCCCGGTGCTGTTGCTGAGGGGCGCGCTGTCGGACCTGCTCGCGCCCGAAACCTTTGCCGAGATGCAGCGCCGCCTGCCCGATGCCGATGCGGTGGAGGTGGCCGGTGTCGGCCATGTCCCCGCGCTGGACGAGCCCGAGGCGGCGGCGGCAATCACCCGCTGGCTGGCGAAAGTGGCTGCCGCATGAAGGACAAGAAGGCCGCGTTGCATAAAGGAGGCGCGGCCAAGGCCGCACCGCTGCGCTTCCTCCACCTCCATTCCAGCTTCGATCCCGGCGGCAAGGAAGCCCGCGCCGTCCGCCTGATGAACGCGTTCGGTGCGGCGGCGACGCATGCGGTGGTGTCCGCGCAACCGGGCGCCACCGGAGCCATGTCCGGTATCGCCCGCGGCATCCGCGCGCAGATCGACGAGGCCTTCCCCGCCTTGCAGGGCCGGCCCACCCCCGGCCGCCTGCTGAAGATCGCGCAGGCGATGCAGGGCCACGACCTGATCCTGACCTACAACTTCGGCGCGATGGACGCGGTGATGGCGCATACGCTGTTCGGCCAGATGCTGAGCCTGCCGCCGCTGGTCCACCACGAGGATGGGTTCAACGCCGACGAGGTGCGCCGGCGGTCGCGGGTGCGCAACTGGTATCGCCGGGTGGCGCTGGGGCGGGCGGCGGCGCTGGTGGTGTGCTCGCAAGTGCTGGAGCGGATCGCGCGCAGCGAGTGGAAGCAACCGAGTGCCCGCATCCACCGCATCCCCAACGGCATCGCCATCGGGCGCTTCGCCGTGAAGCCGAAACCCGATTCGCTCCCCCGCGTGGTGAAACGCCCCGGCGAGCTGTGGGTCGGGACGATGGCCGGCCTGCGCGCGGTGAAGAACCTGCCGCGCCTTGTCCGCGCTTTCGCCGACTTGCCCGAGCCGTGGCAACTCGTGATCTGCGGCCAGGGCCCCGAAGGCGAGGCCATCCGCGCCGAGGCCGACCGGCTGAACATCGGCCACCGGGTGCATCTGCCCGGGCAGGCCGCCGATCCGGCGCAGGTCGTCGGCCTGTTCGATATCTTCGCGCTCTCCTCGGACAGCGAGCAGTTCCCGCTCTCGGTGGTCGAGGCGATGGCCGCCGGGCTGCCCGTGGCGTCGATGGATGTCGGCGATGTGCGCGCCATCGTCGCCGAGGAGAACCAGCGGTTCCTCGCGGCGGACGAGGCGGCGCTGGCCGATGCTGTGACCACGCTGGCCCGCGATGCCGAGCTGCGCGTGCGCATCGGCGGGGCGAACCGGGCACGGGCGCGCGCGCAGTTCGATGAGGCGGGGATGATTGCCGCCTATCGGGCTTTGTATGCGCGGGTGGTGGGACGGGGGTTTTGAAGAACAAGGGATAATGCGAGGGACTGGTGGCTTCGCCGGCCTCCGGCTCCCTCGCGCTCCCTCAACGTTGTCGACGTGGCGCGCCGGTTGGCGTTGCGTGACGTCGCCGCGCCGCAGGCTGCAAAGGCGGCTTCGCCGCAGGTAATCCGCAACCTTGCGCCCTATCGCGACCGAAACGTCATGGGGGTCCGGGGGTGTAACACCCCGGGCCTTCCCCCTTCTTCTTCCCCACCTTGCGACAGACCCCGCCACACGCGCATTGAAAACCCCGCGCCTTGCGCTAAACAGCCCGGCACATTGGCCTTAACGGGCCGCAAAGCGCCGCGCCGTGCGGTCGCCAGAATGAGAGTTGACGTCACTTGGCCCTGCTGCCCCGTAACCGTACCCCCAAGGGCGATACCCGCGTGAGCCAGTTGGCCGCTCGTCAGGCCGCCCAGAACGACGCCTTCCTGCGCGAGGTCGACGATGCCCTGCGTGAGGACGAGATGTTCGGCGCGCTGAAGCGTTGGGGCATCCTCGCCGGCGCGGTGGTGGCGGTTGCCTTGGCGGGTCTGGGCGGCTGGCTGTGGTGGCAGGCGCATAGCGCGCATCAGGCCGATCTCCATGCCGAGGCGTTCACCATCGCGCTCGATCACCTCGATGCCGGCGATCCCGACGGCGCGATGGCGCAACTGGGCCCGATCGCCACCGGCAGCGATGCCAGCGCCGCCGCCGCGCGCCTGATGCAGGCGGGCATCGCCGCCAAGCAGGGCCGCGCCCAGCAGGCCGAGGGGCTCTATGCCGCCGTGGCTGCCGATAGCGGCGTGCCCCAGCCGTTCCGCGATCTTGCCACGATCCGCAACACCGCGCTGCGCTTCGACCAGTTGCCGCCCGATCAGGTTATCGCCACGCTGCGCCCGCTGGCCGCGCCGGGCGGGCCGTGGTTCGGCAGCGCGGGCGAGCTGCTCGGCATGGCCTATCTGAAACAGGGTCGCAAGGATCTGGCCGCGCCGCTGTTCGGCGGCATCGCGCGTGACACCAAGGTGCCCGAATCGCTGCGTGCCCGCGCGCGGCAGGTGGCCGGGCTGCTCGGCTATGACGCGGTGGACGATGTGGGCACGCCCCAGAACGCGCCCGCACCCGCCGCACCCGCTCCTGCGGGCCAGTGATGACCCTGCGCGCCCAAACCGTTTACCGCCCATCCGGCACTGATATCTCCCGGGAAGGATCCGAAGCATGATCGCGAGCAACACCCAGCCCCGTCCCCAGCCGCGCAAGGCGGGCGGAGCGCTGGCGGCGCTGGCGTTGAGCCGTGGACCAGCGCTGGCGGCGCTGGCGTTGGGCGGCGCACTGGCTCTGGCCGGTTGCGCCGGGCATGGTGGCCCGCGCAAACACCCGGTCACGCCCACGATCGGCACCCGCATCCCGGTGCTCAGCCATGTCGAGGCCGGCGCGGTGGTGGATGACAGCATCGCCAGCGTGGCGGTGATCCTGCCCCCCGCCACCGAAAACGACGCCTGGAACCAGCCTGGCGGCGTCGCCAACAAGAGCTATGGCAACCTGGCGCTGGCCGCCGCGCCGAAGAAGGCGTGGGAAGCGCAGATCGATGGCTCGAACGGCCGCCGCCGGTTGGCCGCCACCCCGGTGATCGGCGATGGCCGCGTTTACGTCGAGGATGCGCTGGGCGTCGTCCATGCGTTTGATGCGGGCAATGGCAAGTCGATCTGGACCCGCGCCTTCGAGCAGCAGGGCGAACAGGAGGCCTCGGTGTTCGGCGGCGGGGTCAGCCTCGATGCCGGGCGGGCCTATGTCACTACCGGTTATGGCGATGTCGCCGCGCTGGATGCCACCAACGGCAAGCAACTGTGGCGCGTGAAGCCCGCCGGCCCGCTGCGCGGATCGCCGACGGTGGCGTTCGGATCGGTGTTCGTCGCCACCCAGAACAACGAGATCCATGCGCTGTCCTCCGCCGACGGCACGCAGGCATGGATGGAAGCGGCGTCGCCCGGCGAGGCGGGCGTGTTCGGCGTGGCCGCCCCGGCCGCCGGGCAGGGCACCGTGATCGCGGGCTTCTCCACTGGCGAGCTGGTCGCCTATCGCTATGAGAACGGCCGCCAGCTGTGGTCCGATGCCTTGTCGCGCACCTCGCTGTCGACCTCGGTGGGCGTGCTGACCGACATCGACGCCGATCCGATCATCGACCATGGCCGCGTCTATGCGCTGGGCCAGGGCGGGCGCATGGCCGCCTATGAACTGGTTTCGGGCCAGCGGATCTGGGAACTCAACCTCGCGGGGATCTCCACCCCGGCGCTGGCGGGCGACTGGATCTTCGCGCTGACCGACGATGCGCGCGTGCTGTGCATCGCCCGGTCGAGCGGCAAGGTGCGCTGGATCGCCCAGCTCGACAAGTATCAGAACGCCAAGAAGAAAACGAACCCGATCTACTGGACCGGGCCGACACTGGCCGGCGACCGCCTGTGGGTGGCCAGCAGCCGCGGCGACGTGGTGGCGATCGATGCCTCAGAGGGCCGGGTGAAGCCCTTCGCGCGCGAGAAGGAGCCGATCTCGCTGGCGCCGGTGGTGGCCAAGTCCACGCTTTACGTGATGACCGATCTGGGGCGGATCATCGCCTATCGTTGAGGGGCGTTTCGTTTCTCAGGGTTTTGCCGGGTGTTAACCATCCTCGGCTAAGCCGGGGAGGTGAACGACGCGACACCCTTCCCCACCGCGCCAGCGGCGCGAGCCCACGATGCGCCCACGGCGCTGGCCGTTGACCCCGTGACGTTGCGCCGCCCGCGCAGCGCCGTCTCCGCCGGCGTCGGGCTGGCGGGCATGGTGGTGATCGTCGGCTGGGCGGTGCTGTGCCGCCACTGGAGCGCGGCGATGGCCTTGATTGGCCAGCCCAGCGCGCTCGATCGCGCCAACGGCCCTGCCGCCGCGCTGACCGGCGTGGCGCTGGTGGGATTGGTGATGGCGCTGTGGTCGCTGGCGATCGATCGGGTGCACCGCCGGCCCTCCACCGGTCTGGCCGAGGGCCGCCGCCGGCCGTGGCGCGCCGTCTGGGCGATCTCGGGCACCAAGCTGCTGGGGCTCTACGCCACCTGGATGCTGGTGGCGGTGGGCTATATGCTGTGCCGCTGGTTCTGGCTGCCGCCGTGGCACTTCGCCATGGAGGTCATCGCCACGACCGCGCCGGTGGCGGTGCTGTTGGCCGTGCCATGGACGTTGTGGCACGATCGCCGCCTGCTCGATCCGCGCGATGGGGCATGGGTGTTCGGTCGCTGGATTCTGGGGCGCGAGGGTGCCGATCCGCAGGCGATTCGCGCGCACCTGATGGCGTGGCTGGTCAAGGGCTTCTTCGGGGCGTTCATGCTCTCGATCCTGCCGGCCAGCTTTGCCACGGTGATCAACGATGCCTTCTATCCCGCCGGCAACCCGGCCGCGTTCTGCAACGCATTGATCGACGCCTGCTTTCTGGTCGATGTCTCGATCGGACTGGTGGGCTATGCGCTGACGGTGCGGGTGCTCGATGCCGGCATCCGCTCGGTCCAGCCGCGACTCGATGGCTGGGTGGCGGCGCTGATCTGCTATCCGCCGTTCGTGCTGATGGGGGATGGCGGGCCGCTGGATTACCACCACGGCACGGCGTCGTGGTTTGTGTGGCTGCAATGGCATCCAGTGCTGGTCTGGGCTTGGGGCGGGTGGCTGGTGTTGCTGACGGCGCTCTATGCGCTGGCGACGGTGGCGTTTGGCCCGCGCTTTTCCAACCTCACGCGGCGGGGCACGATCACCCACGGCGTCTATCGCCTGACCCGCCACCCGGCCTATGTGTCGAAGAACCTGTTCTGGTGGTCGGCCACGCTGCCGTTTCTGGCCGCCAGCGGATCGTGGCTGGACGCGGTGCGCAATACGGCGGTGCTGGCGGCGGTCTCGGGCGTGTACTGGTGGCGCGCGCGGACCGAGGAGGCGCACCTGCTGGCCGAGGATGCCGACTATCGCGCCTATCACGCCTGGGCCGGGGCGCATGCGCCGGTGACGCGGGGCTTGGCGTGGGTGGTGCGGGTTGTGGTCGGGAAGTAGGCAAGGGAATGATGCGAGGGGCTAGCCCCTCGCGCTCCCTCAACCTTGGCTTCGTTGCGCCTTGCGCGCGGCGTGGCGCCATGCGGCGGAGCCGCCTTTATAGCCTGCGGCGCCGCAATGTTGCGCCAGATGGCAGGCAAGCGCCAAGGTGGACAGGTTGAAAGAGCGCGCGGGACGAGTCCCTCGCATTATTCCTTCTTCTTGCCCCCCTTACAAATCCTCGAACCCGCTCACCCCAAACACCCGCACCTTGCGCGCGCTCATCCCCAAGGCACGCCGCACCGCCAGCCAGCCGGCCATTTCCGGCGTGGCCAGATGCGCCTGCAGGGCCTCGCGGCTGTCCCATTCCTCGCTGACGCGGAACACGCCGGGGTGCTCGACATCCTCGGCCACGTCATAGCGCGCGCAGCCAGGCTCGCTGCGCGTGAAGGCCAGCACGCCGGGCAGCGCCGCGCGGATGGCGGGCACCGATGCGGCGGGAACGGTGAATTCGGCAAGGACAGCAATGGTCATGTTCACAGCGCCAGTTCGTAAACGCGGCTCAGATCGCCGCCCCATGCCCCGTGGTAGAGATCGAGCAGATCCTGCGCCGGCACTTTGCCGCGCGCCACGATCTCGTCGAGCGGATCGAGGTACTGGCCCTCGTCGCGCCCGGCGGCATCGAGGAAACCGCGTGATTTCAACCCGCTGCGGGCGATGGCCAGAACCTCTGGCGCGATGTCGCGCAGGGTCTTGCCACCGGCCACCGGGGCATCGAGCGCCAGCCGGGGCGCACCGGCGCGCAGAGCCTCGCGCTCGGCCATCGACCAGCCCTTCACCAGATCCCACGCGGCATCCAGCGCGCCCTGATCATAGAGCAGCCCCACCCAGAACGCGGGCAGGCCGATGATCTTGTCCGCCGCGCCGCCGTCCGCGCCGCGCATTTCGAGGAACGACTTCAGCCGCACCTCGGGGAAGGCGGTGGAGAGGTGATCCTGCCAGTCGGAGGCGCGGGGGCGCTCGCCCGGCAATGCGGGCAATTCGCCCTTCAGGAAATCGCGGAAGGACTGGCCCGCCGCATCGATATAGCGGCCCTCGCGGAACACGAAGTACATCGGCACGTCGAGCATGTACTCGCAATAGCGCTCATACCCGAAGCCATCCTCGAACACGAAGGGCAGCATGCCGGTCCGCGCCGGATCGGTGTCCGACCAGATATGCGAACGGTACGAGAGCATGCCGTTCGGCCGCCCCTCAAGGAACGGCGAGTTGGCGAACAGCGCCGTCGCCAAAGGCTGCAACGCCAAGGACACGCGGAACTTCTGCACCATGTCCGCCTCGGAAGCATAATCGAGGTTGGTCTGGATCGTGCAGGTGCGCAGCATCATGTCGAGGCCCATCGTCCCCACGCGCGGCATGTGGCGCAGCATGATGTCATAGCGGCCCTTGGGCATGATCGGCAGCTCGGCGCGGGTCTTGTCCGGCCAGAGCCCCAGCGGGAGGTAGCCAAGGCCATATTCGGCCCCCAATGCCTTGGCCTGTTCGATGTGGCGGTGGGTTTCGGCGGCGGTCTCGTGCAGTGTGGCCAAAGGCGCGCCGGAGAGTTCAAGCTGCCCCGCCGGTTCCAGGCTGATGGCGCCGTCTTCGCCCTTCAATGCGATGACATTGCCGCCTTCCTCGATCGGCGACCAGCCATAGGCGCCAAACCCATCGAGCAGATCGCGGATGCCGCCGGTTTCGGCATAAGACGGCGCCCGGTGATCGGCGGTGCGGAACACCAGCTTCTCGTGCTCGGTGCCGATCCGCCAGCGCGCCACCGGCTTTTCCCCGGCAGCCATCGGCGCGGCGAGATCCGCCATGCCGGCCAGTTCGGGTTCGTTGATCTCGGTGGCCTCGCGTGTGCTCATGTTCGTTCCTGACGGCGAGCCGGGTCGGGGGTGCCGGCTTCACATGCGCGCGTGATTAGGGGCCCGCGCGCCGCCGCGCCAGCGCAAAATCGGCATGGGTTGGTCTCGTTACGGCAATATCGTTGCGTGGGAAGGCGGGGAAGGACAGTGGAAATGCGAGGGGCACGCCCCTCGCGCTCCCAAACCCTGTCCACGTTGCGCCTTGGGCGCGGCGTTACGCCATGCGGCGAAGCCGCCTTGACAGCCTGTGGCGCGGCAACGTTGCGCAGGGGTGGCGGCAGGCGCCGAGGTGGACAAGTTATGGGAGCGCGAGGGACGTGCCCCTCGCATTTCCCCCCTTTACTGCCAATCCCCTGCCACCCCCATCCACAGCGCCAGAGCCGCGATCGCCGCCGTCTCCCCGCGCAGGATGCGGGGCCCCAGCGCCACCGGCCGCGCCGCCGCCAGGGCGCGGATCGCGGCACGCTCGCCGTCCTCGAAGCCGCCCTCCGGCCCGATCAGGATCGCCGCCAAGGGCCCGCCGGTACGGAAGGCCTCGGCCGCAGGCGCGGTGGGCAGGCCGCCTTCGGGATGCGCGGCGGCTTCGTCGGCGAAGAACAGTGTGCGCTCCGCCGGCCATCCGGCCAGCAGTGCGGAGAGTTTCATCGGCGCCAAGACTTCGGGCAAGGCGGTGCGCGCGCATTGTTCGGCGGCCTCGGTCACCAAGGCGCGGGCGCGTTCCATGTTCAGGCTATCGGCCACGCAGCGGCGGGCGATCACCGGCTGGATCCGGGCGACGCCCAGTTCGGTGGCCTTTTCCAGCACGAGGTCGAAGCGATCCTTCTTGAGCAGGCATGCGCAGAGCGTGAGATCGGGCACGCCCTCGCGCCCGCGCAGGCGCGCCTCCACGATCAGCGACAACGCCCGCTTGCCGACATCGCCCACCCGCGCGACCCACTCGCCGGTGACATCATCGCACAGGATCACCGCGTCGCCCGGCGAGAGGCGCATCACCCGCCCGAGATAGTGCGCCTGCGGCCCCTCCACCGGCACGACATCGCCCTCCGCCAGCGGCCCGGGCACGAACAGGCGCGGGGCCGAGCGCGGTGGCCATGCAGGGGTGCGGGGGGCGGCGGTGTCGGTCATGACTGCGCCTCTAGCCGATGGCGCGGCGGCGGGCTATGCCCCGGCGCATGGTGGACATGCCCCTTTCAACCGCCCCCATCGTGCCCGATACCGAGCATCGCGGCCTGATGCGTCTGCTGCCCGCGCGGGCGCGCGATTATGCCTCGCTGGCGCGGCTGGACCGGCCGATCGGGTGGTGGCTGCTGTTTTGGCCTTGTGCCTGGGGGGTGTTGCTGGCTGGTGGGTGGCATCGTTGGGGCTTGCTGCTGTGGCTGCTGGCGGGCAGCGTGGCGATGCGCGGCGCCGGGTGCGTTTACAACGATATCGTCGACGCCGATATCGACCGGCGGGTGGCGCGGACGGCTTTGCGGCCGATTGCCAGCGGGCGGGTTTCGGCGCGGGCAGCGTGGGTGTGGCTGGTGGCGCTGTGTCTGGTGGGGCTGGGGGTGCTGGTGCAACTGGGCTGGCCGGCGCGCTGGGTGGCGCTGGGATCGCTGGCGCTGGTCGCGGCCTATCCGTTCATGAAGCGCATCACCGGCTGGCCGCAGGCGTGGCTGGGGCTGGTGTTCACCTGGGGCGCGCCGGTCGGCTGGGTCGAGGTGCGGGGGCTGCACGATCTCGGCGCGCTGGGGTTGCTCTATGCCGGGTGCTGGGGCTGGTGCGTGGGCTACGACACAATCTACGCCTGTCAGGACCGCGAGGATGACGCGATTGTGGGGGTTGGTTCTTCGGCGCTGTCGTTCGGGCGGCATGTGCGTGGGGGCGTGGCGGGGTTGTATGCGCTGGCGGTGGCCTGCTGGGCAGGCGCGGTGTGGCTGGTGGCGCGCGATACGGTGGCGCTCGTGGCGCTGGCGCCAGTGGCGGGGCATCTGGGGTGGCAGGTGTGGACTTTGGCGCCGGATGACGGAGGCAATTCACTGGCGCGGTTTCGCAGCAACCGGTTTGCCGGGTTGCTGATGGCTTTAGGGTGCGCGGTGGTGGGGGCGGTTTGAAGAATAAGGGATAGATGCGAGGGGCAAACCCCTCGCGCTCCCCATTCCTGCATGGGTTGGCGCCTTATCGCACCCTCGCGCAAGGTTGCCGCGCCGCAGGCTATATGGCGGCTTCGCCGCATGGCGCCAAGGCGGCCAGGACAGCGCAACGTGGACAACGAACGGAGAGCGCGAGGGGTTTGCCCCTCGCATCTATCCCTTGTTCTTCCGACCCCTTAACCTTCGGCCAGCAACGCCTCCGCCCCCACCAGATCCACGCTGACCAACCGCGAGACCCCGCGCTCCACCATGGTCACGCCGAACAGGCGGTGCATCCGGCTCATCGTCACGGCGTTGTGGGTGACGATCAGGAACCGCGTTTCGGTCTCGCGCACCATCGCGTCCAGCAGGTCGCAGAACCGGTCCACGTTGGCGTCGTCCAAAGGCGCATCGACCTCGTCCAGCACGCAGACCGGCGCGGGGTTGGTCAGGAACAACGCAAACACCAGCGCCACTGCCGTCAACGCCTGCTCGCCACCGGAGAGCAACGTCAAGGATTGCAACCGCTTCCCCGGCGGCTGGGCATAGATTTCCAGCCCCGCCTCCAGCGGATCGTCCGAATCGACCAAAGCCAGATGCGCCTGCCCGCCCTCGAACAGCGTGGTGAACAATCGCTGGAAGTGCGCATCCACCGCCACGAACGCCGCGCGTAGCCGCTCGCGCCCCTCGCGGTTGAGGTTGCCGATCGAGCCACGCAGGCGGTTGACCGCCTCGGCCAGTTCGGCGCGTTCGGTGGCGGAGCGGGCGGCCTCGTCCTCGGCCTGCGCCAGTTCGTCGGCGGCGACGAGGTTGACCGGACCGAGCCGCTCGCGCTCGGTGGTGAGTTGGTCGAGCGTGGATGATTCGCCGACGGTGGCGCGCACGTCCTCGGGGGCGAATTCGAAACGGCCGGGCAGCAGTGGCGGCGGGCACTGGAACCGCTCGCCGGAGATGCGCGACATTTCGACGCGGCGCAGGTCGGCCGCCTCGGCGCGGGCGCCGGCGCCGGCACGGGCTTCGCGTGCGCTGGCCAGCGTTTCCTGCGCGGCGGCGAGGGCGCGGTCGGCGGTGGCGGCGGTGGTGGTGGCCTGCGCCAACGCGGCTTCGGCCGTCGCGCGTTCTAAGGCCAGCGCGGTGGCCTGTGCCTCGGCGGCGTCGCGCTCGCCGGCGAGGGCGGCGGGGCGATCGGCGATGGCGGCACGTTCCTCGGCCAGTTCGGCGAGGTGCTTGTCCATGTCGGCCAGCCGGCGCGCGGCATCGCCGGCGCGCGCCTGCCAGCCACGGATGTCGGCGGCGAGCGCGGCGGCGCGTTCGCGCGTCTGACCCAACGCTTGCTCGTGCGCGGCGCGGGCGGCGAGCGCGTGTTGATGCGCGCTGCGGGCGGCTTCATGCGCGGTGCGTGCAGCGGCCAGGGCGGCACGGCCCTCGGCGGCATCGGGGAGGGCGGCGCGGGTGGCCTCGGCCTGCTGGAAGGCGTCCTCGGCGGCGGCGGCGCGCGCGGCGGCGGCGTCCTGCGTGGCGGCGATTTCGGCGGCGCGGCGGGTGCGGGCGTCGCGCGCGGCTTCGGCGGCGTCGCGGGCGCGCAGCGCCGTGCGTTCCTCGGCGGCGGCGGCGGTGATCGCGCGTTCGGCCTCGGTCAACGCGGTGCGGGCGGTTTCGGCGGCGCGGCGGGCCTCGGCGTGGGCCTGTTCGGCGGCTGCCAAAGCGGCTGTGCGGGCAGGCAGTTCGGCGGACAACGCGGCGAGGCGGTTTTCCGCCTCCAGCCGCAGCGCTTCCTCGGCGCCGCCAGCGGCCTCCAGACTGGTGGCGACGAACCCATCCCAGCGACGCAGACGCCCCGCGCGCGTGACCAGCCATTCGCCGGGGGCCAAAGCCTGCTCATCGTCGGCTTCTGCGCAACGCACCCGGGCCAATCGCGCCGCCAGCGCTGGCGGGCACGCCGAAACATGGTGCAGCAGCGCGTCGGGCAGGGGCTCCAAGGCGGCCGCGCCGGTCCAGAACCGGCCTTCGCCACTGGCATCCCCCGCCGGTGCCGAGGCATCGCGGCCCAACGCGGCGGACAGCGCCCGTTCCCACCCCGGCGCCACCGTGGCACCGGCGGTCACGGGTTGGGCGCGGCCCCTGGCGGCTTTTTCACGCGCGGCCTTGTCGCGGGCGAGGGCCTCGTGCTGGCGGGCGATGGCGGCGTGATCGGCGCGGGCGGTGGCCAGCGCGGTGCCGGCCTGCGCCTCGGCGGCGGCGGCCTGTTCACGCGCGGCGGTGGCGGTGTCGCGCGCGGTTTCGGCGGCGGCGCGGGCGGTGGCGGCGCGCGCGGCGGCCTCGATCGCGGCGGCGAGGGCGGCGGCGGGATCGGCCTCGGCGGACAGGGCGGCGGCGGTGCGGGCGATGCGCTGCACCTCGGCCTGCGCGGCGTTGTGGCTGGCGCGCGCGGCGGCCAAGGCGGCCTCGGCGACGCGCCACTCGGCGTCGATCGCGGCCTGCGTGGCGGTCGCCTCGGCCAGCGCGGTTTCGCGCGCGCGCAAATCGGCATCGGCGGCGGCCACGGCGGCGGCGAGTGGCTGGGCGCGCGCATCCTCGGCCACGCGCGCGGCCTTCGCTTCGGCCAAGGCGCCATCCAGGCGCGCCAGCGCATCGGCGGCCTCGCGGGTCAGGCGATCGGCATCGGCGCCGTCGGTTTCGATGCGGCGGATCTGGCGGTCGAGTTCGGTCACCCGCGCGGTGGCCGCCTCGACCCGCGCGGTGATGGCGGCGATCTGCTGGCCGGCCAGCGCGGCTGCCTCGCGTCGTTCGGCCAGGGTGTCGCGCGCGGTGGCGAGGGCCCACGCCGCCTCGGCCTGCACGGCTTGCGTGGCGTGGAGGGCGGTTTCGGCTTCGTCCACCCGCGTTCCGGCGGTTTGCGCCTCGGCGCGCGCGGCTTGCGCCTCGCCATCGGCGTCGCGCCAGCGGGCGAACACCAGCCGCGCCTCGGCACTGCGGATGCGGGTCGACAAAGCGCGATAGCGCTCTGCCGTGCGCGCCTGACGCCGCAATGTGCCAGTGCGCGCCTCGATCGTCGCGGCCAGTTCGTCGAGCCGCAGCAGGTTGGCCTCGGTGGCGCGCAGGCGGGTTTCGGCATCGCGGCGGCGCGCGTGCAAACCGGCGATCCCGGCGGCATCCTCCAGCATGGCGCGGCGTTCGGTGGGGCGCGCGGCGATGACGGCGGCGATCCGCCCCTGGCTGACCAATGCCGGCGAGGACGAGCCCGTCGCCGCATCGGCAAACAGCAGGCCCACATCCTTGGCGCGCACATCGCGGCCGTTCAGCCGCCAGGCGCTGCCCGCGCCACGCTCGATCCGGCGCACGACTTCCAGCGCATCGCCGGCGTCATCCTCCGCGCCCAGCACCACTTCGGCGAAATCGCGCGGCGGACGGGCAGCGGTGCCGGCGAAGATCACGTCCTCCATGCCGCCACCGCGCAGGGCCTTGGCGCTCGATTCGCCCATGACCCAGCGCAAGGCTTCGAGCAGGTTCGACTTGCCGCAGCCATTCGGCCCGACCACGCCGGTCAGGCCGGGATCGATCACCAGCTCGGCGGGTTCGACAAAGCTCTTGAACCCGGCCAGTTTCAGCCGGCGAAAGCGCATCTTATGGGTACGCCTTGCCCATCCGGGCAAGGCTTGCGGCACCGGCGCATTGTTTGCAGGCGCGCTTTGCCCATCCGGCCAAAGCGTTGGCCCCCGGCCCAGCCACCCACAGCATACCACCGATGGATGGCTGGGCCGGGGGAGCGGCCCGGCGCCGCCGTGCGATCAAGGCGCGCGCGTGGCTCAGTGCGCCCCCGCCGCCTTCAGCGCGGTTTCCAGCGACGGCCAATCGAGCGCGCTCGACTTCGCGCCGTTGATGATCAGCGTCGGCGTGGAATCGATGCCGTTGTTCTCGGTGGCCTCCGCTTCCTTGGCCACGGCCTCGGCGGCGGTGGTGTTGGCCAGGCAAACCTTGGCCTTGTCCTCAGGCAAACCGCGCGCCGAGAACCAGTCGATCAGTCCATAGGCCTGCGCCACCGCCAGTGTGCGCTGCGCGGCGGGCAGCTTGGCGGCGTCCTCGGCGGCCTTCTGGTTGGCCATCGCCTTGCTGAGGAGGTCGTTCTGGCCGGTGTAGAGCTGCTCGACCAGCGCGAAGAACGCCGAGGGATCGGCGCAGCGGACCAGCACGGTCAGCGGAATGTCGATCCCGTGGATGGCGAAGCTGCGGTATTCATAGGAGACTTCCCCGCTGTTGACATAGTGGCTGGTCAGCGGCTGCATCGCCTCGTTGGCCAGATGCGCGCAGTGCGGGCACGACAGCGAGCCATATTCCACCAGCTTGATTGGCGCATTGGGGTTGCCCATCAGCATGCCGTGATCGGCGGTGGCGGCGATCACGTCGCTCCATTGCTTGCCGGCGGGGGCGGCGACGGGGGCCACCGGCCCGGCGGCGGCGCCGGCGGCATCGCCCGACTTGTGGCAACCGGCCAGCCCAACCGCCGCGGCGGCGATCAGCGCCAGCGTGACAGGGCGGCGGAAGGCGGAAAGGCGCTTGGTCATCTCAGGGGATCTCCGGGGTATCGGCGGCACGGCGCAGGCATAGCGAGCCGCGCCGCGCCAACAAAGGGGTTTTGCGCTCAGGCGTTCAGGGCAGGCGCACATCCAGTTGCGGCTTCAGCACGCCCCAACTGGCGGTGCCGGCCAGCGCCAGATCGCCGATGACGAAGCCCGGGGTGCCCTCGATCCCCGCCTTGGCCGAGGCCTGGGTCTGCGCCACCAGCCGGTCCGACAAGGCCTTGTCGGCGAGGCAGCGGTCGGCGGCGGCATGATCGACGCCATGGCGCGCGGCGATCTCATAAAGGTGCAGGTCTGCCGCGATGGCGCGCATCCGCGTGGGGGTGTCGCCGGTGAACCAGCGCTTCTGCTGCGCCTCGGTGGATTGCTGGGCCAGCAGCATCCACTTGTCCTGCTCGGCCAGCATATCCTCGTGCAGCGCCAGGAACCGCGCCGGCGGGGCGCAGTTCGTCAGTTGCGCGGCGGTGGCATCGAGCGGATCGCGCAGCAGGTGGCGGATCTCCAGCGAGACCTTGCCCGGCACGATATAGTCCGCGACCAGCGGCGGCATGCCATCGGCGTTGAAATGCGCGCAATGCGGGCAGGTATAGCTCATGTACTCGATGAGGTGGATCTTGGCCGCCGGGCTGCCGACCACGTGCCCGCCGATCGGGCTCAGCACCACCGGCAGCGGGCGCGGCGCGGGCGCGGCGTGCGCCGCCAGCGCGATCGCCCCGGCAAAGGCGGCGGCAAGGGCAGTCCTGATCGTGCGGCGGTTCATGTGCGGCTCTGGTCCTCTTCGCGGGCGGTGATGGAACGGGCGAGCGATTCGAGCACCGCGCGCAGCTCCGGATCGCCGATGTCGCGCAGCGAATCGCCCAGTTCAACCGGAATCGGTTTCAGCACGGGCGGCGCGCCGACAAGCGGTTTGTCGTCGGGTCGCTGAACGCGGCCTTGCCGGATCTTGACCTTGGCGACGGCGTTATAGCCGAAGAAGCGGTTCACCCGCTCGATCACCTCGGGCAGGATGGCGCTGATCAGCGGGGCGTGTGCGGGCTCCACCACCAGTTGCAGGATGCCGTCGCAGCGCTCGCCGGGGGGGAAGCGGATGGTTTCGGGCGCCGAGACGCGCGCATGGCCTGCGCCGACGATCTCGCCCCAGCGCGTCACCACGCTGCTTTGCACGAAGCCATAGCGGCGGAAGGCGCTGCGCCCGATCTCGGGCATCAATTCGTGGATCGGGCGGGCCGGCCCGCCGCGCGGGCGTTCTTGGTGACTCCCGCCGCGCGGGCGTTCTTGGTGACTCCCGCCGCGCGGCGCCCCGGCGCGGGTGCGCGCGGGTGGCTTGGTGCCGGGGGGCGGAGGATCATTGCGGGGCACGGCGATCGGCTTCCGAAAGGGTCTGAAACAGGGTGGCGGCGGCCTTCGGGGCGGCTTTGCCCCGCGCGCCCGGCATGGCATAGCCCGCGCATGGATGCCAGCGATCACCCCGCAACAGCCGTGGACAGCGCAGCGGAGGTGCTGCTCGGCTGGTACGATGCCCATGCGCGCAGCCTGCCGTGGCGCGCGCCGCCGGGGGCGGCCCTGGCCGATCCCTATCACGTCTGGCTGTCCGAGGTGATGCTCCAGCAGACCACCGTGGCGGCGGTGAAGCCCTATTTCGCGCGGTTTCTGGCGGCCTGGCCGACGGTGGCCGATCTCGCCGCCGCGCCCGAGGGCGATGTCATGGCGGCATGGGCGGGGCTGGGGTACTATGCGCGGGCGCGGAAGCTGATCGCATGCGCGCGGGCGGTGGCGGCCCTGGGCGCGTTTCCGGATACGGAGGCAGGGCTGCTCGCGCTGCCGGGCATCGGGCCCTACACGGCGGCGGCGGTGGCGGCGATCGCCTTTGGCCGGCGCGCGGTGGTGGTCGACGGCAATGTCGAGCGGGTGGTGACGCGGCTGTTCGCGCTGGGCGAGCCATTGCCGGGCGCGCGGCCAGCGGTGCGCGCGCGGACCGAAACCATCACGCCTCATGCCCGCCCCGGTGACTTTGCGCAGGCGATGATGGATCTGGGCGCGACGATCTGCACCCCGCGCGGGCCGCGATGCCTGTTGTGCCCCTTGGCCGGACCGTGCCGCGCGCGGGCGCTGGGCACGCCCGAGGCGTTTCCGGTTAAGACGCCCAAGGCCAAGCGCCCCACCCGCACCGGCCACGCCTATTGGATCACCCGCCACGATGGCGCCGAGGTCTGGCTGGAGCGGCGGCCGGGCAAGGGTTTGCTGGGCGGGATGCGCGCGCTGCCCGATGACGGCTGGAGCGCGCGCGCCGATGGCCATGGTGAGGGACAAGCCGCGTTCGGCACTGTGCGGCATGTCTTCACCCATTTCGAACTGACGCTGCGGGTGGTGCCGCGCGCGCTGGCGGCGGATGACGCGCGGCTGGCGCTGCCCCCGGCCAGCGGGCTTGCTTTCGCTGCGCGGGCGGGCGAGGAAGCGGCGGGCGAAAACGGGGCGGGCGCGGATCGGGCCGCGGCAGGCTGGTGGCCGGTGACGGCGCTGGCGGCCGCCGGATTGCCTTCGGTCTTCGCGCGCGCCGCCGAACTGGCAATGGCCCATGGCGAGGTAAGCGATGAACGGTGAGCTTCTGATCGATGCAGTATCGAGCGTGCGCCCGATGATCGGCCGGCGCGGGTTGCTGCGCAATGGCGGCTTGCTGGCGGGGGCGTTTGCGCTGGGGCTGCCGGGGCGCGGCTGGGCGCGGGTGGCCGATCCCTCGACCGGGATCGCGGGGCAGTGGCCGGCGGTCACGCAATTGCTGGAAGGCGCGGTGGCCGATCACAGCCTGCCCGGGGCGATGGCCGCGTTCGGCTGGGGCACTGCGGCGCCGCAGTTCATCGCCCGCGGCACGCTGGGGCCCGATAACCCTGCACCGCTGACCGGCGATTCGCTGTTCCGCATGTATTCGATGACCAAGCCGCTGACCGGCATGATCGCGATGATGCTGATCGACGAGGGCAAGCTGGGCCTCGACCAGCCCTTGGCCGAGATCTTCCCCGCCTTCGCGCATATGCAGGTGGCGGTGGACCCGATGAAGGGCCTGAACGCCGCGCCGGCCAAGGCGGCGATCACCATGCGCCACCTGATGACGCATAGTTCGGGCCTCTGCTATCCGGGGATCGGCGAGGATGCCGTGTCGCACGCGCTGATGGCGCAGGGGGTGGCGCTGGGCCGCGTCTCGCGCCAGCCGCAGGTTGCAGGGGCGGTGCCGCCGGTGGGACCGGAGGCGTTCCTGCGCCTCGCCGCCGCCGCGCCGCTGCTGTTCGAGCCGGGGACGCAGTGGTCTTACTCGATGGGGCTCGATGTGCTGGGGCTGGTGATCGAACATGTCGAGGGCAAGCCGCTCGATGTGGTCATGGGCGAGCGGTTGTTCGGCCCGCTGGGCATGACCTCCAGCTACTTCACCGTACCGGCGGATCAGGCCCACCGGCTGACCAGCGATCTGGTGTTGAAGGATGGGCATCCCGCAGTGGTCGATCCGGGGGTGAACTCGATCTATGTCACGCCGCCGGCCTTTGCGTTCGGCGGGGCGGGGCTGGTGTCCTCGCCTGCGGATTACGACCGGTTTCTGGCGATGATCGTGGGTGGCGGTGCGTGGAATGGCACCCGCGTGATGAGCGCCAGGGCCGTCGCGCTGGGCGTTTCCAACCTGCTGCCCCCGGCCGTGGATACCGCCAGGACCTGGATCGCCGGATGGGGCTTTGGCGCGGGCGGCAAAGTGGGCCTGATGCGGCACGCGGGGACGTATGGCTGGTCCGGGCTCGCCGGGACGGTGGGGTTTGTGCAGACGCTGCTGGGCCTGCGCGCGGGGCTGTATATCCAGATGGTGCCATCGAGCGACAGCCCGCTGCCCAAGGCGTTCCCCGATGCGGTGCGCAGCGACCTGCTGGCGCGTCCGCCGGCGGATGGCGGCGCATGATGCCGCCGCCGATCGCCTTTACCGGCGCGTGGGTCGATCGCGCCGACGGGTTGCGCCAAGACGCGGCCGCGCAGGCGGCGCTGATCGCGGGCGAGGCGCGGTTGCTGGTGCTCGATGGCATCGATCCGCGGCTGGAGGGCGATCGCCTGACCTGGTTGCCGCTGGGCGACGCCGAGGGCGAACTGGTGTTCCTCGGCACCGATCCCGATGGCCACGGCTGCTTTGCCGCCGCCCCGCCGGCCAGCGCGGGCAGCGTCGCCCCCGCCGGCCCGCCGCTCTGGGCGGTGATGACCGCGCTCTCGCCGGGGGATCTCGCGGTCTACGGCATCGCGCGAAGCATTCTGGGCTGGCACGCGCGCCACCGGTTCTGTCCGCGCTGCGGCGGGGCCACGGCGATGACCCGCGCCGGCTGGCAACGCACCTGCCTGACCGAAGACTGCCGCGCCGAGCACTTCCCGCGCACCGATCCGGTCGTGATCATGACTGTCGAGCATCCCGATGGCGATGCCTTGCTGCTCGGCCGCCAACCGCGCTTTCCGGCGGGGCGCTACACCGCGCTGGCGGGGTTTGTGGAGCCGGGCGAAAGCGTGGAGGAAGCCGTCGCGCGCGAGGTGTTCGAGGAAGCCGGGGTGCGTGTCGGCGCGGTGCATTACGTGGCCAGCCAGCCCTGGCCGTTCCCCTCATCGCTGATGATCGGTTGCCACGCGGTGGCTCTGGGCACCGAGATCACTATCGATGGCGCCGAGCTGGACGATGCCCGCTGGTTCTCGCGCGCGGAGGTGGCCAAGGCCATGGCATCGCGGGCGGCGTGGGATTCGCCGGTGGCCGAGGATGCGCCGTTCTCGCCGCCGCCGCACTATGCGATTGCCTGGCATCTGCTGGATCGGTGGGTGAGGGGATAGAAAAGAGACATGCGAGGGTCACGACCCTCGCGCTCCCATGACGTGTCCACCTTGGCGCATGCCGTCAGCCTTGTGCGAGGTTGCTGCGCCGCAGGCTGCAAAAGGCCGCTTCGCGGCAAGTCCCATGGCCAAAAGGACAGCGCAAACCTCGCTAAAGTCATGGGAGCGCGAGGGGCGTGACCCTCGCATTTCACTCTTCTTACAACCCCAACTTGGCCAACTCGCTCGCCAGATGCCCGGGCAGGGCATCGCTGGCCTCGCCATCGCCCAGATCCGCCGGTGGCTCCTCCAGATAGCGCCACCCCTGATGCGCGCGCTTGGGCCGGGGCTGCACCGCGATCAACTCGGGCGCCAGCCGGATCGCCCAGCGCCCGCCATCGGGCTGTTGCTCGAAGCCCAGGATCGTCGATCGCCCGACGATGCTGTGCGCGTGGATCCAGTAGAGCGAGCCGCCGATCATCTCGGCGTGGCGCTTTGGGAGGTAGCGGGTGGTGGGGCGGGCCTCGCCGCTGGGGCTGTCGGCCTGCGACTCCAGCCAGGCGCGCAGGGTGTCGATGCTTTCGGCGCCATAGGCGATCTTGGTCATGTGGAGGGCCATGGCGCCTACGTGGGGATCGGCCCGCCGGGCGTCAACCGTACCGTGGCACGCTGGACATTGGCGCCACCCCGCTTTACCGCCGTGCGCGACCAGAGGAGACCCATATGGCCGACGAATTCCTGACCCTGACGCTCGATACCGGCAGCGCCACGGGCGACGTGAAGATCAAGCTGCGCCCCGATCTGGCCCCCGGCCATGTCGCGCGCATCAAGGAGCTGACCAACGAAGGCTTCTATGACGGCATCGTGTTTCACCGGGTGATCCCGGGCTTCATGGCGCAGGGCGGCTGTCCCAAGGGCACCGGCACCGGCGGCAGCGACAAGCCCGACCTCCAGGCCGAATTCAACGCCGAAAAGCACGTGCGCGGCGCGGTCTCAATGGCGCGCACCAGCTATCCGCACTCGGCCAACAGCCAGTTCTTCATCGTGTTCGATGACGCCAGCTTCCTCGACAAGCAGTACACCGTCTGGGGCCAGGTCGTGGACGGTATGGAACTGGTCGACGCGCTGCCCAAGGGCGAGCCGCCAGCCAAGCCGGGCAAGATCGTCAAGGCGACTGTCTCCGAGGGCTGATAGCCGCCAAAATCGTTGCCGGAGGGGGCCGCAAGGCACCTCCGGCGATCGATAACATGATTTCGCAGGTAATTGCCCTGATCCGGTAATGTCCCGGATGGCCGTGCTTGTGCTTCCTTGACGGCCCGCTGTTACCCCCCGTGTCCGGAACGGTTTTGATCCGGGCAGACGCTTCTTGTCCGCCCGTGCGATCATGGGAGTGGACATGGCTGGGAATTTCAGGATCGGGACGCTGGTGGCGGTGGCCTGCGGGGCCATTGCGCTGTCGATTGCCGGCACCACTGGATACGTTGCGCTTGGCACTGGCCATGTGCGTGACGAGGTGGATTACATCAACGCCAACACGATCCCCAGCATTCTCCAGCTGACGGCGGCGCGCGCGGATTTCTCGTCCGCGCGGATCCGCATGGCGCGGATGATCCTGACCGATGGCACTCCGCGCAATGCCGCCGATGAAACCGGCTTCGATGAGCAGGTCGCCACACTGGACAAGAGCCTGGCCACTTATGCGCCGATGGTGTCAGATGCCCATGAAAAGGCCGAATACGACGACGTCTTGGCCAAGCTGGCGGTGTGGAAGGTTGAGGCCGAGCGCGTCAAGGCGGCGCTTCACGCCGGTCATCCGGACGTCGCGGGCGATCTGTACAACGGCTCCACCAAGACCTCGGCCGACGCCGTGAAGGCGGCGTTCAACGTCGAAATCAAATATAACCAGCAAATCGGTAGCGCCAGAACCGTCGCGGTCGAAGACCATGTCCGCCGGCTCACCCGGTTTGCCATGGGGCTGGGGCTGTTCAGCCTGATGCTGGCGCTCGGGGTGTATGCGCTGTTCCGGCTGCGCGTCACCGGGCCGCTGGGCAAGCTGCGCAACGCAATGCAGCGCATGGCCGCCGGGGAACTGGACACCCTGGTCCCCGGCACCGAAAACCAGGATGAACTGGGCGAGATCGCCCGCGCGCTCGGCGAGATCAAGGTTTCGATCTCCGCGCGCGCCGCCGCCGAAGGCCAGGCTCAGGTCGATATCCAGCGCCGCGTCACCAGCGCGCTGGAACAGGCGCTCAACGGCCTGAAGAATGGCCGCCTGAACGAGCGGATCACCGCCACTTTCCCGCCCGAGTACGAGACCCTGCGCGCCGATTTCAACGCCACGCTGGCGGCTCTGGCCGATCAGATGGGTGAGGTGTCGCGCGCATCGGCCGCCGTCCGCGTGGGTGCCGCAGAAATCGCCGCCGCCGCGCAGGATCTGGCCCAGCGCACCGAGGAACAGGCCGCCGCTCTCGGCGATTCGGCCGCGACCGTGCGCGAGATCACCGCATCGGTGGCCGAATCGCGCTCATCGGCGGTGCATGCCAGCAATGTGGCCGGCGAAACCCGCCAGGAAGCCAGCGCCGGCGGCAAGTTGATGGATCAGGCGGTTTCGGCGATGGGCTCGATCTCGGGCACGTCGGAGAAGATGCGCTCGATCGTCGATGTCATCGATGGCATCGCCTTCCAGACCAACCTGCTGGCGCTGAACGCCGGTGTGGAGGCGGCCCGCGCGGGGGATGCCGGGCGCGGCTTTGCCGTCGTCGCCAGCGAAGTGCGCAACCTCGCCGAACGCTCCGCCGCCGCCGCCAAGGAGATCGGCGCGCTGATCCAGACCAGCGGCCGCGAGGTGACCCACGGCGTCGATATGGTCAGCCAGACGCAGTCCGCACTGGGCCGGATCGTCACCAAGGCGGCGGACCTCGCCACTATGATCGGCGGCATCGCCGAGGGCGCGGCGCGGCAGGCGGATTCGATCGAACACGTCAACGGCGCGCTGAGCGGGGTGGACCTGATGACTCAGCAGAACGCCGCATTGGTCGAGGAAACCACCGCCGCCGCGCGCTCGCTCTCGGGCGAGGCGGATCGGCTGGCGCAAGTGGTCGGCCGGTTCGATATCGATGGCAGCGCGGTTTCGGGCCGCATCCTTGGCGCGGTCGCAACGCCGGTGGCCGAACCCTTCGCGGTGGCGCAGGACGTGGCGCGCTGGTCCGCACCGGCGCCCCGTGCCCCCGCCCCGCGCAAGCCGGCGCCGCGCGTCAGCGGCGGGTTCGATGGATCGGCGGCCTTGGCCATCTCCCCGGAGGTGAAGGCTCCCGCCGTGGCGGACGACTGGTCGGAGTTCTGAAGGCGGGCTTTTACAGCCCCGCCTTCACCAGCCAATCGTGGAAGATCCGCACCGGCCGCGCGTCCAGCGCACGCGGCCGGCAGACGAACCAATAGCTGTAGGGGCTCTCCACCGTCACGTCGTAGAGGTTGGCCAGCCGCCCGTCGCCCGAGCGCAGCAGGTGATCGTCGTGCATGATGGCGATGCCGAGGCCCTGCGCGGCGGCCTCCAGGATCAACTGGCCCGAATCGACGTAATCCACCGACACCGGCGCCAGATCGGGCATGCCGATCGCCGATTTCCATGCTTCGAAGCTCTCGGTCATGTCGGTGTGGAGCAAGAAGGTCTGCCGGGCCAGCTTGGCGCGATCGGGCACCGGGCCCATCTCCGCCGCCAACGCGGTGGAGACGATCGCATGCACCCGGTTGTGATCCAGCCGCACCGAATGGAACGCCGCGTCGGGCTCACGCGACAACAAAACCGCCGCATCGAGCGAATCGCCGACGCGCGCCTCCGGGTGGGGGCCGGTGTCGATGTCGATATGCAGGCGCGGGTGGATCTGGCGCAATTCCGGCAGGCGCGGGAACAGCCGCTGGCTGCCGAACAGCGGTGGCACGCCCAGGCGCAGGCGCAGGACGTTGGTCGCCTCCATCTGGGTTTCCACCGCCTCGGCCAGGTCATCCAGACGCGGCGAGACCACCGAGTAGAACGCATGGCCATCCTCGGTCAGGCGCATCGCCTGATGCTGGCGGGTGAACAGGCGCTTGCCGAGGAAATCCTCCAGCGCGGACACGCGGCGCGACAGCGCCGAAGGGCTGAGCCCCAGTTCGTTGGCGGCGGCTTTCGCCGAGCCGAGGCGGACAATGCGGACGAAGGCTTCGAGCGCGCGCAGGGGGGGAAGGCGGCGGGGGGTGCCCATGGGTCAGTGGTTCTCGTGGCCGGCGGTGGGGGGGTGTAGGGCGAGGCGGGTGACGTGGCGTTCATCACCGGCGATGATTTCCAGCACCCAGCCGCTGGCATGGGTGAGCCGGGCGCCGACATCGGGGACTTGCCCCGCCAGCACGAAGGCGAGGCCGCCGAGCGTATCGACCGCCTCCTCGATCTCGGCAAGGCGCGGGTCGATGCGTTCGGCCACTTGTTCCAGCCGGACGCGGGCGTCGGCCTCCCAAGCGCCGTGGGGCAGGGCGATCAACTGGTCCTCGGGGGCGTCGTCGTGCTCGTCCTCGATCTCGCCGATGATTTCCTCGACGAGGTCCTCGAAGGTGATGATGCCGTCGGTGCCCGAATACTCGTCCACCACCACCGCCAGATGCACCCGGCTCAACCGCATGTCGGCCAGCACATCGAGCGCCGGGCGCGCACCGGGCACGAACAACGGCTGGCGCATCAGCACGGTCCATTGCGAGGGCGTGGTGCCGGCGGCCAGATGCGCGAACACATCCTTGATCAGCATCATGCCGATCACCTCGTCCAGCGTCTCGCGATAGACCGGCAGGCGGCTGTGGCCATGTTCGGCAAAGGCGGCGATCACGTCGGCCCAGGTCGCGGTTTCGGGGATCGCCACGATGGCCCCGCGCGGGATCGCCACGTCGCCGGCATCGCGCTCGCCGAAATGCAGCAGGTTGCGCAGCATCTGGCGTTCCAATGGCGACATATCGCCATCTTCGGGCTCGGCGGAGTCGTCGTGCTCCTCGGCATCGTGCTCGGCCATCACGCCTTCGAGCTGTTCGCGCAGGCTGGGCCCTTCGCCGCTATCGAACATGCGCCGGAGCATCCGCCACAGCGAGCGTTTACTGTCCGCGTCTCCGCTGGCAGGTTCGGCCGTGCGGCCGGTATCGACGCCCACTGTCATTGCGCTCCGTGTTGCCCAAAAGAAGTTGCACGTCGCGCAACTGCGCGCCGTCAGTTGCCGTATGGGTCAGCGATGCCTATCGATGCAAGCGCCTTTATCTCGATGGCCTCCATATGGGCGGCTTCGTCGTCGCCCTCCTCGTGATCGAGACCCGCCAGATGCAGCAATCCGTGGATCACCAGATGGGTGGCGTGATGTTCGACGCTGATGCCCTTGTCCGCCGCCTCGCGCGTGCACACCCCGTGGGCGAGGATGATGTCGCCCAGCATTCCCGGCGCATTGGCATTGCCGGCGGCGGAGAGCACCTCCTCGCGGCTGAGCATCGGGAAGGACAGGACGTTGGTGGGCCGATCCTTGGCGCGCCATTGCAGGTTGAGTGCCTGCACCTCGTCGTCGCTGGAGAACACGATGCTGACCAGCAGGTGGTCGTGGGCCAACTCAGGCGCGGCGCTGCCGGCGGCGACGGCGGCGCGCTCGGCCAGCGCCTCCCAGTCGGTCGCCGCGCCCCATTCGGCCTCGATGTCGATATCCAGCGTCGGGCTCAAGCTTCCTCACCCTCATAGGCTTCGACGATCCGCCCGACGATCGGGTGGCGCACCACGTCCTTGGCGCCAAAGCGGGTGACGGCGATGCCGTCGACCCCCTCCAGCCGGCGGACGGCGTCGGCCAGGCCGCTCTGCAACACGCCCCCGGGGATGTCGACCTGACGCGGGTCGCCGCAGACCACCATCCGGCTGTTCTGGCCGAAGCGGGTGAGGAACATCTTCATCTGCGCCTGCGTGGTGTTCTGCGCCTCGTCCAGAATCACGAAGGCATCGGCCAGCGTCCGCCCACGCATGAAGGCGATCGGCGCCACCTCGATCTCGCCATTGGCCAGCCGCCGCTCGACCTGCTCGGGCGGCATGCAGTCATAGAGCGCATCGTAGAGTGGCCGCAGATAGGGATCGACCTTGTCCTTCATGTCGCCGGGGAGGAAGCCCAGCTTTTCGCCCGCCTCCACCGCCGGGCGGCTGAGGATCAGGCGTTGCACAGAGCCGCTGATCAGCTGCGCCACCGCCTGCGCGACGGCGATATAGGTCTTGCCGGTGCCCGCCGGCCCGAGCGCGAAGATGATGTCATTATTGGCCAGCGCGCGCATGTACTCGATCTGCGCGGCGCTGCGCGGCACGATGGTCTTCTTGCGCGTGCGGATCATCACGCTGGGCGTCGCCAGATCGCCGGGGATGATGCCATCGAGCGTCGGCTCGCTCGACATTGCGATCAGGCTCTCGATCGCGCCGGCATCGATCGGCTGGCCGGTGGTCAGCCGCTGATGCAGCCCGCTCAGCACATCGCGCGCGCGGGCGACGGCGTCCTCCGTGCCCTCGATCTGGATGCGGTTGCCGCGTGCGACGATATAGACGCCCAGCCGGTTTTCGATCTGCACCAGATTGGCGTCGAACTGGCCGAACAAAGCGCCCAGCACCGACGGTTCGTCAAAGTGAAGCTCCGCGCGCGATTGTCGCGGGGCCTCGCCCCAAGGGGTGAACGACTGGCCAGCGCTGCTGGCGGGCGGGCTGCGATGGGCTTTGCGGGCCATGAGTGCGCGGGGCTGGCTCCTTTCCGGGCTGCGGGAGTCGCGCCCGTTGTGGGTGTCAGCTTACGGGGCGTGGGCCGGCGCGCAAGCGGGGGGTGGGGTGAGGGCTGTGGAAAATGGGATGGAAGAAGGGCGAAATGCGAGGAGCTAGCCCCTCGCGCTCCCCCAGCGTTGTTAAGGTTGGCGCATGGACGCCGCGTGGCGCAAGGTTGCCGCGCCGCAGGCTTTATGGCGGCTTCGCCGCGTGGCACCACGCCGAGATGTACGCGCAACGTGGACAGGAATGGGGAGCGCGAGGGGTTTGCCCCTCGTATCTTTCCCTTAAACTTTCCGACCCACGATCGAATTTGGCCCCGCCTCCAGCAGTTCCACCGTCACCAGATCGCCGATCGCGGCCTCATCGATGAAATGCACCGATTGCAACCACGGCGACTTGCCCAGCCACTGCCCCGGCCGCTTGCCGTGCCGCTCGACCAGCACCTCGCAGATCCGCCCGACGCTGGCCTGATTGAATGCCAGTTGTCCCACGGCAACGGCGGCCTGCAGCCGCGCCAGCCGCTCGTCCATCACTGCGGGCGCAATCTGGCCCTCCATCGTCGCCGCCGGCGTGCCCGGGCGCGGCGAGTACTTGAAGCTGAACGCCTGCGCATACCGCGCCTCGGCGATCACCGCCAAGGTCGCCGCGAAATCGGCCTCGCTCTCGCCGGGGAAGCCGACGATGAAATCGCCAGAGAGCGCGATATCCGGCCGCGCCGCGCGCACCCGCTCCAGCACGCGCAAGTACGACTCGACGGTATGGGCGCGGTTCATCGCCTTCAGGATCGGGTCCGAGCCCGACTGCACCGGCAAGTGCAGAAACGGCATCAGCTTGTCGACCTCGGCATGGGCGGCGATCAGCCCGTCGGTCATGTCCGCCGGGTGGCTGGTGGTGTAACGGATGCGCCGCAGGTCGGGAATCGCCGCCAGCGCCCGGATCAGCCCGTCGAGCCCGATCGCGCGGCCCCGGTCCTCGCCGCTCCACGCATTGACGTTCTGGCCCAGCAACGTGATCTCGCGCGCGCCGCCATCGACCAGACGCATCGCCTCATCGACCAGCGAGGCGAAGGGCCGGCTGGTCTCTGCCCCGCGCGTATAGGGCACCACGCAATAGGTGCAGAACTTGTCGCACCCTTCCATCACCGTCAGGAACGCCGAGGGCCCGCTGCGCCGCCGCGCGGGCAGCAGATCGAACTTGGGGATCGCCGGCATGTCGGTATCGGTTACCCGCTCGCCCGCGTCGGCGCGGCGCAGCATCTCGGGCAGGCGGTGATAGGCCTGTGGGCCGACCACCATCCGCACCGAGGGCGCGCGGGCCATGATCTCGTCACCCTCGGCCTGCGCGACGCAGCCGGCGACAGCGATCAGCGGGCTGGTGCCATCCTCGCGGCGCATGCGGCCGATCTCGGAATAGACCTTCTCCACCGCCTTCTCGCGGATGTGGCAGGTGTTCAGCACCACCAGATCGGCCTCGTCGCCCTCGGCGGCGGGGGTCAGCCCCTCGGTGCCGAGCAGTTCGCCCATGCGCTCGCCATCGTAGACGTTCATCTGGCAGCCGAAGCTTTTGACACGATAGGTGCGGGGTGTGTGCATGGGGCGCGGCGCATAGCCGATTTTGTGCGGGGGTAGAAGGGTGGAAGGATGAGATACGAGGGGCACGCCCCTCGCGCTCCCCATTCCTGTCCACGTTGCGCATGCCATCGGCGAGGCGCCATGCGGCGAAGCCACCTTAAAGCCTGTGGCGCGGCAATGATGCACAAGGGTGCCGGCCCGGCTCACCTCGACAACGTTGAGGGAGCGCGAGGGAGCCGCAGGCCGGCGAAGCCACCTGTCCCTCGCATCTATCCCTTCAAACCTTCAATCGTTCGCCGGCGCATCCGGCGGCGTCGCCACCTCAGGCTCGCGCGCGGCGACATAGCCCACCGGCCCCACGTTATAGGCAAAGGGCCGAGGCGGCGCGCCCAACGCCTCGGTCAAAGCGGCCTCGATCCGGCGGCGGCACTCGGCGGCGATGGCCTTGCGCCCGGGGAAGTCACGCGGGTCGAACGGTGGCAGGAAGTGCACGTGGCAATCGAACGTACCCTTGCGCGCGAAGATGCGGGCGGCATTGTTGGCGCCGTGCTCGTTGCCGATCCAGCCGATCCACTCGCCCATCTTGCCGTAATCCAGCAGGACGGGCTGCACCAGCATGCCCTCGGGCGGCGGCTCCAGCACGCGCAGCATGGCGGTCTTGAACGGCAGCAGCGATTGGCCGTCGGTGGTGGTGCCCTCGGGGAAGATCGTCACGGACCAGGCGTCGGCGATGGCCTGCTGCATGGTGTCGATCTGGGTGGAGACGGCCATGCGGCTCTCGCGCTCCACAAAGATCGTGCGGTTCAGCCGCGCCAGCCAGCCGACGATCGGCGCCCGCGCCAGCTCCGCCTTGGCGACGAAGGCCGATCCCGTGGCCGCGCCGATCACCGGAATATCCAGCCACGACAGATGGTTGGAGATGAAGATCACGTTGCGGCGCATGGGCGTGCCGCTGCGCGTCACCCGCACCCCGGCGCAGCGCGCTGCCAGCCGCAGGAACAGGCGCGGGATCGGCGAGCCATAGCGCACCGTGCGCCACGCATAATGCACCGGCAGCCCCAGCGCGAGCCCGATCGCCAGCAACGCCACGCGCCGGGCGATGCGCCCGTGCTCGGCCAGCGTCAGCTTGATGCTCTGCCCTTCGGCCCAGGCGGCGCGCAGGGCGTCGGCGTCGGCGGGTGGTTTGCGGCGGGGCAGGCGGATGCTCAGCCTGAACCGGTCGAGCCGGCCGGTGACGTCTCGGCCATGTCCCCTGGCCTTGAGGCGCAGGCGGTTGCCGGGCAGGCGCAGCTTCTTGCTCATGACGCGCGATGGCCTCTCGGGCGAGCGTTCAGGTGTCCCGTTCGAGCCGGACGCCGTACAGCTCCATGCGGTGATCGACCAGGCGATAGCCCAGCTTTTCGGCGATCTGGCGCTGGAGCGCCTCAAGTTCCGGATCGACGAATTCGAGCACCTTGCCGGTCTCGACATCGATCATGTGATCGTGGTGGGCCTCGGGCGCGGCCTCATAGCGGGCGCGGCCGTCACCAAAATCATGACGATCGAGGATGCCGGCTTCCTCGAACAGGCGCACGGTGCGGTAAACCGTGGCGATCGAGATGCCGGGATCGATTGCAGTGGCGCGCGCGTAGAGCTTGTCCACGTCCGGGTGGTCCGAACTCTCGGACAGCACGCGTGCGATCACCCGCCGTTGCTCGGTGATGCGGAGGCCGCGCTGGGCGCAAAGCGCCTCGATATCGATCTGTTGCTGCACGTGCTGTCCTGCGGTTCTCGCCTGCGATCAAGTATGGGGCTTGCGGGAGGAAACTGCAACTGCGCGTCTTGAGCAGTGCGACTTTTGGGCGATATCGCACCCGGTCCGGCAGATCGGCGATGCCGCTCATGCGAAACGGGGCGGCATTGGCCGCCCCGTCCCGATCGTTGGCTTCAGGCGCCCGGCGTCGCGGCGCGGGGCTTGCGGCCACGGCGCGCGCCGGGCTTGCGGCCCAGGCCGATCGACTTGGCCAGTTCACGCCGCTTCTCGGCATAGTTGGGCGCCACCATGGGATAGTCCGCAGGCAGGTTCCACCGCGCGCGATACTGGTCCGGCGTCAGGTTATAGTGCGTAGACAGATGCCGCTTCAGCATCTTGAGTTTCTTGCCGTCTTCCAGACAGACGATGTGGTCCGGCTTCACCGACGAGCGGATCGAAACGGCTGGCTCGGGCGGGGCTTCCGGGGCCGGGGCCGCCTTGCCAAGGCCCGAAAGCGCCAGATAAACGCTGGAAATCAATGCCGGAAGATCGGCCAGCGCGACACTGTTATTGCTAACATGCGCCGACACGATATCGGATGTGAGCGTGATCAACGTCTCATCGGCGGATTGTTGAACGTCGTCCATCAGAGTTCCTTGAATGTTGCGACCCGTCTTGTTTGTTGAGGATCTCGTTTCATGCAACGTTGCGCCCACCCTCGCTACGTGGCGGGGGTAATTAACCTTTTTCTGCCGCTTTTCAAGCGAGCTTGTGGTACAACGAATGGTTTTTCCGGCAATGAACGATCGCGGTGAAAGGTATTGCCGAAAGCAACTGCGCAGAAACCGGCAGACAACGTCAAATTTCGCAGTTTCTGTAAGGTTTTTTGGGATCGCGGCCGCCGCCGCAGTGTCGCGGCGGCCGGCTTTAGCCGATCTGGCGGGCGAAAGTCACCGCATCGATGCGCTGTCCATCGGCGCGACGATAGTATTGCGGACGTCGACCGATGTCGTGGAAACCGAATTGGCGGTACAGCGACTCCGCCGGATTGCCGTCACGCATTTCCAGCAGGATGCGCCGGATGCCCTGTGTCCCGGCGGCGTCGATCACCGCGCCCAGCAACCGCGCGCCCAGCCCGCGCCGGCGAAAAGCGGGCAGGACGGCGAACAGCAGCAGTTCCTCCTCGTCCAGCGTGGTGCGCAGCAGGGCAAACCCGGCCGCGCGCTCGCCCTCGGCCGGGGCGGTGCCCTCGGGGCCGATCAGGCGGTAGTGGCACTGGCCGAAGACCAGCGCGTCGCTGACCTGTCGACGGGTCCAGGCCTCGCCGTACTGTGGGTCGAACGCCGCGGTCATCACCGCCATGATGCGGTCCAGATCGTCCTCGGGCATCGCCGCGCCGCGTGGTTGCGAACTCATGCCGCGGCGCCTGCGGGCAGCTTGGCATCGGGCCCGCGCCCATAGATCGGCGCCAGATCCGCGCCCAATGCCGCCACGCCCAGCGCCGGTAACGCCCGCGCATCGGGCCACAGGGCCAGCGCAGTGCCGTGCCCACGCCGCGCCACCAGCGCCTCGGCCTGGCTGCCCGCCACCAGCGGGCCGTCCACCTGCGTCGCCGCATCGGGCGCCAGCGATGCGAGGGGACGGGCTTCGCCGCCTGCGGCATCATAGCCGGCGATGAACCATTCGCCATGGCCGCCGGTGGTGGCGACCAGCACCGGTTGCGCCCCGGCCTGCGCCCGCGTCATCGCCGCGATCAGCGCCAGTGTGGGATAGCCCGACACCTCGGCCCCCCATGCCAGCCCCAGCGCACGCGCCGCCGCCAGCCCGATCCGCACGCCCGTAAAGCTGCCCGGGCCGAGCCCCACCGCGATCCGCCGTGCGCGTCCCTTGCCGGGCAGCGTGGCGATCATCGGCACCAGCGCCTCGGCATGGCCACGCCCCAGCATCCGCCAATCGCCCGCCACTAAAGCGCCATCGGTGAACAGCCCCACCGAACAAGCCTCGGTCGCGGCCTCAATCACCAGCAGGTCGGCGGGCGCATCCATCAGGCGGCGCGGACCTCGTTGACCTCGGGCACGTAGTACCGGATCAGGCTCTCGATGCCGTTCTTCAGCGTCGCCGCCGAGGACGGGCAGCCCGAGCATGCGCCCTGCATCTGCAAGGTCAGCACGCCCTCGCGATAGCTGCGATAGACGACGTCGCCGCCATCGTTGGCCACCGCCGGGCGCACCCGCGTTTCGATCAGGTCGAGGATCTGGGCGACGATGTCCTCGTCCGCCGCATCATGGCCATCGCCTTCGACCTCGGCAGGCACCGCGATGCCGGCAGCCGAGGCGGCGTGGAACAACGGTGCCTCGGCCACGAAGTGATCGAGCAGAATCGCCACCACCTGCGGCTTCAGCGCGCCCCAAGAGACGCCCTCGCCGGCGGTGACGGAGACGAAATCGCGGCCGAAGAACACGCCCGCAACATCGCCCAAAGAAAACAATGCCTCGGCCAGGGGCGAGGCGGCGGCGCTTTCCTCATCGGGGAAGTCGCGCGTGCCGGCGGCCATCACCTGACGGCCTGGCAGGAACTTCAGCGTGGCGGGGTTGGGCGTGGTTTCGGTTTCAATGAACATGGCGGGGGCACCTTTGCTTGCGATTCGCATGTAGGCGCGGGGGGGCAGGGGTCAAGAGCGAGTCGGAGCGAAGGAAAAGGAAGATACGAGGGGCACGCCCCTCGCGCTCCCCCAACCTTGCCGGGCCGGCGGGGTGGCGCGTGCGGCGAAGTCGGTTTTTGCAGGCTTCCGGCGGGGCGACGTTGCGCATGGCGGCGGGCGCACGCCACGCCGACACCGTTGGGGGAGCGCGAGGGGCGTGCCCCTCGTCTTTCACTCGCCTTTCTTTCCCTCATTCACTGGTCCTTCACAGAGCCGGCATCTATACGATGAACCGTGATGAACGCCCCCGACCGCACGCCTGCCCGTGCCCTCCGCCAGCCTGCCGTTTCACCCCGCCGCAAAGCCGGCGCGCGGAGGCGTTGGGTGGCGACGGCCGCGCTGTTGGCGCTGGTGGCGGCCGGGATGCCGTTGCAGGCGCAGACCATCCCCGGCGTCACCCTGCCGCCGGAGCTACCCGCATCGGCGCTGCCCGCGCTGCCCGATCAGAGCGATCCGTGGCTCTATCGCGGGTCGGATGTACCGCATGACAAGGAGTGGTTCTTCGGCACGCTGCCCAATGGCCTCAGGTGGGCGGTGCGGCACAATGGCGTGCCGCCGGGGCAGGTTTCGATCCGCATCCGCATGGACGTGGGTTCGGTGAACGAAACCGCGCAGGAGGCCGGCTTCGCGCACCTGATCGAGCATCTGGTGTTCCGCCAGTCGAAGTATCTCGGCGAGGCGCAGGCGATCCCCACATGGCAGCGGCTGGGCGCGACTCTGGGCGCCGACACCAATGCCGAGACGACGCCGATCCACACCGTGTTCAAGATCGATCTGCCCGATGCCACCCCCGCCACGCTCGACACCTCGTTCAAGCTGCTCTCGGGGATGATGATGGCGCCGACTCTCTCGGAAAGCGACATCCGCACCGAAATCCCCATCGTGCTCGCCGAAAAGCGCGAGCGCGGCGGATCGGCCGCCAAGGCCGACGATGCCAGCCGCGAGACGTTCTTCGCCGGCCAGGCACTGGCCGATCATCCCACCATCGGCAGCGACGAAACGCTGAATGCCGCCCATGCCGAGGCCGTGCGCGCGTTTCACGCCCGCTGGTATCGTCCGGAAAATGCCGCGATCGTGGTGGCGGGGGATGTCGATCCCCGGCTGATGGCGGCGCTGATCACCAAGTGGTTCGGCGATTGGCCGACCACCGGCGCCCATGTCGATATGCCCGATCTTGGCGCGCCCAAGCCGGCTGCCGATGGCGCGGCGGTGGGCCCGGCCCGTGTGCTGGTGGTGCCCGATCTACCGCGCGCGCTGACCTATGCGGTGGAGCGGCCGTGGCACGAGAAGCACGATACCATCGTCTACAACCAGGGCCTGTTGATCGATCAGGTGGCGATGGCGCTGATCAACCGCCGGCTGGAGGCGCGGGCGCGCGCCGGCGCCAGCTATCTGGCGGCGCAAGTGGGGCAGGCCAACGAATCGCGCTCGATCGATGCGACGTTCGTGTCGGTCACCCCGCTCGATGCCAACTGGCAGGGTGCGCTGAGGGACGTGCGCGCGGTGGTGGCCGATGCCCTCGCCACCCCGCCCAGCCAGGCCGAGATCGACCGCGAGGTGGCCGAAATCAACGTCGCCTTCGATTCGGAGGCGCAGCAGCAGACCCTGCAACCCGGCAGCAAGCTGGCCGACGATCTGGTGCAGGCGCTGGATATCCACGAGACCGTCGCCTCGCCGCCGGTGGTCTACGACATCTTCAAGAAGTCGCTGCCGCTGTTCACCCCGCAGGCGATCTTCGAACATACCAAGGCGCTGTTCCGGGGCCCGGCGCTCCGCGCGCTCTATGTCACCTCGCAAGCCGGCGAGGCCAGCGACACGCAGTTGCAGGCGGCGCTGCTGGCCCCGGTGAAGCCCGATCCACACGCACGGCTGTCGTCGAAGCCGATCGCGTTTGCCGATCTCCCACCGATCGGCAAACCCGCGCCGCCGCCTACCATCACTCCCACCGGCCTGCCGGAAATCCAGCAGGTGGTGTTCGCCAACGGCGTGCGCGCGCTGATCTGGCCCACCACCGATGATCCGGGGCGGGTGACGGTCAAGGTCCGCTGGGGCACGGGCAGCCGCGCCTTCGGGCCGGGCGATGCCGCCGCGGCCATGCTGGGGCCGCTGGCGCTGGTCGGCACGGGCGAGGGCGCGCTGGGGCAGGAGGAGCTGGACCGCGTCGCCACCGGGCGCAAGCTGGGCTATGATTTCAAGGTCAACGACGGCACGTTCCAGTTCTCCGCCCAGACCCGGGCCGAGGATCTGGGCGATCAGCTCTATATCTTTGCCGACAAGTTCGCCCAGCCGCGCTGGGATGCCGCGCCGGTGCTGCGGGCACGGGCGCTGGCGCAGATCCAGATCGCCAACGCCGCCGCCAGCCCGCAAGGCGTGATCGATCTCGACCTCAAGTGGCTGAGCCACGGCAAGGACCCGCGCTATGCGGTGCCCAGCCAGGCCGAACTCGCCGCCGCCACCCCGGCGGCCTTCGAGAAGCTGTGGGCGCCGATCCTGGCCACCGGCCCGATCGAGGTGGAGGTGTTCGGCGACGCCAAGCAGCAGGATATCATCGACGCCTTGGGCCGGACCTTCGGCGCCTTGCCGGTGCGCCCGGCGCAGGCGGTGGCGGCCGAGGGCCCGGTGCCCGGCGCCCCCACGCCGACCCCAACCCCCACGGTGCTGACCCATAGCGGCGATCCGTCGCAGGCGGCGGCGGTGGTGGTGTGGCCAACGGGCGGCGGCGTGGCGGGCCTGCAGACCTCGCGCCAGTTGGAGATCCTGGCCAACCTGTTCACCATCCGGCTGATGGATGCCCTGCGCGAGAAGGCGGGGGCGGCCTATGCCCCCCAGGTCGGCTCGGACTGGCCGATCGACCTCGATGGCGGCGGCCAGGTGGCGGCGGCGGCGCAAGTCGCCCCCGATATGGTGCCCAGCTTCTTCAAGACCGCCGACGAGATCGCCGCCAGCCTCGCCACCCAACCCGCCACCGCCGACGAACTGGCCCGCGTGGTGGAGCCGATGAAGCAACAGATCACGCGCATGGAGAGCAGCCCCGCCTTCTTCATGTGGCAGATCGAGGGCGCCACCGCCGATCCCGCGCGGATTGCCGGTCTGCGCCGGCTGTTCAACGATTACGTCTATGTCACGCCGGCGCAGTTGCAGGCGCTGGCCAAGCAGTACCTCGGCGCGGACAAGGCATGGCGGTTGGCGGTGGTCCCGGCGGCCAAACCGTGATCGGCGCCGGTTGATCGGGCGGTCTTAATCCGCTGGTGACCGGCGGGCTGTTATCGGGGGGGATGTCCCTCGTCCTGCCGACCGCGCCGCTTTGGGCCGCCGCCATGCTGGTGACGGGTGCGCTCGCCTGCCGCGCGGCGGTGCCGCGTGGCCACGCCCGCCCGGTGCGTGCGCGGGCATTGCTGCGGGCGCTGTTCCCCCGGCGGATCTTGCGCAGTCGTTCGGGCCGGCTCGATATCGCCGGGTTCCTGTTCGGCGTGCTGGTGGCCGGCACGGCCCTTGGCTGGGCGATCGTTTCCAGCAGTTGGTGGGCGATGCAGGCCCAGTTGACGCTGGCCGGATGGCCGATGCTGGCATTGCGGTTGCCGATGCCGCTGGCGATGCCGCTGATGACGGTGGTGCTGTTCCTGGCCTATGAGGCCGCCTATTGGGCGAACCATTGGCTGAGCCACCGGGTCGGCTGGCTCTGGGCGTTCCACAAGGTGCACCACAGCGCCGAGTCGCTGTCGCTCCTGACCAACTTTCGCGTTCATCCGGTCGATACGATCGTTTTCGCCAACATGGCAGCTGCGATGACGGGGGTGACGGCGGGGTTGATGCGGCACATCTTCGGCCCCGGGATGGCGGATGTGTCGGTCGGCGGGGCCAACCTGATCGTGTTTTTCAGCTCGATCGTGCTCAGTTACCTCCAGCATTCGCACTTGTGGCTGGTGACGCGCGGGCGTTGGGGGTGGCTGATCCTCAGCCCGGCGCATCACCAGTTGCACCATTCGATCGATCCGGCGCATCACAATACCAATTTCGGCAGCACGATCGCGCTGTTCGACTGGGCTTTCGGCACGTTGTTGATGCCTGCGCGCGGGCGACAGCCCTTGCGTTTCGGGGTGGCGGGGCTCGATCACGATCCACATGGGTTGGCCGGGGCGTTGCTGGTGCCCTTCGCCGAGGCCGCGCGCGAGGTGATGCCGCCGGCATCCGCGCGCTGATCGGCGCACCCGATCTCGGCGATCGGGCAAGCCGGCTTGGCTTCCGCGCGGCGAGCGCTTATGGGCGACACCCTTGGCCCGCGCCAACGCGCGGGATGTGGAGTGGACAAACGTGGCCGACAAGCAAGCCTGGACCCCCGACAGCTGGAAAGCGCACGAGGCGCGCCACCTGCCGACCTATGACGATGCCGCCGCACTGGCGCGGGTCGAGGGCACGCTGGCCAGCTTTCCGCCGCTGGTGTTTGCCGGCGAGGCGCGCGCGCTGAAGGCCGATCTGGCCGAAGTCGCCGCCGGGCGCGGCTTCCTGTTGCAAGGCGGCGATTGTGCCGAGAGCTTCGCCGAATTCCACGCCAACAACATCCGCGACACCTTCCGCGTGCTGCTCCAGATGGCGGTGGTGCTGACCTTTGCCAGCAAGCAGCCGGTGGTGAAAGTCGGCCGCATGGCCGGCCAGTTCGCCAAACCGCGTTCGGCCCCCACCGAGACCATCGGCGGCGTGGAACTGCCCAGCTACCTCGGCGATATCGTCAACGGCATCGAGTTCGAGCCCGAGACGCGCCGCAACGATCCCGACCGGATGATGCGCGGCTATACGCAATCGGCGGCGACGCTGAACCTGCTGCGCGCCTTTGCCAGCGGCGGCTATGCCAACTTGCGTCAGGTGCATAACTGGACGCTGGACCATATCGAGCACGGGCCGTGGGGCACGAAGTTCGCCGATGTCGCCGCGCGCATCGGCGAGGCGCTGGACTTCATGGCCGCCTGCGGCATCGACCCGCAGACCGTCCCGCAGCTTCAGGGCACCAGCTTCTACACCAGCCACGAGGCGCTGCTGCTCAATTACGAGCAGGCGCTGACCCGGCAGGATTCGCTGACCGGCGACTGGTATGATTGCTCGGCACATATGCTGTGGATCGGCGATCGTACGCGGTTTCCGGGGTCGGCGCATGTCGAGTTCCTCAAAGGGGTCGGCAATCCGATCGGGATGAAGTGCGGGCCCTCGCTGGCGCCAGACGCGCTGCTGCGCTTGCTCGATGAGCTGAATCCCCGTCGCGAGGCCGGGCGGATCACGCTGATCAGCCGGTTCGGGCATGACAAGGTCGAGGCCGGGCTGCCTGCGCTGGTCCGCGCGGTCAAGGCCGAGGGGCACCCGGTGGTGTGGTCGTGCGATCCGATGCATGGCAACACGATCAAGACCAACAGCGGCTACAAGACCCGCCCGTTCGAGCGGGTGCTGGCCGAGGTGCGCGGCTTCTTCGCCGTCCACCGCGACGAGGGCACGCACGCGGGCGGCGTCCACATCGAGATGACCGGCAAGGACGTGACCGAGTGCACCGGCGGGTTGATCGACATCACCAACGAGGATCTGGGCGACCGTTACCACACCCACTGCGATCCGCGCCTCAATGGCGCGCAGGCGCTGGAACTGGCGTTCCTGATCGCCGAGGAACTGAACCGCGAGGCACAGGACCGGGCGCGACAGGCGGCCTGAACCGGCAGTACCCCCTTGACGCCCGCCGTCCGGAACGTGCCGGGCGGCGGGCGCTCATGCCGGCCGGTCTGGGTGGAGACCGACCAGGACACGAGGGCAAGACGCAGCCGCCCAGCCGAAACCGGCTGAAAGCACCTGCGACGCAGCCCCGCTCTAGACGCCGGGGAATTGCCGTCCGGAGAACGCCTGCCTACGCATTTGCTGATGGCGGACGATTTCAGTCGGTCGATGGCCCGGCAAAGCCCGGCAGGTAACCGGCCTCGGCGCCGCGCGCCAGTTCCACCGCCTTGGCCACGGCGCGGGCGAACCGGCTCTCGATCTGGTGCAGCCGGATGCGTTCGCGGAAGAAATCGGCCCACATGAATTCCGAATAGGGCATGCCGGTCTTGGCATAGCCGCCCGCGCGCCGCACTTCACCGGCCAGGCTGCGATAGGGATCGTCGCCCAGCTTGGCGATGGACTTGGGCAATGCCTCCCAATCCTGCCGCTTGCCCTCGGCGTCATAGGGGTGCAGCCAGTTCTGCGCATCCATATAGGCCATGAAGCGCTTCTTGGGCAGGTGATCCAGCTTGGCCTCCACCGCGACCAGCACCGTTTCCACCCCCTCCTCGTGCAGCGCGCGGGCGAGGTGGTGGTGATCGATGATCCAGAACTTCGGCCCGGGCCCCACGACCGCCGGGATCATGTGATTGCCCAGGAACTGGCCGCCCTCGTGCGTGGCGCGGGCGCGCCATTGCGCGCGTTTGCGCGCCACCTCGCGCAGGCCCACGGTCATCTGCGTGGGGCGGAGGTCGCTGATCGACACGGGGTGGAGGATCGGCTGAATCCGGTGGCTCATTGCCATGGTGGCATGTCCCGCATGCGGGCGCCCGTCGCGAAGGCCTCGCGCGGCGCCGGCGGCGCGAGAACCGCGCCGCTTCCCCACCGGCAGACTGCACCCGTGCCGCGCAAATGCCAAGCCCTTGCGCGCAAGCGATTGTCTGGTCGCTTCATGCGCCGGGGCCCCACCCCTCGCAGGAGGGATGGGGCCCCGGTGACGCAGGCCGGTTGGGTTCAGCGCATCGCGCCGTGCGCGGCGTTCAGTTCGTGGCGCAGATGGCGCACTTGCGCGTGATCGAGGTGGCCGTGGTTGTGGTCGGCGCGGGCGTCCGCGCGTTCCTCGTGGCGAATCGCGTGGTCCTCGGCGCGCATGGCGTGGGCCTGGTCGCGGGTGATCTCGCCATCGCGGCGTTCGTGGCGGATCATCCGTTCCTGATGGGCGATGCGGTGGTTGATCTCGGCGCGGGCGGGGTGGTGGCGCTGCCAGTCGGTCTGGGCACTGGCCGGCGCGGCGGCGATGGCAACGCCCGCGATCATCGCGGCGGCGGCAAGGAACTGGGCGAAGCGGGCTTTCATGACATCGGTCTCCTCGATCGTTCCGGGGGGTGGCACCGTCTGGTGTCGCCCCCCGGCACATGACCCGATTAGGCTGATTCGGATGAACCGTTGCGGAAGCGCGATGAAAGGTGGCGTTCAGCCGGAACCGGCCGGCGAATGCGCGCCTCTGTCGCGTCAGAAAACGGCTTCGTCCAAAGCCATCATGCTGGCCTTGCCGGCCTTGATTTGCGCCAGCAGCGAGCCAACCTGCGGCAGCATACGTTCGAAGAAGAACCGCGCGGTCTTGATCTTGGCGTCGTAGAACGCGGCTTCCTCGTCGCCGGCGGCCAGTTTGCCCAGCGACAGCACCGAGGCCTTGGCGAAGCAATAGCCCATGCCGACAAAGCCCATCAGCCGCAGGTATTCGCTGGCGGCGGAGGCGGCTTGTTCGGGATCGGCCATGCCCTTTTCGCCGATCCACGCGGTGGCGAGTTGCAGCGCGCCGAATGCCTTTTCCAGCCCCTTGATCATCGGCTGGAGCGGGCCTTCACCCGAGTTGGCCTCGATGAACTGCGCGATCGGGTGGAAGAAGGTGCGCAACAGCCGGCCCATTTCGGTGGGCAGCTTGCGGCCGACGAGGTCGAGCGCCTGAATGCCGTTGGTGCCTTCGTAGATCTGGGTGATGCGGGCATCGCGGATGTACTGCTCGACGCCGCTCTCGCGGATGAAGCCGTGGCCGCCGTAACATTGCACCGCGAGGTTGGCCGTTTCCGAGCCTAGATCGGTGAACAGCGCCTTCACCACCGGCGTCATCAGCGCGACGAAATCGTTGGCGCGGGCCTTCAGCGCGGGGTCCTCGGCATGGTGCGAGGCATCCAGCGCGCGCGCGACCCAACCGGCCAGCGCGCGGCAGCCTTCGTTGGCGGCGCGCATCTGCATCAGCATGCGGCGCACGTCGGGGTGGACGATGATCGGGTCCGCCGCCATGTCGGGGCGTTTCGTGCCCGAGAGCGAGCGGCCCTGGATGCGGTCCTTGGCGTACCAGACGGCGGCCTGATAGGCGGCTTCACCGACGCCGAGGCCCTGGATGCCGACGCCGATGCGCTCGGCATTCATCATCGTGAACATCGCCTCCAGCCCGCGATGCGGTTCGCCGACCAGCCAGCCATGCGCGTCCTCGAACGACATCTGGCAGGTGGCCGAGGCCTTGATCCCCATCTTGTGCTCGATGGTGGTGCAGCGCACGCCGTTGCGCGCGCCGGGGTTGCCGGCGTCGTCAGGTAAAAACTTTGGGACGAGGAACAGGCTGATGCCCTTCACGCCCTTGGGGGCGTCGGGCAGGCGCGCCAGCACCAGGTGGATGATGTTGGGTGCCAGGTCATGCTCGCCGGCCGAGATGAAGATCTTGGCGCCGTTGACCTTATACCCGTCACCGTCCGGTTCGGCCTTGGTGCGCAGCAGGCCAAGGTCGGTGCCGCAATGCGCCTCGGTCAGGCACATCGCGCCGGTCCATTCGCCGCTGACCATCTTGGGCAGGTAGGCGGCCTTCAGCGCGTCGGTGGCATAGGCCTCGATCGCGGCGGTCGCGCCCTGGGTCAGGCCGGGGTAGAGGCTGAACGACACGTTGGCCGCGCAGAGCATCTCCTCGACCATCTTGCCGACCGCGTGGGGCAGGCCCTGGCCGCCCCACTGCGGATCGGCGTTGAGCCCGGTCCAGCCGCCCTCGGCAAAGGCCTTGTAGGCCTCGGGAAAGCCCTTGGGGGTGCGGACGACGCCGTTCTCATAGTGGCAGCCTTCCTCGTCGCCGCTGGCGTTCAAGGGCGCGATGACGTCGCGCGCCATCTTCGCCGCTTCCTCCAGCACCGCCGAGGTCAGGTCGGGGGTGAATTCCTCGAACGCGGGCAGGTTGCCATAGCCATCGTCGGTATGCAGCTCGTCGAGCACGAAGCGCATGTCGCGCAGGGGCGGGTTGTAGACTTGCATCGGTCTTGTCCTTCTCCCGGGCCGACCCGCGCCGGGCCGGCCCTGTCGATTCAGTTACGCGCTCAGTTTCTCAGGGGCTTGCCGGTGGTGAGCATGTGCTCGACCCGGGCCACGGTGCGATCGTCGCGCAGCAGCGCCATGAACGCCTGGCGTTCGAGCGCGAGCATGTCGCTCTCGGCGAGGGTATCGACCAGATCCGCCTCGCCGCCGCTGAGCACGGTGGCGAGTTGGCCGGCGACCACCTCGTCATAGGGCGTGGCCATGCCGCGCGCGCGGAAACCCTCGACCGCGAGCATCAGCGCCGCCTTGCCGGACGGGCCGGCGGGGCGGAAGGTCGGCGGCTCCGGCGGGGTATAGCCCTCGGCGAGGGCCAGCGCCTTGGCCTTGGCGTCGGCGAGCAGGCGGTCGCGGTTCATTGTGACCCCGTCGGTCTTGCGCAGGAAGCCGAGTTCGCGGGCCTGTGCGGCGGACTTGGAGACTTGCGCGGTCGAGACGATCTCGAATGCCTTGGCGACGGCGGGCATCGGTCCCTTGGGCGCGGCGGGATTGTCGCGCCAACGCTCGATCAACTCGCCGGTACCGCCCCAGCCGGGCACCAACCCGACGCCGCATTCGACCAGACCCATGTAGGTTTCGGCGTGGGCCTGAATGGCGTCCGAATTGAGGCAGAACTCGCAGCCGCCGCCCAGCGCCATGCCCGCAGGCGCAGCGACGACAGGGAAGGGGGCGTATTTGAGCGCTTTCAGTGCCTGTTGCCCGCCCTCGATCAGCTTGGCGATCTCACCATAGGCGGCGATGTTCACCGCGAACAGCGCGAGGCCGAGGTTGGCGCCGGCCGAGAAGTTCGACCCCTCGTTGTAGATCACGAGCGCCTTGTACTTCGCCTTGACCAGCTCGACTGCCTCGCCGACCAGCTTCATCACCGCGCCGTCGAGCGCGTTCATCTTGCCGGTGAATTCGAGCGCGACCACCCCATCGCCCACATCCCACAGCGCGGCGGAGCCGTTCTTGAGCAACGGCTTCGCGCGGCGCTTGATGTCGGCGAGGAGGACCACGCCTTCGGGGCGCAGCACGTCGTGGTAATCACCGTCGAGGCCGAGCGCCTGCCGTTGGCCATTTTCGATGCGGTAGAACGGGCGGCCGTTGGCGGTGGCCAGGATCGCCGGGATGGGGATGCCGTGCTTGCCCAGCATGGCGGCGAAGTCAGCAGTGCCGATCCGGTCGATCAGCTCGAACGGGCCCCATTGCCAGTTGTAGCCCAGCTTCATCGCGTCATCGATGGCGCTGATGGTGTCGGCGATCTCGCCGGCGAGGCTGGCTGAATAGGCGAGCATCGGCCCGAGCACCGCCCAGGCAAACGCCCCCGCCTTGCCGGGGAGGGCGAGCAGCGCCTTGAGGTCCTTTTGCGCGGCCGAAGGCACGCTGGCCTTGGCCTCGGCGCGGTAGTCGCCGGTGGTGAGGTCCAATGCTTCCTTGACCTTGGCGCCGCCCGCGCGGTTCAGGCGGAAGAACCCGCCCTTGCCCTTGCGGCCAGTGTAGCCGTCGGCGATCATCTTGTTGATCAACGGGTTGTCGCGGGCGATCTGCTGGTAGGCGTCGTTGGCGGGCAGGGTTTCGGTCAGCGACTTTTGCAGATGCGGCATCAGGTCGACGCCGATCAGATCGACGAGGCCGAAGATGCCGGTGCGCGGCACTCCCATCGGCTTGCCGCCCAGCGCATCGGCTTGCTCGACCGTGACGCCCAGATCGAAGGCGGCGTTGATGCCGGCTTGAATCCAGAACGTGCCGATCCGGTTCGCGATAAAGCCCGGCGAATCCTTGCAGGGCACGATCGACTTGCCCAGCGTGCGGTCGGCAAACGCCTCGACCCCGGCGACCAGCGCGGGGTCGCTGTCCACCCCGGCAACGATCTCCAGCAGCCGCATATAGCGCGGCGGATTGAAGAAGTGGGTGATCAGGAACGCCTTGCGGAAGGCCTCGCCGCGCCCCTCGATCAGGTGGCCAAGCGGGATCGTCGAGGTGTTCGACGACACCGCCGCGCCCGGCTTCAGCAACGGCTCCAGCCGCGCGTAGAGCGCCTGCTTGAGGTCCAGCCGCTCGATGATCGCCTCGACCACCCAGTCACATTCGCCGACGCGGGCGAGATCGTCCTCGATGTTGCCGACCTCGACCAGCTTGGCCGCCGATTTCGACATGAACGCCGCCGGCTCGGTCTTGAGCAGGCGCGCCACCGCACCCGCCGCCACCGCGTTACGATCCGAACCCTCGCGCGGCAGGATATCGAGCAGCAGCACCGGCACCCCGGCGTTGGCCACTTGCGCGGCGATGCCGGCGCCCATGGTGCCGGCGCCGATCACGCAAACCTTCTTGATCTCGGCCATCACACCGCCTCCAGCACGGTGGCGATGCCCTGGCCGCCACCGATGCACTGCGTGGCGAGCGCGTACTTGCCGCCGGTGCGCTTCAGCAACGAGGCCGCCTTGCCGACGATCCGCGCGCCGGTCGCGCCCAGCGGGTGGCCGATGGCGATGGCGCCGCCGTCGAGGTTGATCTTCGCCGGATCGAGCCCGAGATCGTGGATGCAGGCCAGCGACTGTGAGGCGAACGCCTCGTTGAGTTCGATCACCGATAGGTCGGCCACGGTGATCCCGGCGCGCGCCATCGCCTTGCGGCTGGCCTCGACCGGGCCAATGCCCATGATCTCCGGCGCGCAGCCCGACACGGCCACGGCCTTGATCCGCGCGAGGATCGGCAGGCCGTTGTCGCGCGCATAGTCCTCCGACGTCACCAGCACTGCGGCGGCGCCATCGGTCAGCGGCGAGGCAGTGCCGGCGGTGACCGTGCCGGCGGCGTTGAACGCGGGCTTCAGGCTGGCCAGCGCCTCCGCGGTGGTGCCGGGGCGGGGGGTGCCGTCGGCATCGACCAGCCCGGCCTTGGTGGCGATGGCCACGATCTCATCGCTGAAATGCCCGGCGGCGATGGCGGCGGCGGCCTTCTGTTGGCTGGCGAGCGCGAACGCCTCCTGCGCCTCGCGGCTCAGGCCCCACTTCTTGGCGATGTTCTCGGCGGTGTCGCCCATGCCGATGTAGGCGGCGCTCTGCGCGGCCAGCGCCGCGTTGGGCATCGGGTTGTATCCGCCCATCGGCACCCGCGACATCGACTCGACGCCTGCACAGAGGAACGCCTGCCCGGCGCCCAGTGCGATCTGGCCGGCCGCATAATGCACGGACGTCATCGAGGAGCCGCAGAAGCGGTTGATCGTCGCCCCGCCGACCGAGAGCGGCAGCCCGGCGATCAGCCCGATCATCCGCGCGACGTTGAAGCCCTGCTCGCCCTCGGGGAAGGCGCAGCCGACCAGCAAGTCCTCGATATCGGCGGGGTTCACACCGGTGCGCGCCACCAGTTCCTTGACCACGGCTGCGGCCAGATCATCGGGGCGGGTGCGGGCGAGGGCGCCCTTGCCGGCGAGGGTGAAGGGCGAACGGGCATAGCCCGCGATCACGGTTGAAGACATCGTTGGAAAACCTCTCCTGAGCCCCGGCCTTGGCCGGCCATGCAACTTCACGGCGGCGCCATCCTGCCGTTCTACGGCGCGTAGATGGCGAAATGGCGTCGCGTTCTATCGTATAGGGCCATAGATTTCCCTATACGTCAACGAAAAGAAAGTGCACACTGCGCAGCATGAAGGCCGGGGGCCGGACTCGCGCCCCGCAAGGTGCCTCCATCCGCCCGGTCCGCCAGACGAATGCGTGGGAGAGAGCGATGAACCAGCCGGACCGCACCGACAGCGGCACCTGGACCCCTAAATCGGCCGTCGACGCCGGCCTTTCGGTCACGCACGGCGTGGATTTGCCGTTCCCACCGCGCCGTGTGACCGACATTCTGGACAAGGCCGTGTCGCGCTGGCCAGAGCGGATCGCGCTGGATTTCATGGGGCGCGAGTGGCGCTATCGCGATGTCGCCGATCTGGCGGCGCGCGCGGCCAAGGGGCTACAACAGGCGGGGCTGAAAAAGGGCGACCGCATTGCGCTGTGCCTGCCCAACACGCCCTATTACGTGGTGCTGTACTTTGCCGCGCTGCGGATCGGGGCGGTGGTGGTCAACATGAACCCGCTCTACGCGCCGCACGAGATCGACCACACCTTGCGCGATTCGGGCGCGAAGATGATCGCCGTGCCCGATGTCGCCGCGATTCAGGACAAAGTGGTGAAGGCCGCACCGCCCGCCGGTGTCTCGACGATCATCGTCTGCCCGATGGCCGAGATCCTGCCGCTGGTGAAAGGCGCGGGCTATCGCGTGCTGCACCGGCGCGAGATTGCGCATATGCCGCCGGCGCCATTGGGGCTGTCATTCCGCCGGCTGATCTCGCACGGGAGCGATTTTACGCCGGTGGAGGTCACGCCCGATGACCTGGCGGTGCTGCAATATACCGGCGGCACCACTGGCGTGCCCAAGGGCGCGATGCTGACCCACGCTAACCTCTCGGTCAACAGCGCCCAGATGGAGGTGCATATCGGCAATTCCGATGCCGACCTGCACCGCACGCTGGCGGTCTTGCCGATGTTCCATGTCTTCGCGCTGACGGCGGTGCTGAACTACTCGGTGGAGACGGCGGCGGAGATCGTGCTGCTCCCCCGGTTCGAGATGCGATCGTGCCTGAAGGCGCTGACGCGCAAGCCGGTGACGCAGTTCTTCGGGGTGCCGACACTGTATGTGGCGCTGGCCAATCTGCCCAAGGAGAAAGTGCCCAGCTTCCGCCATGTCGAGGCCTGCGTCTCGGGTGGCGCGCCGTTGCCCGATGACGTGCGTGCTCACTTCGAGGCGGCGACCGGCGGGCGTGTGGTCGAGGGCTATGGCCTGTCCGAATCGTCGCCGATCATCACCTGCAACGCGGCCAAGGGCGAAACCCGCGCGGGCAGCGCCGGCCGCGCTTTCCCCGGCACCACCATCGAGATCCGCAACCCCGATTCGCCGCACGAGATTCTGCCCGCCGGCGCCAAGGGCGAGATCTGCGCACGCGGGCCGCAAGTGATGCGCGGGTACTGGCAAAAGCCCGAGGCCACCGCCGACGTGATGATCGATGGCGCGCTGCGCACCGGCGATATCGGTTATATCGATGAGGACGGCTTTCTGTTCATCGTCGACCGGATCAAGGATGTGATCCTGGCCGGTGGCTACAACGTCTATCCCCGCATCATCGAGGAAGCCGCCTATCGCCATCCTGCCGTGGCCGAGGCCGTTGCGATCGGCATCCCTGACAAGTACCGAGGGCAAAGTCCCAAACTGTTCGTCGCCCTGCGCGAGGGGCAGAGCGCAACGGTGGAAGAATTGAAGACATTCCTGGCCCAGGAGCTGAGCAAGATCGAGCGCCCGCACGAAATCGAGATCCGCGCTTCATTGCCGCGCACGCTGATCGGCAAGCTGTCGAAAAAGGAACTCGTCGCCGAGGAGGCTGCCCGCCGCACCGCCGGCGCGGCGACATGACCGGCGAGATCGACGCCGCCGCCGAAGCCTTCGGCGCGCGCGACACCGGACCCGGCGTGCTGGGCATCAAGGAAGTGGCCAGCGTGCTGGGCATTACCCAGCGCACGCTGCGTTTCTATGAGGACAAGGGGCTGATCGATCCCACCCGCATCGGCGGGATGCGGGTCTACTCCCGCCGCGAGGTCGGCCGGATGCAACTGATCCTGCGGGGGAAACGGTTGGGGTTCTCGATCCGCGAGATCAAGGAATTCCTCGATCTCTATGATGTCGATCCCACCGGGCACGAGCAGATGCGCACGCTGGCCCGCCGGGTGGGCGAGCATATCGCCGCACTGGAGGCGCAACGCGCGGCGATCGAGGAGACGATCGGCGAACTGCGATCGATCGCCGGGGATGTGCAGCGGTGGCTGGGGGCGAATTGAGGGTCTGACGGGAAGGAAAAGGAAAATGCGAGGGGCAATGCCCCTCGCGCTCCCATCCCTTGTCGGCGTGGCGCCTCGGTTCGGCGTTACGGAACGTTGCTGCGCCGCAGGCTATGATTGCGGCTTCGCCGCAGCGCAGATTTGCGATTGTAGCGCCCCATACCCAGCCATGACGCGCAATGCCGATGACACGCGCAAGGCGGACAGTCATGGGGGTGCAGGGGGCCGCCGCCCCCTGCTTGTCCCTTTTTCTTCAGGCCGCCACCGCCTCCTGCGCGACCGGTGCCGGCAAGCGGATCAGGTAATCGAACGCTGACAGCGCGGCCTTGGCGCCTTCACCGGCGGCGATGATGATCTGCTTGTAGGGCGTGGTGGTGGCGTCGCCGCCGGCGAACACGCCCGGCACCGAGGTGGCGCCGCGCGGGTCGACCTCGATCTCGCCGCGGGGCGAGAGTTCGAGCGCGCCCTTGAGGAACTCGGTGTTGGGGACGAGGCCGATCTGCACGAAGATGCCTTCGAGCGGAATCTCGTGGGCTTCGCCGGTGTTGCGGTCCTCGTAGACCAACGCCGAGACCTTCGATCCGTCGCCCTTGACCTCGGTGCTCTTGGCCGAGACGATGACCTTCACGTTGGGCAGGCTGCGCAGCTTGGTCTGCAGCACGGCGTCGGCGCGCAGGGCGTGGTCGAACTCGATCAGCGTCACTTCGGCAACGATGCCGGCGAGGTCGATCGCCGCCTCGACGCCCGAGTTGCCGCCGCCGACGACCGCCACGCGCTTGCCCTTGAACAGCGGGCCATCGCAGTGCGGGCAGTAGGCGACGCCCTTGTTCTGGTACTCGGCCTCGCCGGGGACGCCGAGCTTGCGCCAGCGCGCGCCGGTGGTGAGGATCAGCGTTTTCGCGCGGAGTTTGGCGCCGCTGGCCAGCGTCAGTTCGTGCAGGCCGCCGATTTCGCTCGCCGGGGAGAGGCCCGCAGCGGTCTGCAACGTGACGATATCGACCTCATAGTCGCGGATGTGCTGTTCCAGGTCGGCGCCAAGGCGCGGGCCTTCGGTCTTGCTGACGCCGACGAAGTTCTCGATCCCCAGCGTGTCCATCACCTGTCCGCCAAGCCGTTCGGCCAGCAAACCGGTGCGGATGCCCTTGCGCGCGGCGTAGATCGCCGCCGCCGCGCCGGCCGGGCCGCCGCCGACCACCAGCACCTCGTAAGGCGCCTTGGCGTCGATCTCCTTGGCGGCGCGTTCGACCGCACCGGTGTCGAGCTTGGCGATGATCTCCTCGAGCGTCATCTTGCCCGAGCCCCACATCTGGCCGTCGAGGAACGTCGCCGGCACCGCCATCACCCCGCGCGCATCGACCTCGGCGGCGAACGAGCCGCCCTCGATCAGGGTCGCGGAATAGTTGGGGTTTTCGAGCGCGATCAGGGTCAGCGCCTGCACCACGTCGGGGCAGTTGTGGCAGGTGAGCGAGAAGTACATCTCGAACTCATGCGTGCCGGGGAGGGCGCGGACTTGCGCGAGAACCTCATCCGAGACCTTGGGCGGGTGCCCGCCAGCCCAGAGTAGCGCCAGCACCAGCGAGGTGAATTCGTGCCCCAGCGGGATGCCGCCGAAGCGGACTTGCGCGTTGTGATCGCCGGCGCGACGGATGGCGAACGAAGGCTTGCGCGGGAAATCGTCGATGTGGACCGAGATCAGCGGCGACAGCGCGGCGATCTCGTCGAGCAACGCCTTGGTGTCGCGCGACTTGGCGTCATCGCCCAGGCTGGCGACGAGTTCGATCGGCTGCTTGAGATTGCCGAGGTAGGCCTTGAGTTGCTGGGTCAGCGTGGCGTCGAGCATGGGAAAATCCTTTCGCGCGGGCATCGGTCGCCGGCCCCGCGGTGCAGGGTGGCCGTTATCCGGTCATGTGGGGCGGCGCTGCGCGGCATGCAAGCCGGGCGCTGGTGCGGGCTTCGGCCTGCCGCTTGGCCGGAGCGGAGCCATCGGCGGGGCCGGTGGTGCGCGGGACAGATCCCGCAAAATAAACGACGGGACAGGTCCCGCAAATCAAGGGGGAAGGCGCCCCATGGGGGGTGCAGGGCGCCTTCCCCGAAGTGGCGGGCCGCAAGAGGCGCGGCCCGCCGGGTAACAGTCATCCGGTCGCATCGCTGGTGCGCAAAACCGGTTCCCACTTTTGCGCGCGATGCTCCGAAGATCAGATCTTGCCGACGAGGTCGAGCGACGGGGCCAGCGTCTCGCTGCCTTCTTCCCACTTGGCCGGGCAGACCTGGCCGGGGTGCTCGCGCCAGTACTTGGCGGCCTTGACCTTGCGGACCAGTTCGGCGGCGTTGCGGCCCACGCCCTCGGGGGTCACTTCGACGAGCTGGATCACGCCATCGGGATCGGTCACGAAGGTGCCGCGATCGGCCAGGCCCACGCCTTCGCGCAGGTTGTCGAACTGCTTGGTCAGGGTGTGGTTCTGGTCACCGACGAGGTAGTACTGGACCTTGCCGATCGCCGGCGAGGTGTCGGCCCAGGCCTTGTGGCTGAAGTGGGTGTCGGTCGACACGCCGAACACTTCGGCGCCCAGCGCCTGCAGCTCGGCATACTTGTCCTGAAGGTCTTCCAGCTCGGTGGGGCAGACGAAGGTGAAATCGGCGGGGTAGAAGAAGAACACCGACCACTTGCCCTTCACATCGGCGTCGGTGATGTCGACGAACGCGCCGGCCTTGTAGGCCGTGGCCGAGAACGGGCTGATGGACTTGCCAATAAGCGACATATGCGAAATCTCCGGTTGGACGCAGTGGAATTGCCCGCCCCGTCTAGCCCCCCACGGCGCGCCGGGGAAGCCGGCAATCACGATGCCGGTGATCGGCTGAGGCGATCAGTGAGGCGGCCTATCGCTTCACAAGCCCGCCGCCACCGCCAGCCGGATGGCATCGGCGCTGGTCTTCACCCCCAGCATCCGCAGCATCGCCGCGCGGTGCAGCTTCACCGTGCGCTCGCTGACCCCCAGGTCCCACGCGATCTGCTTGTTGAGCGCCCCCTGCGCCATCGCGGCCAGCACCTTGCGCTGGCGCTCGTTCAACTGGGCCAGGCGAATCATCGCATCGCCCTCGGGCGGCTGCGGCCGTGCGGCGACCTCCACCTGCGATCCCAGAAACCACATCGGCGTGCCATCGCGGCCGAACACCGGCGCGATCATCACCGCGTTGCGAAACGGCGTGCCATCGCGGCGATAGTTGAGGATTTCGGCCATCACCGGTTGCGCGTGGCGGATCGCGTTGCGCAGCCGCGCGGTGGTGGCGGGATCGGTGTCGGGCCCGGCCAGCAGCCGGCAGTTGTGCCCCAGCAACTCGCCCCGGGCATAACCGGTCAGCGTGAGGAAGGCGGCGTTGCAGGCGACGATGGGGTTATCGGGCAGGCGTGGATTGGTGACGATGGCCGCCACCGCCCGCCCGGCGATCAGGGCTTCGGGATCGGCGGAAAGGGCACTGGCGATGTCGGCCTGGCGCTGATCGTCGGGTGGTCGCATCGAACCCATGCGGGCCGCAGTCCTTCCTCGTTCGGCGCCGGACGGGAACCGGCGGCGGCCAATGTGCCCACCTGAAACGCGCGAGGCAAGCCTTTGGATCCAAAGCGCTCAGCGGCCGGACGGATCGACCCGGTCATAATCCTCGGCAATGTCTTTGGGCACGTCGTGATAGCTGTCCCACGGCAGCGCCTTGTGCAGCGTGTCGCTCCAGCGCTCGACCCAGTCGATGCCTTCCTTGCCCGATGTGGCATCGGGGGTGAGATAGGCGGGATCGGCCATCGCCGTATCCAGGCTGACCGGGCGCAAGTCGGCATCGTGCAGCAGTTTCAGCACGGCCTCGATCGAATCGGCATTCAACCGCGTGTCGTGCATCAACATCACCAGCGGGATCGGCCGGCCGAACACCGCCTCCGACGCGCGTTTGTACCACGCGATCATCTGCTTGGTATGATCGAGGTATTCGTCCTGGATCTGGCGGGCGCGGGCGCGATCGTCGTGGGCGACGGCATCGTCATAAGGCTCGGCGAATTCCCAGTCGTCGGCATCCAGCGTCACTGGCGCGATGCGATAGCCATGCGCGGCCAGCCAGCCGTCGATCTTGTCCTTCACCGCCGCCGGGGTGCCGGTTTCCAGATAGGGATGGCGGAACCAGCGCATGGTCTTGCCGTGTTGGGCCAGCATCGCCTTGGTGATCGGCTCGCCCTTGGCGATGTCGGCGATATAGCCATCGGCGCCCAGTTCGTTGGGCGAGGCGTGGCTGAAGGTGTGGTTGCCCGCATCCATCCCCGCATCCAGCCAGCGGCGCAGGATGGCGATTTGATGCGCGCGGTTCATCTCGTCGAACTTGCCCTCGTTGACGAAGCCGGAGGCGGGCACATGGTGATGCTTCAACCGGGCCAGCAACCGGGCGTTGTAGCTCTCGACATAGTGCTCGTTGGGGATGATCGAGAGCCCGGGCAGATCGTCGAAGGTCAGCGCCACCGCGCCGGTGGGTGCGGTCTTGGCCTGGGCGAGGCCGGCGCCCGGGGGCGCCAGCATCAGCGCGGCAAGCATCAGGCGGGCAGAGGCGGCAGCGGCACGGACCATGGTGACTTGGGGATCCTTCGGGCAAGCGGCCGCGCGGGCGCGGTCAGTGGGAGCATGGCCGGCACAGGGCGGCGCCGAGGCCTTGCCCGAGGCACAGGGTGCTTGTCAAACCACGCAAAACGCGGCCTGTCCGATCCTGGCGAGGGCTCTGGCACAGCGCGCGGCCTGCGGCTAGACCCATGGTATGACGCCGTCCGCCATCACCATCCGCGCCTTCACCGGCGCCGAAATCCGCGCCGCGATCGACGACCTTGCCGCGCTGCGCATCGCCGTCTTCGCCGCATACCCGTACCTCTACGACGGCGATGTCGCTTACGAGGCGGAGTACCTGCGCGAGTTCATCGCCGCGCCCGGCGGCGTGCTGGTGGCCGCGCTGGATGGCGATCGCATTGTCGGCGCCGCCACCGCCAGCCCGATGCACGCGCAAAAAGCCGCCTTTCGCCAACCCTTCGAGGCGCGCGGGATCGACACCGCGCGGCTGTTCTACTTTGGCGAGAGCGTCTTGCTGCCGGACTATCGCGGGCGCGGCATCGGCCATGCCTTCTTCGATCACCGCGAAGCACAGGCGCTGGCGCAGGGGGCCGATGCGGCGACCTTCGCCGCGGTGGTGCGCGCGGCGGATCACCCGGCGCGGCCTGTGGGGTATCAGCCGCTGGACGGGTTCTGGGCGAAGCGGGGGTACGCGCCGGTGGCGGGGCTGACCACCGAACTGGCGTGGCAGGAGCATGGCGCGGCGGGCGAGACCGTGAACCAGATGCAGTATTGGCTACGCCGGTTCGGGGAAGGGTGAAGAGTGAATGCGAAGGGCTCGCCCCGCGCGCTCCCACAGACCTGTCCACGTTGATCCGGGCCGGCGGCGTGGCGTTGGGTGGCGAAGCCGCCATTTGAAAGCCTCCGGCGGTGCGACGTTCCGCAAGGCAATACCAAGGCGCCACGCCGACAAGGTTGAGGGAGCGCGAGGGACGTGTCCCTCGTATGTCCCCTTGTCCTTCAATCCAGCCGCACCACCGACACCGCCGGCAACACCCCGGCCCCCCACTGCGTCGCCCAATCGCGCGCGTTCAGCACGCCGCCATCCACCCGCAGCACCGCCGTCGCCGCCGGATCGATCGTCGCGCAGACCCAGCCCGGCGCATCCATCTGCCCCAAGGCCACCACGCCATCGGCCGGAAAGCCGCGATCGGACGGGCCATAGACCCCTGCCGCGCCGTGGTTCTCATCCACCGCCGGGGACCATGCGGCCATCCCCACGGTCGGGCTCTGCACCACCCAGATCTGGTTTTCCAGCGCGCGCGCCTGCGATCCGATCCGCACGCGCCAATAGCCGTGGAGCGAATCGGTGCAACTGGGCACCAGGAGCAGGTCGGCGCCGGCCTCGGCCAGGGCGCGGGCGATCAGGGGGAATTCGCTGTCATAGCAGATCGCTACGCCGATCCGGCCCAGCGCGGTGTCGAACAGGGTCAGCGCGGTACCGGGCGAGACGAACCATTGTTCCGCCTCAAAGCGGGTCATCACCAGCTTGTCCTGCCAGCCGAAGGCGCCCGATGGCGCGAACAGCCTTGCGCGGTTGACGTAACGCGGCCCACCACGCGGCCCTGCGCCGGGGACCAGCGCCGGCCCGCTCGCGGCGAGGATGTGGATGCCGTGGGTGCGCGCCAGCCCGGAATGGAGCGCCTCGACCGCCTCGGCGCGTGCGGCGACGCTGGCCAGCGAGCCGCCCAGATCCCCCGCCGTCGCCGGATCGAGCGCGGCCAGTTCCATCACGCCATACTCGGGAAACACCGCAAGGGCCGCGCCGGCCGCTGCCGCCTCGGCCACCCAGCCGGTGATCTTGGCGGCATAGGCGTCCCAGTCGGCGGGGGCATCGATCGGGTACTGCGCGGCGGCGACAATGAACGGCTCGGTCATGCGCCATGGCTAGCCGCGATCGGCCGCGCGGCCAAGGGTTGGTCGAAATCGTCGCCGGTTCAGGCCATGGTGATCGTCGTTTCGGCCACGATCCGCTCGGCCAGCGCCTCGGCGGCGGCGCGATCCTGCCCTGCCGTCATCACGCAGCCCAGCCGGTCGGCATTGTCGAGCGGCGGGGTGACCGCATCGCCCGGTTGCGCCAGCAGCGTGGCGCCGATGAACCCGGGATCGGCACAGTCCGGCAGTGCCAGCGACCGCAACGTGCCCGCCATCGGCGCGGCCAGCCAGCGCGTCACTGCATGGCCCGGGCCGATGGCCGGCGCGGGCAGCCGCCCCTCGGCATGGAGCGCGATCAGATCGGCATGGGCCGACGCCCCCCGCGCCGCCGAGATCAGCCGCGCGATCCGCGCGCCGACCAGCCGTGGGTTGATCTCCACCAATTGCGGGCCATCGGCGGTCAGGATCAGCTCGGTATGCGCGGCCCCGTCGCGAAACTCGATGGCATCGAGCAGCATCGCCGCATAAGCCGCCAAATCATCGAATTGCCCCACGTGCGCGGTGAAGCAGCCCCCGCGCAGTGCGAACGCCGGCGGCGGAAACGCCAGCTTCTCGTTGACCCCCAGCAGCCTGTGCCGGCCATCGACGCTCATCGTGTCGCAACCGATCAACGGGCCGGCGATCAAGCGCTCGACCACCATCTCGCCGCGCGCCGCGACGCCCAGCCCATAGTCGCCCGGCGCATCGGCGATCAGCCCCGCCGCCGCGCGCAGCAGCATCAGGTCGTCGGGTGTGCGCAAGGCGAAGATGTTCTGCGATCCGAACCCGTCGACCGGCTTGACGATCAGCGGCAGGCCCAGTGCCTCTGCCGCCGCGATCAGTTCTTCGGCACCGCGCACCCGCACATGCGGCGGCTGGGCGATCCCGGCCGCCGCCAGCCGATCGCGCACGGCCACCTTGTCGCGGCACAATGCGGCGGTTGCGGGCGACACATGCCGCAACCCCAGCGCCGCCGCGATCTCCGCCGCCTCGACAATGCGCAAGTCCTGCAGGCACAGCACGGCGTCGAACCCGGCCAGGCGCGGCAGCAATGCCGGCAGATCGAACCCGCCGGCATCGATCACCGCCACCCCGGCCAGCAGCGCCGCCAGCGCCGGCTGGGCGCGATAGTGCGCCGGGTCCGCCGTCAGCAGCGTCAGCGCGTGCCCCCCGGCGCGCGCAGCGGCAAGGATATCGCCATCGTCGCCGCCGGGCAGCTCGATGACCAGCAGCCGGCTCACAGGCTCTCGGCGAGGCGGAAGCCCATGGCATAGGTCGCCGAGCGCGGGTTGTGGCCATGGCGCCGGCGGGTGCGCGCCAGATCGCGAAAGCGCGAAAAGGCGCCCCCGCGCGCCATGCGATACGTGCCGTGGATCTGCGCCAGATCGTCGGTCACGACCGCCCCGCCCGGATAGGCGGCATAATCGTCGGCGACATATTCCTCGACATTGCCGCCCATGTCGAGCGCGCCGCACCACGCCGCCCCGCCGGCAAAGGCGCCCACCGGGGCGGTGTCCAGCAAGCCGCACTCGCAGGTATTGGCGCGCGCCGGATCCCACAGGTCGCCCCATGGGTAGGTGCGCCCGTGTGGGCCGGCGGCGGCGTGCTCCCACTCGGCCTCGCTGGGCAGGCGGAAGCCGCGCCCTGTGCGCGCCGCCAGCCACGCCGCATAGGCATCGGCATCGGTGGCGCCCACGGTGTAGACCGGGTGGTTGCCACGCTCTGCGGGATAGCGGCGGAAGGCCCAACTGCCGGGCAATCCGGGGTGGCCGGTTTCGGTGAGGAACAGGCGGTATTCGGCGTTGGTCACCGGGAACCGGGCGATGCGATAGGGCGCCAGCGTGACGGCATGGCGGGGCGCCTCCTTGGCGATCCAGCCGCGATCGATGCCCAGATCGGCGAAAGCATCGGTCACCGCGTCGATCCGCGCCGGATCGAGGCCGATGTACACCGTGCCGCCGGGCACATCGCACATCGCCGGGGCGAGGGGATCGATCCGGGGATCGCCCGCCAGCGCCAGCAGGTTGCCCGCCGCGATCCGCGCGGGCAGCGTGGCATCGGCGCCCGCGATCACGCGCAGCAGCACCGCGACGGGCGCCTGGCGCAAGGCGGCGGTGTCACGCGTGACGGCGCTTTGCAGATCGGTTTCGTGGAAACGATCCGGCAGGCCCAGCCGCTCGCGGTCGGTGATCGTGCCGCGCGCGCACCCCCATGCGGCGAACGTCGGCGCGTGCCAGCGCAGCGCGCTCATGCCGCCAGCCGCCGCACCCCGGCGAAGGCGCAGAACCGCCCCACCGTCTCGGCCCAGCCGGCGCGCAGCATCGGGTTGGGCGCCCCCGCCGCATCCCATGCCCGATCGGCATAGGGCAGGGCCACCGTCTCGCCGAACGTCACCGCGCCCAGATGGCTCAGCAGCGTCCGCATCGCCAGCAGGCCCAGCGCGCCGCCGCTCCAGCCGGGGCTGGCGCTGGCCAGCAGCACCGGGCGGTCGAGGAAGGCATCCGGCGCGCCCGGCACGATCCGTGGCAGGCGCGAGACCCAGTCGACGAGGTTCTTGAGGAACGGCGTCATCATCCCGTTGAACTCCGGGCTGGCGACGATCAGCGCATCGGCGCCGGCAATCCGCGCATGCAGCCGGCGCAACTGCGCCTGCACCGCCGGATCGGCCTCCAGCGCGGTGTCATAGAGTGGCAGCGCCACCTCGGCGGGGGCGATGCGATCGACCGTCACCCCGGCGGGCAACAGCGCCGCCAGCGCATCGAGCAGTCGCGCGTTGAGCGACCCCTGCCGCTGGCTGCCGCAGATGAGGGCGATGCGCATCACGCCGCCACCCGCTGCGCGGTGGCCTGCGGCAAGGCGATGTCGTGTATCGTTCCGCCATAGTCGGCGGCGAGGAACCCGCCGTTACGCCCGCTCCAGCCCAGCGCCGAGATCCCCGCCGTGCCGAGCCGTTGCAGCGGCAGGAACGCCATCGTCGCGCGATCGAACAGCGCCACCGTGCCGCTATAACTGCCACTGGCGATCCAGCGCCCACAAGGGCTCGCCGCCACGCACTTGACCGAATTGGGGTGCGGCGTCTCGATCGCCACATCGCGGTCGGGCAGCCACAGCCGCAACATCCGGTCGCGCCCGACACTGGCAAAGCCGGCGCGGCCCAGCGCGCAGGCGCCATTGCCGATGCGGGTATGGGCGTGCTCGACGCGGCGTTCTTCGGTCAGGTCGGTCAGGCGGTGCCAGGCGATCGTGCCATTGGCGCAGACCGACATCAGCAGATCCCCGCAGACCGCCAGCGCCTTCACCGCATTGGTGTGAACCGCCAACGTGCGTACCGGCACCGGCAATGGCCCGGGCAGCGCGAACACCAGCACCTCGCCGGTATAAGTCCCGACCGCCAGGTGCGGCACGTTGCCGCGCGTGAAACTGACCGCGCAGTTCAGCGGCGAGGGATGCCGGTGCAGCACTTGCCCGCTGATCGCATCGCACAACTGGCCGAGATGCCCGCCGGTCAGCGGGTGGTCATGCGGCGTGGCGATGAAGTTGCACAGATGGCCCGGCCCGCCCGCCGCCTCGCCATCGACGTGCAAGGTGCCGGCATCGCCGATCGTCAGCACCAGTCCGTCATGGATCGCCAGCGCGTTGATCGCCGCCCCGGCGCCGACGCCGGCCATGTCCCAACGCCCGCTGGCCGGATCGAACAGTGCATAACGGCCGCCGAAGGTGCCGGTGGCGATGCGCCCATCCCGGCAGACGGCGGCCGTGCGCGCCCAGACATCGGCGGGCAGTTGCGTGCGCGCCCGCTCCACCGGCATCCCGCCGGGCGCGAGATCCCAGACCACCAGCGCCCGGTCATAGCCCATGCTGACCAGTGTCTCGCCGGTCCGCACCAAAGTCTTCACCCCGGCGGCATGGCCGGGCACGAACGCCGGCGCCGCGTCGGAGGCGATCACGGCGATGCGCCCGGCGTCGTCGCCGGCGAGCAGGCGGCCATCGCCGGCCGCCGCCACGCAATCGCTGCGCACGCCCAGATCGGCCACCGACAGGCATGCCCCGGTTTGTGCGCACCATGTCCGCAATGTGCCATCGACGCTGCTGGTGACGAAGCGCCGCGCATCGATCCAGGCCAGCGACAGCACGTTGCCGGTGTGCCCCGCCATCACCTGCAACGGCAGGCCGCCGGCGGTGAACACCCGCACCAGCCGATCGAGCGCACAGGTCGCGATCAGCACGTCGTCGGGCGAAAAGCATGCCATGTCGACATCGTCGCCATGGCCGCCCAGCACCGCCTGCAACCGCAGATCGGGCAGCGACCAGACCCGCGCGGTGCCGTCGCTGCTGGCCGAGACGAGGCGCGTGCCGTCGTGCGAAAAGGCGCAGGCATTGGCCAGATGATCGTGATTGGCACGCGCCAGCGCGCCGTGCGTGGCCGCATCCCACAGGATCACGCGGTTGTCATAGCCGGCGGTGGCGACATAGCGCCCCTGCGCCGCAACGCCCGCAATCGGGCCGACGTGTTGCATCGATGATCTCCATGGGGAACAGGCTTGGCGTCTTGCGCAAGGCATAGGCGGCGTATGGTCAACGCCGGATCAAGCGCGGGCTCCGGTCAAATCCGGATCACCGCCGAAGGTGGAAGGCCGGGCAGGGGCCCGGCCTTCCTGGCCATCGATCAGGCCATCACACTCACGGTCGAGCCGGTGGCCAGCGCGGTGATCGCGGCGGCGACATCGGCCTGGGCCGATCCGCCCGCCGATCCGGCCGCGGCGGCCGCAGGCGCGGCCGTGGCGGGCTGGGCCGCGCCTGCCGATTGCTGCGCGGCCCACGCGGCCATTGCCGCGCTGGAGCCGGCGCCGCCTACACGCATTCCCATGGGGGTTCTCCTTCATAACGGTGCCTGTTGCACCGCGACGCAGGACGGTATGCGCGCGGCCGATTTAAGCTGTCGCGCCGCTCGCCAGTGCCCAGGGTTGGCGCACCAGCCGCTCGGCAAGAAACGCCATCAACACCCGCACCCGCGCCGGCCGCAATGTCCCCGGCGGCGTCACCATGTGCAGCGCGATATCGGGAATGCGCCACCCCGGCAGCACTTCGACCAGCGCGCCGCTGGCCAGGAGGTCCCAGACGATGAAATCGGGCTGCAACGCCATGCCCTGCCCGGCCAGCAACGCCGGGGTCAGCGCATCGGCATTGTTGGCCCCCAGCCGCCCGCGCACCGCCACGGTATAGTCGTCCTCGGCCGCATGGCTGAAGCGCCACAGCGCCGGCGCATCGATATTGGTATAGAGCAGCACGGCATGGTCGGCGAGATCGCGCGGGTGCGCCGGGGTGCCATGCACGGCGAGGTAAGCCGGCGCCGCCACCAGCGGCCTCCGCACCGTGCACAGCCTTCGCGCGCGCAAACTGCTGTCGTCGAGCCCGGCGATGCGCAGCACCACGTCATGCCCGCCGCCCACGACATCGATAAGGGCATCCGACAGATCAAGATCCACGCCGACTTGCGGATAGGCGGCGAGGAAGTCCGGCAACAGCGGCGCGACATGGCGCAGGCCAAAGCTCATCGGCACCGCCAGCCGGACGAGGCCCTGCGGCGTGTCGCCCTCGGCGCTGGCCTGGGCCTCGGCGGCCTCGCCATCGGCCAGGATGCGCCGCGCGCGATCCAGCACCCCGCGCCCGCTCTCGGTCAGCGCCAGCCGCCGGCTGGTACGATGGAGCAAGGGCACGCCCAGCCGCAGTTCCAGCCGGGTCACCGCCTTGGAAACCGTCGGCTTGGACAGGCCCAGTGCATCGGCGGCGGCGGCAAACGATCCGGTGTCGATCACTTTGGCGAAGATCGCCCAGGCTTCGAGATCGGGTAGCGACATTGGCACATATCCTTCACCGACGGGCTGCCAACATTGCCATTCCCTTGCGCGGCACAACCCCTGAATTCAGCGTATCGTCAAGGAGCGCAATGGCGACTTGCGACGTTTCATCTGGAGAGCCGACCTTGACGCAATTGGTGCAGCTGTCCGGCGCAGGCATCAATCCAGCTATTCTGGGAGCAATTCGACAACGCCGCCGTTGACGCGTGATTTCCGTATGAGGTCTGAAACGAGCGGTGCGCGGAAGGGCCCCACAAGCAAATCCGGCGATGGATGGAGACCGGACAGCAGGTGCGCCTGCTGTAGCAGAGGAACGGGCTGTGCGACGCCGTGTTGGATAATATAAATATTTTTCTGGGGCGGCAGCATGAGCCGTCCCCGCTGTGTCGCGGGCACCGCCGGGGTATATCCATCCGCCCAATTGGGCAAATATGGTGCGCGCTGAACGACAGTGACGATGGGGAAAGGGCAGACTGATTTTTTCAGTTCAATTATGCAGGCTTCTCGGGCGACAACCGCAGTGCTTTTATACCCCACGATCAGCGCCGTATGGGGGTATTTACTGGCTGTCGACATTGCAGATCGCCAATTTTCAACAACAAGGTTTTGTTACTGTTGAGGTTCAGCAGAAGTAGAGATGCCAGAGTGATCGTGGCTAGGCCGCGTGGACGAATTTGATCAAGCATAGGCCTGCGGCGAAAATTACGATGGATGCGAAGTTCTGTGCGGTCTTTTCTTACCTAAGGGCGACGCGCTTGAACCGCTTCAGGCGTCCAAAGGCCTGCTCAATGCGCCCGCGCCCCTTGTATATGGTCTTGGCGAAGAAAGCTGGCTTGTTCTTCTCGTTGGCCTTGTGCGGGATGACCGGGGCAATGCCGTGCGCTCTTGCGGCGGCGCGGTTGGCCTTGCTGGCATAACCTTTGTCCGCGACAATTGCGCGCGGGGCAATGTCCGGACCGATGTTCATCAAGGTCTCGAAGTGGCGCCCATCGGATGCTTCGCCACCTGTCAGATCAAAGCCGATCAGGCGGGAGTGTCATGAATTTCGTATGTGGGGTGGCGGTTGAAAATTAGGCCGCCATGACCCGAACGAAACGATCACCGAACAGAACGGCGAACTGAGCCTTTGCCATAGCCCATTGGCGGGCGGGCATCACCCATTCTTTCTCCGACCGGTGCAGGATCAGGTAGAGCAGCTTGCTGGCAGCCTCATCACTGGGGAAATGCCCTCTGGCGCGCACCGCCCGGCGCAGCTTGGAATTCAAAGCCTCTATGGCGTTCGTCGTGTAAATTATCCGGCGGACATCACCAGGGAATGCAAAGAATGGGATGACTTGCTCCCATGCCCGGCGCCAACTCTGGCCGATGGCGGGGTATTTCTGCCCCCAGGGGCCGGCCTCGAAGGCGGTGAGCGCCTCTTCGGCGATCTGAGGAACCAGCTCGACCGCAGCAAAAGCATCAACGCCATGGCCTGGCCACATGCCCTTCTGCCGTAACTCCCGCCGCCATTGGTACAGGTGCTGGCGTGTCACGTCATGGCGCCCTGCAACATCGGGAACCGTACAGCCATCGACGCCCACCTCGGCCAGGATCGACGCCTTCGCCGTGTCCGACCAGCGACGGCGGCGCTCAACACCCAAGATCTCGAGCACCGCCAAACCTGCCTCCATCGCTCATAATGTACATAACGACGTCAATAACGACATTACCGACGCGCAGGAGGCGGCCTCAATCGGGCGGTTACAGTCCAACCGGAGCCGTGCCCATAGCGCTCGTTGTCGAATTAAGGGCGTCACAGGGCTTGAGCCAAGCCATCGTCGGAGCGATTCGCCGCGTAAGGCGTTGGTGTTTGATACACCACTGACCGCCCCAGTTTGCGCAATTTCCGACTGAAGATTGGAGTGAGGCGCTGTTAAACACGCTATTTTGGAGGCCCAACCGCCCTCAAAAAAACCATCCAAAGTCAAATGTTTGGATGGTGGGCGCGGCAGGGATTGAACCTGCGACCCCACCCGTGTGAAGGGTGGCATCAGATGTTCCTTTAAGTGATTGGCGTTACCGGAGTTCCCGGATACTGGGAGTTTCGGATAACTCAGGGTTACATGAGTTTTTTGGCGTTTCAGGGGGTTTTCGCCGTTCCAAGTGGGGATGGAGTGGGGCGTTTTCAGGCTGTCCTTTTGAGCGTGATATGGTAGTCCCCACTCAATTCCCCACTCTTATCCCACAGTCAAGGTTGCCCCATGCCTGCCATTCGCCGTCCCGCTGGCCGTCCTGGCCGTTTTGCTCCCTATGAGGATTTTGAGGCTGGTCTGCCCAAGGTAATGGTCAAGCGGCCTCAGTACTTTCAGGGTATCGGCGTGTTTCGCGGGGCGCGAGACAGTACGGCGTGGGTCAAAATCCATTGTCCCCATGGCGCTATGTTCGGCGGGCGTCATATTGCGCCGGGCCGGTCTGTGGAAATCAAGCTTGGACGACGCGCCTCATTCGATTGGCCAGATTTGATCGCAGAGAAGGATCGATTGCAGGCGTTGGCGGACAAAGGCTTGCCCTTGGAAGAGATCGACGTTCCAACGTTTGCTAAATATGCTGAGGAATGGCTGGAACGGAAAAAGCCTGTGTTGCGCAGTTTTGGCGTGACGAAAGGCAATGTTCATTCAGCCCTGAATCCCACTTTCGGCAAGTACCCGCTCGACGGGATCACGGTAGGGGAAGTCAATCGGTGGATCGGGCGCCAGCGCGTGAAGCTTAAGCCTTCGGCGGTCCAGCGTCAGCTAAACACCTTCAAAGCCATCATGAACGATGCTGTTCGCAACGGGATCATTGAACGTAACCCTGCTGAACAAGCGGACAAGATCAAGGGTATCGAAGCTAGGCAGCGGTTCGTCACCGAGGCTGAATGGAAAACCATTGTCGAAACGGCGGTGCGCATTGAGGAAGAGCAGGAAGCTAACAAGGAGCGAAAACCTCATCAAATCCGGGGGTGGCTGCGACACTACGTCGTCTGGGCATATAATTCAGGCATGCGGCGCGCGGAAATTCTCAGTCTGACATGGGCCAATGTCCGTCCTATCGAAGGGCATGGAACGCAAATTGAGGTCATAAACACCAAGACTGCCAATCCGCGCCACATCACCTGTACCGCAGAAATGGAGGCAATTCTCCACGCACTGGATAAGCTAGAGCGTGCCAAAAGGGATGACCGACTGTTTCCAGTTTCCATGATGACATTAAAGCGTTCCCTATCGGCGTTGTGGAAGAAAACCGGCTTGCCGGACGTCCGCTTGCATGATCTCAGGCGAACCCATGCCACTATGATGATGCAACTCGGCATCGATCCCAAGGCAATCGCCGGGCGGTTAGGCCACTCGGGCCTGAGCATGCTTGGCAGACATTATGCAGTTGATCGAGGTGATTCCGAAGCCGTTCGACTTTTCGAGGCTTACGCAAACATCGAAAAGCGTATTAAAGTTCCAGAAGGTCGATAGCTAATTTAATCTATAATAAAACGGATTGCGTACTTGGGTTTACCCGAATAATTCCATTTATCAGCCACTGATCGGCGCGATAGCGGTGTGTCCCCATCGCTAACGCCATGCCCTTTTCGGGATATTCTTGGCCAAATTTATGTTTCATCCATGCGAGTGCCGCTGCTTCGGAGCCTTGGTCCTTAAGGCGGCGAAAGTATGTGTGTTCAGTCTCCCAATCTTGGCAGGTGCCCTCGTGTACCCCGTCATCGTCTCGATAGCGGTAATGGAAGGAATACGGGCAGGTACGTGCGGGAACGGCGGCGGCGGCAAAAAGGTCGTCCTGAGCGCGTAAGGTGGTCAGGATTTTATCGCGCCGTTCAAGCTCATCGTCGGAGTGGCGTTGATGCCAAAAATCAAGGACTTCGACGGATAGTAATGCCAAACTACGGTTGGCTTCGCGCTCTTTTTTTAGGCTCGTAACTAACGATCTAGTAAGTGCAGCATTCCGGTCGGCAGACTTTAGCTGTCCGACGATCTCGATAGAGTTTGGATCTACTCGTCTGGATTCGCTACGTGTATCTTTGGCGGCCTTAGGCTTTGACCAGCGATATTTGACTCGGTCCCATCGGCCGAATTTCTGAGCATCGTCGAGTTGGCGAAATGACACTGGATAAAGCCGGACCCAATCTCCTGATCGGTCCAGGCCTGCACAGCAAACGGTCTCTCCTAGCGTTTCGCTGCGTCGAGGTGCCGCTTTGACAACGATAAAGGCTTCGTCGTTTACGAGTTCAAGAGTGCCGTCAGGCTGCCTTTGCGGAAGCGTGTTGCTGTTTGCCTGCATTCTCGACTACTCCAAGGTGTCGAACCGGCAACGATAATAGATCGGAAAGGCGCTCAGCTACAAGGTTGCGATGACAATTTCGTGGTTCACGTTCGTAGCAAAGCAACACCGTAATCTCGGAACGGATTACGTTGGCGGCCTCGGTCAAAGCGGCGATCGTATCGGCCTTGCACAAGTGAGCCTCAAATATCGTCTTAAACTCGTCCATTCGCCCAGCTCTTGCCGCTTCTCGGCCTGCCTTTGGGTCGCCAAGCTGCCGCCAATGGGAATAGCCGATTCCCGCTTCGGCTAGGGCCGATGACAGGGCATTTTTTGAAAAGCCTGGGCGACGTGATTGTGCGATCTCGCGGACATCCATCAGATGCGTAACGCCTGCAATCTTAAGCGTGCCGATCAGATCGGCCGCCAACGCACCTTCATAGCCGATGGTGAAAATCTGCTGCACTCTTGGTCTCCCTTTGGGCGACCTATCTGCGTCAAATGAGTCAAAAATGAGTCAGCCGCGGCGAGATTAACACAGAATAGCCCATTTTCAACGACCTCGGAAAATCGAGGGTGGACCAAACTTACGCTGCCAGTCCCCACAAATCCCGCCAGTTGGGGCCTACGTGGTCAACGGGGGCATTCAGCCTATCCATTTCGGCCTTGAACAGAGCCATTAGGCGGTCACCCTCACCACCCTTCAGCCATTCGGCATAATATGGATACATAGCTGTATGATACCGCAAATCGGCGGCGTCCCACGGCATCACTTTGGCGGCGCTGGCTTCGGCCAGCAGGTCAAGCATTATGGCGCGTATGGTGTCCGGAGTATGGACTGGTGGCCCTTTGATCGCTGGCACGCTTACCGCCGCAGCCTCGCCATACAACGCGCCGCCTTGCGGGATTTGCCCGAACAGATCATCCATACCAGTCTTTGCCATGCCTTGGGGATAGCGCCGACAGAGTGTTGCAGGCAATCCGTTTAGCCGGTCGCCAACAGCTTTTCGACAAGTTGATCAATGGCGAGGGCCGTCCCGTTCGCGGTCAGGGCATCGCGGACTCGTTTGCGGGCACGCTGGAACTTTTCGCCTTCGATCAGTTCGACGGATGCGGCGGCGACTTCCGCCTTGGTGCCGGCTGCGGCAATTGCCCGGTGAAGGTTGTCCTTGGAATTGAAGCGAGGAATCGGAAGATTCCAGATGACTTTGTCAAAGTCACGGGCACCGAATTGCCCACGAGATTGATACTGCGCAGCTTTTGCCCGAGCAGTTTCGCTATTAAGAATCGCAGCGATGTACGACGCCTCGTCTTCGGTTTCAACTTTCCCCCAGTAAAGCTTGTGTTCCACTACCGCAGACCGATCACGTAAAATCAGAGCAGCGGGTTGCGTTCCAGAGGCAGCATAAACGATCCTGATTTCGGCTGCCGGGAATTGAGATGATAACTGCCCGATGTAATCAAGTTGTTCGGCGAATTTTCTGTTGCCCTTGCCATTGGTGTCCCAGACCGCTTCGGCTTGGCGAAGCCAATCAGACAGGCCGTTATGGCCACTATCGGCGGCGGAACTGGAATTCAAAACCTGTCCGCTTTCCTGCACAGGGATGACGCCCTCGAAGGGCTGGAAAAGCCGGTAAGGTAGGATTGATTCGCCCAACAAGACCGGGTGTAGAAACTGACGTTCGACGTTGCCTTCAATTCCGGGCAATGCCCTCCAAGGACTTTTTTCCAGTGTGGATCTTTTGCTGGCGATCAGCGGGAGTTCGGGGTTCACACCGAGCCTGCCCAGCGTCCGGCGTTCAACGAGCACAAGCATACGGGGTACTAGGATGGCGCCTTGTCGAAATGCCTTGCGGTATGGCGATCCGCCCTTTGCTTGGGCCGTCGCCAGTGCAGGGATGCCGGCGGTAATGGTAATATGACGGTCGGCGATGTTTTCGGGAGCGTCACGGTAGGGTAGTGTACCCGAGAATGCCGTCACCGTGGCGGGCATGGTTTGGGCTGACGCCCGCTTGCGACCGATAACCGTACAGGCAGGGACGGGGAACAGCGGGACCACGCTGTCATCCATCGTCCAGACTTCATCCCACGCGATGTTGTCGCTAGTGAAACTGCCAGTGCGGAACTTCTCGAACTGGCCACGGGTCAACGTGGCAAGGGGCAAAACAAAAGCAAGGCGTCCCGCCGCTCGTAAATAGAGATGCGAGGCACGGGCAACGAACAGGGCGCAAAGGTCGTTATGGCTGGGGGTCCTGCCGACATAGATGTTTTCTGCGGTAGCCAAAGCCTTGAATTTTTGTTGTAGATCGTTGCTCATATGGCGGTACGCAACCCAGGGCGGATTGCCTACCAGAACGTTTGCCCAGCCCCCCCCACTGGCCAGTGCCAATGGACGGGACAGATTGCGGGCGACATAGCTCCAGATGGTATCGCGTCCCTCCAGTCTCAGGCGGTGAAAAGTTTCATAGGTAGCGCCAAGGTCAACGATGGCAGTCTTTTCCTCAGCGTTGATCTCGCGCTTTTGATGTTCGCGGGTTTCCCGCTCAATTTGGGCTTCAACCAGTTGCCGACTGCGGTTGGAAAGACTGCCCATACGCATGGCTTCGATGGCCTTGTCGAACAGGCCGGGGTCGCGGCAGAAGGTTTCCGGAAAGCTCAATTGTTCGCGATCGCCCTTTCCGGCTGGCGGCGGGGGAACTTGAATCACCAGCTCGCGCTCAATCATGTCTTGCCGAATCGAGAGCTGCATCGAATCGCCGAGATAGACTGGAATCGAGAATCCACCAGCTCGGCTACCCAATGCCGGAGCAAGTGCCAGCAAAAATGTAACGCGAGCGATAATAACAGCCACGGGGTGAATATCGACACCCGCCACCAGCTTGCAGGCTTCAGCGGCATGGTGACGTTGATCGACACCTGCATCCTTGGCCTCTGCCAGAACGCGGCGGACGGCATGGAATAAAAAAGTCCCCGAGCCGCAAGATGGATCCATGACCTTTTCGACTAGGGGCGACGTCACTGCACGGCGTACAACCTTCGCGGCCAGCCAATCGGGGGTGTAATATTCGCCGAGGCCGTGGCGCTCATCGCGGTCGATCAAGCTTTCATATAGGATTTTAAGAACGTCGCTTTCGACTTCGCGAAGGCGGAACCGGCGGACATGCTGCATGATCTTGGCGACTAACCTCTCGCCTTCAGCCGTAGCCACCATCCAATCAAAAAAATCGCTTTCCACAGCTCCGGTGATGCCAGCCGCTGCAAACGCATCGCCCGATAACATACGCTTAGGGTCTTCCTCACGCAGATCCATGACGGCAAGCGCGATGCATTTGGCGACGATGACGAGATAGGAATGCCGGAACCACAGAGCGGGATCGTCGACCTCTCGTCCATAGACCAGCTTCAGCATATCTGACCAAAGCTGTTGCTTTAGAGCTTCCGCCGGATGTGTTGAAACCTGTTCCCAAAGGCGGCGCAATTCTGCGTCCACGCGCTTAAACGCAAGAGATTCGGGACCAAGTTCTGCCCGGATTGTCAGGGCATCTGGCGGCAATGACCCACGAATGGCGACAACGCCATCGAGCCAAGCCAGGAAAGTGTCGGGATTTTCCGGGTCTAGCGTAATCTCGGTGGTTTTTACGAGTCTAGCGCCATCTAGTTCGTACGCGAGCCATTGCAGCCCGTCAGAGGCAATGCCAACAAAGGGTTCCTTTTCCTCTCGCTCTCTGTCGGCGAGGTATTCCGGCATTTTGCGTTCCACGTCGCCAATTTCACGGCGCAGATCGCTCTTGGCCTCAAATACAGTCCGACCAATTAGGGCATCGATACGACCATGGACCTCAGGAACCCGCTTCTCGAAATCGACCTGATTAAGTTCAGCGCCCAGTTCGTCAATCAGCAAACTGCGGAAATCCGCCTTAACCTCATCGTGTCCGGGACGGCCAGCGAGATGGCGAAGTAGGTCGAGAGTCGAGGGTGCAATCGGCATGGTGTCTCTCTGCCAGCTCTGCCAAGCTTACGGAAGGGGGCGATCGGCCACCCACTACGAGCGAGTGTTCTGATGTGTGGTAGGAATTCATATGAAACCCTACGGTGTGCCAAAATGAATGAATGGCTCCACTCTTCCCTTGACAATCGGCGCTGCATTTAGCATTCTCTATCTAGGACTTGACCTCGTTAAGTCCGCACATGGCGCAGATAAGGTCGGCTCGTGGAGCTTACCCGGTCCCCTCAGAGACAGTTTGACTAAATAGTCGGACCTTACTCATTTTGTTGCGCGTGTGCTTTGCACCGGCCGGGAAGTGTCCCGTCTGGTGTTTTTTCGTGTCTGCGGGCGGGTGAGTTCGCCCTGTTTGGTTTGGTGTATGCTGGGCCGTTATCCATCGTCGTGTGCATGTCTAACCATTTGAATGCGCAGGATATAGGAAATGCCAGAAGCTCAAGCAGAATTTTTCACGGACAAAGATATTGCGCGTCTGCTGCGTATGTCACCTGAATGGGTCAGGGGGCAGCGACACAAACGCCGTCACGGGTTGCCGTGCCTCCTTGATTTAGAGCCCCGCTATATCGGTTCCTGTGCCCGCTACGTCCGCAATGAGGTCGAAGCTTTCATTGCCTCGTTGAAGGGGTGATGCACCATGGATTACATGAGGGAACACGAGGTTGCAGGAATTCCGGTCAACGCAGACAACCTGTTTGAGTATATCATTGACGACCAGAATTTCCTCGAAACAATTCCAAAGGGTGCCCACCGAGGGGCCATATGTCTGGCTTTGCGGGCGCCCGTGGACAACGACGCGTGCGATGCAAATGAAGCTGATTCAGTGGTTGAGCCAAGCAACGCCACCGGCAAGCGTAACGATCGCACTCCGCTGACCTGGTTCCGTCCGGACGTCGATTTTCGGAATCCGGCGGGCGATGCTTTTCTCGACACCGTTCTTGATTTGCTCCCTAAGCAGACTGGCAGAGGGCGGCGGGTTAGACAGGTGGATCTTCGCGCCCGCATAAGGGTGATTCTGGCCAATGGCCTACGATGCTATTTCCACCGGGTGACTCCCGACGTGGCGTACAATCGCGCGTTCGAGCGCCGTAAGGGTGCCCCTGTATGGCCCACGGGCCGGGCGATGACGCTTACAACGGATTTGCTCGCCTCCGCAGGCTTTCTGACATTGAAGGTCGGCAAGCGGACGGCGTCCTTTTATGCGGTAACGGAAAACCTAGTGGCAACTGCGGTGGAATGCGGCATCACGCGGGCGTCGCTGACCAAGCGGGTGCACTATCCTGATGTTGTTCGGCTTTACGGGCCCAAGCCTGCACACAAACCATGGGAGCCGGCGCGGAAGGGGGAGCGGATCGATTTCCAATCTACAGCGCAAACTCGTGCTTGGGCGGATGAACTGATCGAATACAACACATTCCTGTTTCAGCATCAGATCAGCTTGGCGCTATCACCTCAAGAGGCGGCAGAGTGGGTAGCTTCGCTTAACAAGGATGAAGATTTCGAAGGAACTCAATTTAAGCTGCCTGAATTACTGCAAACCGATATTTGCCGAGTGTTTAACAACGGGAATATAGGTGCCGCAGAACAGGAATTTGATCAGGGTGGACGTCTTTACGGTGGTTGGTGGATCAATGCACCTAGCCGCTTTCGGCCTCGCATTATTATAGATGGATGCCCAACGGTTGAATTGGATTACGTGGGTTATCATCTGAACATGTTGTACCATGAGCGAGGTATCGAGTGCGAGGGCGACCCGTACACTTTGCCGGAAATCGAAGCATATGAACGCGAGATTGGCGTTTCGGCGCGGACGTTCCGGCCATGGGTAAAGAAATACACCAATGCACTGATAAATTGCCGAGAGGGTGGTCGGCCAGCTAACGTGAAGATTGACGATGACATATTGGTGCCAGCCGGGATTCAACCATCGGAGGTCATCAGGATGATTGGACAACGACACAATCGCATCGAGGATGCATTCCTCTCCAATGCTGGTCTAAAGCTGCAACGGATCGACTCGGAAATCGCCATGGAGGTCATCACGAAGGCCATGAGGCAGGGCTGGGTGGCCCTACCAGTCCATGACAGTTTCATAACTCAAGTGATCAACAAGGAACGTTTATTCAAATTGATGGAAACGGCATATAAATTAAAATTTGAATTTGTACCGAGGATAAAGACAATTGAAGTACGATAAAAATAGAGATATATATAGAACAAAGATAATCCAACCATGAATTTCCCTGTATTACGGAACATTTATTAATTTAATTAAGGATAACGTGTGAATGGCTTGTTTCCACCTGTTGGAGGTCTGAGCGTGGTCGAAAATAAGCCGTTTCCATGGTTATTGCGGTAAGGCGCTACTCCAGTGACCAACGACGTCAAAACGATGCTGTGAAGGCTCCTGAGGGCATTTTGCGGTATGTTTCGGGAGGCTTCGACGGATTGAGTGTCGTTGAGCACCGAAGGTCGGGCACTATTTTTTGGAATTTGAAGAGGTGGTTCGTGATCCGGCGCCGTACCCTTTGGCAGGATTAGTGCACTTCACGGTGCCAATTATTCCTGATGTCAGCATCACAACAACAAAAAATATGAAACATTCTGTTTTATTGAATTCATCAGATGAAATTTCTGATAAAACTCCGGCGCAAAATGCTGATTGTAAAATAAGGCACCATAGCGCCCAATTTTTTCCATGTTCGCGTGAGATTGATTCACCGATATTTTGAAAAACGAAGACTGATGTTAGGGTCGCAAGCGCGATAAATATTCCCATTCCAATATGTTCCATACAAGACCTCCAATTTAGATTAGCCGAACCTCGTTGCAGTCGGAAAATCTGGGATCAAACACGCGCTGAATTGCCATCAGGTGCAACGGCGTTGGAACCGATTTGCCTTCGCGGCCCGCCCTGCGTCGATCACGAATGGCGTCCCCATTATGGGAGCGGCTCCGTTTCCATATACTTAAGGTCCCGGTTTCAGAACGGGGATGGATCGATGCAGCGGGGATGGGTGGTTTCACCCGACTATCGGGCAGCGATTGGCGTTTTGAAGGCTGCTCGCATCGAACTGGGGGTATCTCAGCGGGAGTTAGCGCGAAGGGTCGGCAAGCCACCGTCGTTCGTAAACAAGATCGAACAGCTTGAGCGTCGCTTGGACATCCTTGAATTCATAGCTATCGCCGAGGCTATGGGGTTGGAAGCGGGTCGCTTGTTGGAACGGATAAGGGCCGGATTGTCGATTCCGGCGCCCATCTAAGGTATAATTTTTGAAATTTTCAGTCGCGTGGGGGACCGAATTGAAGGTTACGTGCGCGAGATTGCTTTCACCTTCCCCCCGGCGGGGTGGTGGCCTAAATAATGCTCAGGGCCCCGGCAAGGCCAGTCAGCATGGCGGCGAAAGCGGACCACTTCGCAGCGACGGCGTTCAATCGGGCTGAGGCTTCTAGAGCATTGACCACGTTGTTGACATGCACGGCGGTGCTTAAGGTGTGCAGCTCCGGGAAGTCGCTCGCGGACTGAAACGGCGGATCGTACTCAGGGAACGGAATTGCGCTTGCTTTCACCCAGAGTCGTGCTGCGTACCACCCGACGGCGGCAGCAGTGATGCCAGTCAGGAATGCGAAAGTTCGAATCGCCTCTCGCGCGCCGAGCGGCCACTGATTTGAAAGCATGGCTTCTCCCTCGTCGTACGGCTCTGCGAACGGTGCCCCGTGTCGATTTAAGCCGGCGTTACCCTAATCCTCTCACTCGTCGATGTGGCTATGACCTTGGGGCGCCAACATCAGCCACGTTCCATAGACTCTGGCGCTGGTTTCCCATCGATGGAGTGGGGATAGAGTGGGGAGTTTTTCAGTCTGGTTGATTGGCGATCTACGATCACCTTATAAACCATCCAAAATCAACTGTTTGGATGGTGGGCGCGGCAGGGTTTGAACCTGCGACCCCACCCGTGTGAAGGGTGTGCTCTACCGCTGAGCTACGCGCCCGCTGCCTGTGCGGCGGAGGTGGCCCTCTAGAGCGCCGTTGGGGCGTTGACAAGAGCCAATGTGCACCTAAAGCGAAACGCATGAACGACACCCCTGCCGAGCCGCTCGCCACCGAAGCCGTGACCACCGAAGCCGCGCCCCAGGGCGCCGATGTGCCGCCCGATCGGCTGGCGATCAGCCCCAGCAGCCCGCACTTTCAGCCCGAACTGCTGCGCCGTGGCATCGGCATCCGGTTCAAGGGCGTGGTGCGCACCAATGTCGAAGAATACTCGATTTCGGAGGGCTGGGTGCGCGTCCAGGCCGGCAAGAGCATGGATCGCAAGGGCAACCCGCTGACGATCAAGCTCAGCGGCCCGGTCGAGGCGTGGTTCGAGGATCTGGGCGACAACCCGCCGGTGGCCAAGGCCTGATCCCGGCGCCGCGCGGAGGCAATTCGCCATCCGCGCGGCCAGGACCACATGCGCCTTATTGAGAATCATTATCATTGACGGCCGCCGGCGATCCCGGCAGAACCAGTTGCGATCAATTCGCAATTGAGGACCCGTCGATGCCCGTACCCGAAAGCTCCACCCGCGCCGCCATCGTCGCCGCGCTGGCCCGCCCCGCCGATCTGCGCGCGCAGGATCTGGTTTCGGTGCATCTCGTCTCGGCGGTGCGGGTCTGCGCGCTGGCCGATCATGCTGGCCGCGATGCCTTGCCCGAACTGGCGGGGCGTTATGGCAATGTCGATGTCGCGCGCCGGGTGCTGACGCTGGTGCGCACGATCGGCCGCACCTGGCCCGAACCCTATGTCGCCGGCCGCCCATGCTGCATGGCGATGACGCCGGACGAACGCACGCTGGCGGCGATGGTGCGGTCGGCGCGGGCCGGCGATCGCGCGGCGTTTTGCGCAGCGATCGAAGGCTTTATCCGCCCCGCGCGCCATGATCGCCTGTTCGATGCCACGGTGCGCGCGGTGGCGGCCCTGCCCTGTACCTGACGCACTTTGCGGTGGCGCGCCGGATCGGCTATCGGCGCGGGCATGAGCACTGTCACCCGTTTCGCCCCGTCGCCCACCGGGCTGCTGCATGTCGGCAATATCCGCACCGCGCTGCATAACTGGCTGCTGGCCCGAAAAGCTGGCGGCCGCTTCCTGCTGCGCATCGACGATACCGATTTGGCCCGCTCCAGCGAGGCCAATGTCGAGGCGATTCGCGCCGATCTCGCGTGGCTGGGGCTGAACTACGATGGCGAGGCGCGCCAGTCGCAGCGTTTCGCGCTCTACGAGGCGCAGTTCGAGCGGTTGCGCGCCGCCGGCCGGGTCTATGCCTGCTATGAAACGTCGCAGGAACTGGATCTCAAGCGCAAGGTGCTGCTCTCGCGCGGGTTGCCGCCGGTCTATGACCGCGCCGCGCTGGCCCTGACCCAGGCCGATCACGCTGCCAAAGCCGCCGCCGGGGAGTCCCCGCACTGGCGCTTCCTGCTCGATCACGCGACGCCGATCACCTGGGAGGACGGCATCCGCGGCCCCCAGCGGTTCGATGCGGCGGCGATGTCCGATCCGGTGATCCGGCGCGCCGATGGCTCGTGGCTCTACATGCTGCCCAGCGTGATCGACGACATCGACATGGGCGTCACGCAAATCCTGCGTGGCGAAGATCACGTGTCGAACACCGCCTTGCAGGTGCAGATGTTCGCGGCGCTTGGCGCGCCGGTTCCGGCCTTCGCGCACGAGGCGCTGCTGGTGGGCAGCGAGGGCAAGCTCTCCAAGCGCCTCGGCGCCACCGGCATGGCCGAATTCCGCGAGATGGGCATCGAGCCGGCGGCGCTGGTGGCGTTGCTGGCGCGGCTGGGGACCAGCGATCCGGTCGATCCGGCGCTGTCGGTGGATGCATTGGCGGCGGCGTTCGACCTTTCGCGTTTTGGCCGTGCCCCGGCGCGGTTCGATGAGGTCGAGCTGGAGCGGGTCAACGCGGCGATCCTCCACCACACGCCGTTCGACGAGGTCGCCGCGCGCCTACCCGCCGGGATGAGCGCGGCGGGATGGGAAGCGATCCGGCCGAACGTCCGCACGCTGGTCGAGGCGGCGGCCATCTGGGAGCGGCTGGAATCGCCCGCGCAGGCCGCGTTCCTGCCTGAAGATGCCGGCTATCTTGCTGTCGCGGCCCAGACGTTGGCTGGTCTGCCTTGGGATGGTGGCATCTGGAAGGCGCTGACCGGGGCTCTGGCGGCGCAAACGGGTCGCAAGGGCAAGGCGTTGTTTCAGCCTTTGCGCATCGCGATGACCGGGGACATGCATGGCCCTGATATGGCGGCCTTGTTGCCCGTGATCGGGCGCGAGCGGGCATTGGCCCGGTTGGAAAGAGCCAGTCAGGAAGGGTGAAATGCGAGGGACTGGTGGCTTCGCCGGCCTACGGCTCCCTCGCGCTCCCTGATCTTGTCCACGTTGCGTTGCCATTTCGGCGTGGCGCCGCGCGGCGAAGCCGTTTTAAGGCCTGCGGCGCTGCAACGTGGCGCGACTTGGCCGGCTCGGGCTGATCGCGACAAGGCTGGGGGAGCGCGAGGGGCTAGCCCAACGTGTTCATCCTTCCATTCTTCACGCCGCCACCGGCACATCCTCCGAAGCCGCCGCCAGCAACCGCTTCTCGATGTCGCGCATCCGCCCGGTGCCATCGATCTTGGCGCCGAACAGGTCGGTGACATAGAACGTATCGATCGCCCGCTCGCCATACGTCGAGACGTGGGCCGAGTGGACGACCAGCCGCGTGTCGAACAGCGCGCGTGACAGGCGGTTGAGCAGCGCCGGGCGGTCGCGGGCGATCACCTCGATCACGGTGAAGCGGTTCGAGGCATCGTGATCGAACTCGACGCGCGGGCGCACGTCGAAGGCATCGGCGCGGGGGCGGGCCAAGGGCCGCGCGGCGAGTTGCGGCGACAGCTTGGTGCGGTTCGCCAGGGCATCGGCGATCGCGGATTTCAGCCGCTCGAGCTGGCCTGCCTCCGAGAACGGGCGGCCGATCGGGTCCTGGACGAGGAAGTTGTCGATCGCGGTGCCATCGCGGGTGGTGTGGATGCGTGCGTCGATGATGTTGCCGCCGGCCAGGCTGATGCCGCCGGCGATGCGGTAGAACAGGCCGGGGTGATCGGCGGCGATGACCATGACCAGACTGGCGCCGCGCGGGGCATCGACGCTGGTGGTGATCGACAGCGGCGCGCCCTCGGCGGCGGCAAGCTGGATCAGGTTCATGGCGATGACGTCTGTCGGCTCGGCGATCCAGTAGGCGTCGGCGAGGACATCGCCAAAGCGCGCCACCAGATCGGGCTGGCCGTCGGCGGCGAGCTTGTCCACCACCGCCTGCTTGCGCCCGGCGATGCGCGCGGGGCGGCCGTGCTCGACATGGCCGAGGCGCAGGCGTTCCTCTGCGGCGGTGTAGAGCTCGTGGATGAGCTGGCGCTTCCAACTGTTCCAGATGCCGGGGCCGACCGCGCGGATGTCGACGATGGTCAGCAGCGTCAGCGTGCGCAGGCGCGCCATCGAATCGACGGTGCTGACGAAATCGGTGATCGTCTTCCAGTCGGCGAGGTCGCGCTTGAACGCGGTGGCCGACATCAGCAGGTGGTTGCGCACCAGCCAACTGACCGTCTCGGTCTCGTCGGCATCGAGGCCAAGGCGCGGCCCGAGGCGCATGGCGATCTCCGCGCCCAGCACCGAATGGTCACCGCCGCGCCCCTTGGCGATGTCATGCAGCAGCACCGCGACATAGAGTGCCCGGCGCGACGGCACTTTGGCGACGATCTGCGTTGCCAGCGGGTGATCGGCCTTCAGGTCGCCGGCCTCGATCTTCGCGAGCAGGCCGATGGCGCGGATGGTGTGTTCGTCCACTGTGTAGTGGTGGTACATGTCGAACTGCATCTGCGCGTTGACCCGGCCGAATTCGGGCATGAAGCGGCCGAAGACGCCGGTTTCGTTGAAGCTGCGCAGAGTGGTTTCGGGATCGCGGCGGCTGGTCAGGATCTCCATGAACAGCGCGTTGGCATAAGGCTCGCGGCGCAGGTCGGCGCCGATCAGGCCAGCGTCGCGGGTGATCTGGCGCAAGGTCTCGGGGTGGATCTCGAAGCCTTCGCGCTCGGCGATGGCGAAGATCTCGATCAGGCGGATAGGGGCTTCGGCGAAGAAGGTGTCCGACGGGGCGGAGAGGCGGCCCTCGGCGAGGCGGAAGCCCTTCACCATCCGCGCGCGGGCGCGCAGCCGGGCGATCGGGCCCTTGCGCTGCTTCTTGGCGAACTGCTCGTCGAGTTCGGCGAGGAACACGGCGGTGAGGCTGCCGGTCTGCTTCGCCTGCAGGAAGAAGTACTGCATGAACCGCTCGACCGCGCTTTTGCCCGGGCGGTCCTGAAAGTTCATCCGCGCCGCGACCTGGCGTTGGAGATCGAAGGTCAGCCGATCCTCGGCGCGGCGGGTGATGGTGTGGAGGTGGCAGCGCACCGCCCAGAAGAAGTTCTCGGCGCGGCGGAAGGCGCGGTACTCCGACGCCGTCAGCAGCCCGACATCGACCAGTTCCGCCGGCGAGCGAACCTTGTGGATATATTTGCCGATCCAGTAGAGCGTGTGCAGATCGCGCAGGCCGCCCTTGCCCTCCTTGACGTTGGGCTCGACCACATAGCGCGAATCGCCCAGCTTCCTGTGCCGCTCGTTGCGCTCGACCAGCTTTTCGGCGACGAACTGGCGCTCGGTGCCGGCGACGACATCGCTCCAGAACCGCGCCCGCGCCTCGTCGTACAGCGCCTGATCGCCCCAGACATAACGCCCCTCCAGCATCGCGGTGCGGATGGTGATGTCGCCCCGGCTCATGCGCACCATGTCGTCCAGACTGCGGCTGGAATGGCCGATCTTCAGCCCCAGATCCCACAGCAGGTAGAGCATCGCCTCGATCACCTGCTCGCACCACGGGGTGTCGCGCATCGGCGTGAGGAAGGCGACATCGACGTCCGAATGCGGCGCCATCTCGCCCCGGCCATAGCCGCCGACCGCCATGATCGTCAGCCGCTCGCCGGTGGAGCGGTTCGGCGCGGGATAGACGTTCTGCACGACGTGATCGTGGATCACCCGCAGCAACTGATCGACCAGAAACGCCTGCGCCTCGGCGACCTCGTGCCCGGCGCCGGGTTTGGCGGCCAGCCGGCGGGCGATCTCCTCGCGGCCATCCTCCAGCGCCCCGCGCAATGCCTCGACGACATGCTGGCGCAGCTTTTGCCCGGGCGTTTCGGGCGCGGCGACCAATGCGGCGATCCGCATCATGAGCGCGCGCCGATCGATCACGGCGCGCTGGTTGGGGATGCGGATCGCGGTCATGGTGTCGCCTGTAAGGCCGGGCTGATGATACATAGCCCGTGTGGTTAACACGCCCGCCCTTAACGCGTTCCAACGGGCGGCGATAGGGTGGGATACGGAGAGACCCCGCAGCCGCTGCAATACCACGATGCGGGTTTTATCGCACCCCCGCCTGTGCCAAAGGGAAGGGCGTGCCGGCTGGATCCGGCGCGGACTGGCTCATCTCCCCGGGGGTTTATGGTATTCGACATGCTGGCGGCGACTGCGTCCGCCGTCCATCCGCCGATCCACTGGGTGGACCTTGGCCTGCACCGGGGGATCGATATCTTCGGGTTCCAGCTGCGCTATTACTCGCTGGCCTACCTGATCGGGATCATCTTCGGCTATTGGCACCTCAGCCGCGAGATCCGCAGCGGGGGCGCCCCGCTGGCCCAGCGCCATGCCGATGACCTGTTCTTCTGGTGCACGCTGGGGGTCATTCTCGGCGGCCGGCTGGGCTATGCCCTGTTCTACACCGGCGGGGCCAGCGGCATCCCCAGCATGTTCGCGCACCCGATCGAGCTGTTGAAGCTGTGGCAGGGCGGCATGAGCTTCCACGGCGGTTTCCTGGGCGTGACAGTGGCGATCGTGTGGGTGTGCCGGCAGAATGGACTGCGCTTCATCCGCGTCTGCGACTATATCGCGCCCTGTGCGCCGTTCGGCCTGTTCCTCGGCCGTTGCGCCAACTTCATCAATGGCGAGCTATGGGGCCGTGCGGCCGGGGCGAATGTGCCCTGGGCGATGGTGTTCCCCGATGGCGGCCCGCTGCCGCGCCACCCCAGCCAGCTCTATGAGGCGGGGCTGGAAGGGCTGATGCTGTTCGCGATTCTGGTGCCGACCTTCTGGCTGACGCGCGCGCGTTGGCGGCCGGGGCTGCTGTCCGGGCTGTTCGTGGCTGGCTATGGCGTGGCGCGGTTCGTGGTGGAGATGTTCCGCGAGCCCGACGCCCAGTTGCAGGACTTTGCCGCGCGCACCGGGCTGTCGATGGGCCAGTGGCTGACGGTGCCGATGGTGCTGGTGGGGCTGTTCCTGATCGCGCGGGCGGTGATGCGGCCAGAGATCAACAAGGGCCTGCCCGCGCAGACATGAGCGGGATCGCCGACCGTCTGGCGCGGGGGATCGCCCATGGCGGCCCGATCCCCGTCGCGCAGTACATGGCCGAGGCCAACGCGCATTACTATGCCACGCGCGATCCGTTGGGCGCGGCGGGCGATTTCACCACCGCGCCGGAAATCCACCAGATGTTCGGGGAGATGATCGGCATCTGGTGCGCCGATCTGTGGCAACGGGCCGGGCGGCCGGCGCGGGTGCTGTATGTGGAGCCGGGGCCGGGGCGGGGGACTCTGGCGCGCGATGCCTTGCGGGTGATGGCGCGGTTCGGGTTTGCGCCCGAGGTGCATCTGATCGAGACATCGCCCACCCTGCGCGCGCGGCAGGCCGAGCTGGTGCCGGGTGCGGTTTGGCATGACGGGATCGAAACGGTGCCCGAAGATGCGCCTTTATTGCTGGTCGCCAACGAGTTCCTCGATGCGCTGCCCGTGCGCCAGATCGTGCGCGCGGGCGCGGGGTGGCGCGAGCGGATGGTCGGCATGATCGACGGCGCTTTCGCCCCGATCGCGGGCGACAGGCCGATGGACGCGGCGGCGCCCCCGGCATGGCGCGATGCCGCCGAGGGCGCAGTGATCGAAACCAGCCCCGCCGGCGCGGCGTTCATGGGCGAGATCGGCCGGCGTCTGGCGGCGCAGGGCGGCGGGGCGCTGGTGATCGATTATGGTCACGCTGCGCCCGTTTTGGGATCGACTTTGCAGGCGGTGCGCGATCACGCCCGTGCCGATCCCTTCGCGGCTCCCGGCGAGGCCGACCTGACCGCGCTGGTGGACTTTGCCGCGATGCGCGATGCGGCGGTGGCGGGCGGTGCGCGGGCCTTGGGCGTCGCCGGGCAAGGGGCCTGGCTGGGCGCGATGGGCATCGCCGCGCGGGCGCAGACTCTGATGCAGGCCGGGCCGGAGCGGGCGCGCGATGTCGCGGTGGCACTGCACCGGCTGACCGCCGCAGAGGCGATGGGGGAGCTGTTCAAGGTGTTGGGGTTGGCCGGGGGCGAATGGCCCGCAGGGGCGGGGTTTCCGGAAGAAAAGTGAACATGCGAGGGTCACGACCCTCGCGCTCCCGTGACTTTGGCGCGTTGGTGCGGGCCGTGGGTGCGTGAGGATGAGGGTGCCATCATGCGCGACATAAAGCGCCGCAGGCATTCGTTTTTATGGCCACTGCGCGGCGGGCGCGATCACCAACCTGGTCGCCATCAACCAAGCGCACCGAGGCCATCAATACGCAACATGGACAGGAACGGGGAGCGCGAGGGGTTTGCCCCTCGCACCTCACCCTCAAACCGTCAAACGTCCAAATTCGCCACATTCAGCGCGTTTTGCTGAATGAAATCGCGGCGCGGCTCCACGACATCGCCCATCAGGCGGGTGAAGATTTCGTCGGTAACATCGGCGTCTTCGACCTTCACCTGCAGCAGGGCGCGATTTTCAGGATCCAGCGTGGTTTCCCAAAGCTGGTCGGCGTTCATTTCGCCGAGGCCCTTGTAGCGCTGGATCGAGAGGCCCTTGCGACCGATGGCGAGGACCATGTCGAGCAGTTGCGAGGGGCGGGTGATCGCACCGTCGATGTCCACCGCGCGGGTCGGCGTGGCGGCGTTTTCGTCCTCGGCGTCGTCGGTGGTGGGTTCGGGTTCTGCAACCGCTTCGGCGGCGCCGGCGCGGATCAGGCGGGCGACGCCGCTGTAGACCTCGGCGGTTTCGGCGGCGAGGCGGGCGAGTTTGCGCGCCTCGGCGCTCTGGAAGAACGCGGCTTCGACCGGGTGGACGTCGGTGACGCCGCGCCACAGGCGCTCGATGCGGATGGTGCCGTCGGTCTCGTGCGCGGACCAGCGCGCCTCGCGATCCGAGCGGCCGAGCCACTCGGCGGCGCGGGCGATGGCGGCGGTGTGCGCCTCGCCTTCGAGGCCGGGTTCGAGCGCGCCCGAGAGTGCGAGCGCCTCGATGATGTCGGGGTTGTAGCGGCGGGTGACGAAGGCCATCAGGTTCTTGAAGCGCATCGCGTGTTCGACGAGTTCTTCGAGTTCGCGGCCGGCGCGGGCGCCGCCGGGGGCCTCCAGCACGCGGCCGGCGATGCCGGCGGCCACCAGATAGCGGTCGAGCGCGGCCTGATCCTTGAGGTAGACCTCGCTGCGGCCCTTGGCGACTTTGTACAGTGGCGGCTGGGCGATGAACAGGTGGCCGGCGCGGATGATGTCGGGCATCTGGCGGTGGAAGAAGGTCAGCAGCAGCGTGCGGATGTGGGCGCCGTCGACGTCGGCGTCGGTCATGATGACGATCTTGTGGTAGCGCAGCTTGTCGAGGTTGAACTCGTCGCGGATGCCGGTGCCCATCGCCTGAATCAGCGTGCCGACTTCCTTCGACGAGATGATCCGGTCGAAGCGGGCGCGCTCGACGTTCAGGATCTTGCCCTTCAACGGCAGGATCGCCTGGTAATGGCGGTCGCGGCCTTGCTTGGCGCTGCCGCCGGCCGAGTCACCCTCGACCAGGAACAGTTCGCATTTCGACGGATCACGCTCCTGGCAGTCGGCGAGTTTGCCGGGGAGTGAGGCGATGTCCATCGCGCCTTTGCGGCGGGTGAGTTCGCGGGCGCGTTTGGCGGCCTCGCGCGCGGCGGCGGCGTCGATGATCTTGCCGACGACCTGCTTGGCGTTGGCGGGGTTTTCCTCGAGCCACTGCGTCAGGCGATCGGCCATCAGGCTTTCGAGCGGCTGGCGGACTTCCGAGGAGACCAGCTTGTCCTTGGTCTGCGAGCCGAATTTGGGGTCGGGGAGCTTGACCGAGACGATGGCGGTGAGACCTTCGCGCATGTCCTCGCCGGTGAGGCTGACCTTTTCCTTCTTCAGCAGCCCCGACTTTTCCGCGTAGTTGTTGAGCGTGCGGGTGAGCGCGGCGCGGAAGGCGGCGAGGTGGGTGCCGCCGTCGCGCTGGGGGATGTTGTTGGTGAAGGTCAGGACGTTTTCGTAGTACGAATCGTTCCATTCGAGCGCGACGTCGATGCCGATGCCATCGCGGTTGGCCGAGATCGAAATCGGATCGGGCAGCAGCGCCACCTTGTTGCGATCGAGCCATTTGACGAAGGCGGCGATCCCGCCTTCATAGAACAGGTCGTGTTCCTTGATCTCCTCGTGGCGGCGATCGCGCAGGAGGATGCGCACGCCCGAGTTGAGGAACGCCAGCTCGCGGTAGCGGTGTTCGAGCTTGTCGAAATCGAACTCGGTGACGTTCTTGAAAGTGTCGTGGCTGGCGAAGAAGGTGACGCGGGTGCCTTGCTTCTGGTTGCCCTTGCGGCCGCCCTCGGTCGCGATCGGGGCATCGCCGGTGACGACCAGCGGGCTGACCGCGTCGCCGTGGGCGAACTTCATCCAGTGGGTCTTGCCCTCGCGCCAGATGGTCAGTTCGAGCCATTCCGACAGCGCGTTGACCACCGAGACGCCGACGCCGTGGAGGCCGCCCGAGACCTTGTACGCGTTGTCGTCGCTGGTGTTCTCGAACTTCCCGCCGGCGTGCAACTGGGTCATAATGACTTCGGCGGCGGAGACGCCTTCCTCGGCGTGGATGCCGGTGGGGATGCCGCGACCGTTGTCCTCGACGCTCACCGAGCCATCGGGGTTCAGTTCGATCAGCACCAGATCGCAGTGGCCGGCCAGCGCCTCGTCGATGGCGTTGTCCGAGACCTCGAACACCATGTGGTGGAGGCCCGAGCCGTCGTCGGTGTCGCCGATGTACATGCCGGGGCGCTTGCGCACCGCGTCGAGGCCCTTCAGGACCTTGATCGAATCGGCGCCATAGGTGCTGTTGGTGTGGGCGTTGTTGACGAAGGTATCGTCCGGCCCGTTGGTCTCGTTGATGCTCATGGCGAGTCTATAGGGTCTTGGGGGCCGGGGCGGAAGGCGTAATGGCGCTCGTCCACAGCCAATCCGTCATAAACTGGACCAAAACACCTGCGGGCGCGCGTCACCGTTGTAACGCGCGCCCGGCAGTGCGGTTGGCTTTGGCCTTCAGGCCAGCGTCACCGCGAAGATCAGCCCGCTGGCGCCAAGGGCGACGGCGAAGGCGACGAGGTTACGGGCAACCGGATTGGTGGCGAGAGTGGTCATGTGGGTGGCTCCTGAACGTTGCGTCTCGTTGCATGTCTGCGGCACCGACTCGATGCTGCACCTGCGAGATCGTCGAGGGGCCAGATAGGGATGATCGCGCGGAAATCACGTGCGAAGCTGGCGCAGTTTGTTGCGCGTAATGCAATTGTTACTCGGCTGGGCGCTGCATGTACTCGTTTGGTCGCGAGAACGCCGCTCGACACGCTGAAAATTGCCGGTTCGTTGCCTGCCACGCAAGTCTTGGCCGCACTGGACTTCGCCCGCCTTGCGTCTTAACGCCTCTCCATGAGCACGTCGCACGAATCCACCGCCGAGATCGCCCCGCCGCACGCGGGCGAAACGATCCTGATCATCGACTTCGGCAGCCAGGTCACCCAGTTGATCGCCCGCCGCGTCCGCGAGGCCGGGGTCTATTCCGAGATCGCCCCCTTCACCCAGGCCGTCGCCGCCTTCCACCGGTTGCAGCCCAAGGGCGTGATCCTTTCCGGCTCGCCGGCCGGGGTGCACGATGCCAGCGCGCCAACCATCGCCGCCGAGATCCTCGACGCCGGCTTGCCGATCCTGGGCATTTGTTATGGCCAGCAGGCGCTGATGCATCAGTTGGGCGGCGAGGTGACCGCACGCGGCACCGGCGAGTTCGGTGGTGGTGAGTTCGGCAGGGCCTTCATCGAGATCGCCGACACCTGCGCGCTGTTCGAGGGCCTGTGGACCCCCGGCGAGCGGCATCAGGTGTGGATGAGCCACGGCGACAAAGTTACGCGCCTCGCCCCCGGTTTCCGCCCGGTGGCGGCCAGCGCCGGTGCGCCCTTCGCGGTGATCGCCAACGATGAAAAGCGCATCTTCGCCATGCAGTTCCACCCGGAGGTGGTGCACACCCCCGATGGCGGCAAGCTGATCGCCAATTTCGTCCACCACGTCTGCGGCCTGGCCGGCGACTGGACCATGGCCGAGTTCCGCAAGACCAAGATCGCCGAAATCCGCGCGCAAGTCGGCAAGGGCCGGGTGATCTGCGGCTTGTCGGGCGGGGTGGACAGCGCCGTCGCCGCCGTGTTGATCCACGAGGCGATCGGCGACCAGCTCACTTGCGTCTATGTCGACCATGGCCTGATGCGGCTGGGCGAAAGCGAGCAGGTCGTCAGCCTGTTCCGCGGGCATTTCAATATCCCGCTGGTCCATGTCGATGCCTCCACGCTGTTCCTGAACGGGCTCGCCGGCGTCACCGACCCCGAGGCCAAGCGCAAGTTCATCGGCAAGACCTTCATCGACGTGTTCGAGACCGAGGCGAAGAAGATCGGCGGCGCCGATTTCCTCGCGCAGGGCACGCTGTACCCCGACGTAATCGAGAGCGTGAGCTTCACCGGCGGCCCGTCGGTGACGATCAAGAGCCACCACAACGTCGGCGGCCTGCCCGCGCGGATGAATATGCAGTTGGTCGAACCGCTGCGCGAGCTGTTCAAGGACGAGGTGCGCGCGCTGGGCCGCGAACTGGGCCTGCCCGAGATTTTCGTGGGCCGTCATCCGTTCCCCGGGCCGGGCCTCGCCATCCGCATCCCCGGCGAAGTCACGCGTGAGCGCGCCGACATCCTGCGCAAGGCCGATGCGGTCTATCTGGAAGAAATCCGCAACGCCGGCTTGTACGACGCGATCTGGCAGGCGTTCGCCGTGTTGCTGCCGGTGAAGACGGTGGGCGTGATGGGCGACGGGCGCACTTATGACAACGTCTGCGCACTGCGCGCCGTGACCAGCACCGATGGCATGACCGCCGACATCTATCCGTTCGAGCCGGCCTTCCTGGCGGCGGTTGCCACCCGGATCATCAACGAGGTCAAGGGCATCAACCGCGTGGTCTATGACTTCACCAGCAAGCCGCCCGGCACGATCGAGTGGGAATAAGCCCCACCGCGCACCGGCCATGACAACACGGGGGGCGGTCCGCCAAGGGCCGCCCCTTTCGCGTTTCAGAACGCCTTGCTGAATGCGGCGATGATCGCGCCGATCGGATCGTCGGCGGTGCTTTCGCGGGCGATGTGCTCGCCCTGGCGCGGTTTCTTGTTGTAGATGAACCCATCCACCGGCCACGCCGTCGAGCCGAGGCCATGGATCGGATCGAACCACACCCGCACCGCGCTCCAGTCGTTGTCGGGCGAGACATCCAGCGCCATCACGTCGTTCTCGATCTGGCCACGGCGGCCGTTGATCGGGCTCCAGTTGGCGTGGCGCAGCAGCACCATGCGCGGATTGACGATGCGGCTGACCATCGCGACGTGGCCCAGCACCATCCTGCCATGCGGGTGGAACGCCATCACCGCGCCCACCCGGGGGGCGAATCCGCGTGCATAGTGGCCCTGCGCCTGCTGCCACCAGGTATGCGCATCGCCATAGAGCCGGATGCCCGAAATCGACCGCGCATAGGGCACGCACTGCAGGCTGGAGGGCAGGTTGGCCGAGCCCCCGCCCGAGACCGCATCAAGGTCCGTCTGCATCCGCGCGGCCAAAGGTGCGCCGATTCCGGTGCAGGCCATGGCAAGGGCCAGGAAGATCCGCTTCATCATGTATACGGATATACCGGGGGTGGGTGAAGCCGTGCCTGCCGGGTGTGGTTACCATGCGTGTAACGATCCAGCCGTATCGGATCGAAATTGTTCGGAAATTGTGGTTGCCGGGTGTCACGGGGCGGTCACACATGTTGCCACATTCCTGGACACTGGCGCGCGGGGGGTGACGGCGTCGCTTGCCGTGGCGGCGGCAAAAGGCCATGGGGAACTTGCAATGAACCGTAAAACGCTCCCCCAAGTCATCATCATCGGCCGGCCCAACGTCGGCAAGTCCACGCTGTTCAACCGGCTGGTGGGCAAGAAACTGGCGCTGGTCGATGACCAGCCCGGCGTCACCCGCGACCGCCGCTTTGGCGAGGCCTCTCTGCTGGGCCTCGATTTCACCATCGTCGATACCGCCGGGTGGGAGGATCAGGACCCCGATACCCTGCCCGGCCGGATGCGCGCCCAGACCGAGGCGAGCATCATCGGCGCCACCGTCGCGCTGTTCGTGATCGACGCGCGGGCGGGCATCACCCCGCTGGACGAGGAAATCGCCCGCTGGCTGCGCGGGCAGCAGGGCGCGGGCGGCGCGACTGTGCCGGTGATCCTGCTGGCCAACAAGGCCGAGGGCCGCGCGGGCGATCATGGCCTGTACGAATCGTTCGCGCTGGGCTTCGGCGATCCGGTGCCGATCAGCGCCGAGCATGGCGAGGGGCTGGGCGATCTGTTCGAGGCGCTGCTGCCGATCCTCGGCGAGGACGAGGAGGACGACGAATTCGCCCCCGTCGAGGAGCCGGTTGAAGAAGAGGATGAGGTGGCGCTCGATGCCGCGCCGCTGAAGCTGGCCATCGTCGGCCGCCCGAATGCTGGCAAGTCCACGCTGATCAACGCCATGCTGGGCGAGAACCGCCTGCTGACCGGGCCCGAGGCGGGGATCACTCGCGATTCGATCGCGGTCGATTGGGTGTGGCCCGATCCGGCCGGCGTCACCCGCGCGGTGCGTCTGATCGACACCGCCGGGATGCGCAAGAAGTCCAACGTCGTCGAGAAGCTGGAAAAAATGGCGGTGGCCGATGCGCGCCACGCGGTCGATTTTGCCGAGGTGGTCGTGCTGCTGCTCGATGCCACGCGCGGGCTGGAGCATCAGGACCTCAAGATCGCCTCGCTGGTGCTGGAGGAAGGCCGCGCGTTGATCATCGCGATCAACAAGTGGGACGTGGCCGAGGACGCATCGGCGCTGTTCAACGGTATTCGTGGCGCGCTGGAGGAGGGTCTGGCGCAAGTGCGCGGCTTGCCGGTGCTGACGGTTTCGGCGCGCACCGGCAAGGGGTTGGATGCCTTGATCGGTGCGGCGTTCGAACTGCGCCGCGCCTGGTCAAAGCGCGTGCCGACCGCGCTGCTCAACCGCTGGTTCGATGGCGCGCTGGCCAACAATCCGCCGCCGGCGCCGGGCGGGCGCCGGATCAAGCTGCGCTATATCACGCAGGCCAAGACGCGCCCGCCCGGCTTCGTGCTGTTCGGCACGCGGCTGGATGAGTTGCCGATGAGCTATCAGCGCTATCTGATCAACGGCATCCGGCGCGATCTGGGGTTCGATGCGGTGCCGGTCCGGTTGACGTTGCGGACGCCGAAGAACCCGTTTGCGAAATAAGGTGAAGGCGAGGGACTCGTCCCTCGCGCTCCCTCAACCTGTCCACATTGGCGGGTGCCGGCGGCGTGGCGCCCATGCGGCGAAGCCGCCAGCAAAGCCTGCGGCGCGGCAACCTCGCGACACACATCTAACGCTGACAAGGCATGGGAGCGCGAGGGGCTAGCCCCTCGCATCTTCCCCTTCTCCCCTTGATCGCACCCCCGCCACGCCCCGTCGCCAGGCCGGAACATGCGCCGCGCCCACCCATTGCCATGGCTGAACCCCCACAAGGAGCCGCGCCATGGCCACCATCGAAACCCGCGACAAGACCCGCCTCAACGTCAAGATCTGGGGCGAGGGGCCCCCGGTGGTTCTGATCCATGGCTGGCCGCTGGACGGCGGCTCATGGGATCCGGTGGCACTGGCGCTGGCCGAGGGCGGTTTCCGCGCGATTGCCTATGACCGGCGCGGGTTCGGGCGCTCGGACCAGCCGTGGTATGGTTACAACTACGACACCTTTGCCGATGATCTGGCCGATGTGATCGCGGCCACCGGCGCGCATGGGGCGGCGCTGGTCGGCTTCTCGATGGGTGGGGGCGAGATCGCGCGCTATCTCTCGCGCCATGGTGCGGGCGGGGTGTCGCGGGTGGCGCTGGTCAGTTCGGTGGTGCCCTATATGGCGCAGACCCCGGACAACCCGCATGGCGTGCCCGCCAACACGTTCTCCGAGATTGCCGAGGGCCTGCGCTATGACCGGCCGCATTTCCTGCGCGGGTTCTTCAACCAGTTCTTCGGTCAGGGGTTCATCATGCGCCCCGTCTCGTCAGAGCAGATCGATCTGGCCTGGCAGACGGCGATGCAGGCCGGCCTGCACCCCACTCTGGCGGCGGCGCGTGCCTTTGCCACCACCGATTTCCGCCCGGATCTGGCGGCCTTTACCGTGCCGACGCTGGTGATCCACGGTACCGCCGACCAGACCGTGCCGATCGACGCCACCGGCCGCGAGGTGGCGCGCCGGGTGCCGCACGCGCGGCTGGTGGAGTACGAAGGCGCCGCGCATGGCATCTTCGCCAGCCACACCGAGCGTCTGATTTCCGACTTGCTGACGTTTCTGGGCGGCGACGATGATACCTATTCGGACTCGGCCGAATCGCCCATCCGTCAGGCGATGATCGACGAGGCGACGCGCGAGACGATCGTCTCGCCGGGGTTCATCTGACCATCGGCATCGCCCGCCCCTCGGTCAGCGAGCGCCACAGCCACTCCAGCGGCCCTTGCCGGAAGCGCGTCAGCCAAGGCGCGCTCCACCCCAGCATCAGCGCCCAGCCCAGCGCGACAAAGCCCAGTTGCGCCAGCCGCCCGACCTCGCCGTACAGCCCAAAGCCCCAGCGATAGAACAGCGCGGTCATCACCAGCGTCGTGCCGAGATAGTTCGAGAACGCCATCCGCCCCGCCGCCGCCAATCGCCGCCCCAGTCCTCCGCGCAGCAGCCGCGGCGCCCAGAGCACCAGCCCCGCCGCATAGCCCAGCGCCATCGCCAGATGCCCGGGTGCGGCCCAATATCCGATCATGTCCGACATCGCCAGCACCGGGAAATGCCGCGGCCAGGCCCAGCCGAGCAGCCACGCCGCCCAGAGCCCGCCCGCCGCGATCCCGCCGATGGCGATCCGCCGCATGCGCCCCGCCGGCCATACCCCGGCGAAGAACCCGGTGCGCAGCAACACCATGCCGATCAGCATCAGCGGTACCGTCTCGCCCAGCGTGTACTCGGCCATGGTCAGCGGCCAGAAGGGGTCGTTGCGCAGCTTGTCGAGCGCCTGCGGGACAAACGGTTCGCTGTCGCGCGCGACATCGCTGGCCATCCGCGCCTGCACCCCCAACACCTGCCGCGTCGCCAGATCGGCCTCGACGGCGGTGGCGGTGTGGCTGCGCAACGCCTCCTCGGCGCGGTCCACCGGCCATCCGCCCAGCGTCTGCCCGCCATGCCACGCGGCAAACACGATCAGCGCCAGCGCCACCATCGCGCGCGGCGGCAGGCGCCTGAGCGGCAGCGCCACCAGCCCCGCGCAGGCATAAACAAACAGGATATCGCCCCACCACAGCAGCACGTAATGCAGCCAGCCGAACAGTGCCAGCCAGCCCAGCCGCCGCGCCTGGAGGAACCCGCCATCGCGTCCGCGCGCCTCGGCCCGATCGATGAACAGCAGCATCGAGGCGCCGAACAGGATCGAGAACAGCGCGCGCATCTTGCCCTCGAACAGCAGGAACACGCCGGCATAGGCGGCCTCGTCCCACCACGGCGGCGGCGCGGTCAGGTGGCCATAGGCGAGGGCGGGGGTATCGGTGGTGGCGATCGGCCCGGCAAACCCGGCGACGTTCACCGCCAGAATGCCCAGCACCGCCACCCCCCGGATCAGGTCGAGCGCCTGGATCCGTGCGCCGCTGGCCGGGGGTGCGCTCAATCCCGCGTGGCGATGCAGGCGAACCCCGCACCGGTCAGCGCGCGACAGGCGGCAGCGGCCCCCTCGGCGCTGTAGCCGGTGGCGAGCAGGCGCTGCACCCGGCCCAGCGGGGCCATCTGGCGCGGATGCCCGGCCACCGCCGGCAAGCCATGCACCCGCGCCCACAACGCATCGGCATTGGCGGCAACGCCAAAGGCGCCAAGCTGAAGCTTCCAGCCGCCGCCAGTTACAGGAACGGGATCGGGCGCGGCCACCGCGCGCGGGCGCGGCGCATCGACACTGGCCAGCGCGGGCGCCGTGACATGGCGCGGCGCCACCGGACCGGGCAGCGGCGCGGACGGAGGCGGTGCGGCCATCGCCGGCGCCTCGACCACCGGCTCGGCCGGCTCGGCGGCGGCGACCTGCATGTCGTTGGCGGCGGTCTGGCGGTGGCGGTTGACCTCGGCCTGCGCGGCGAGATCGGTGGCCATCTGCACCGCCTGCTGGCGCTGATCGAGCGGGATATAGCCATCCATCTGCGCCAGTGCCTTCTTGGCGGGGGGCCAGCCGGCCTGCTCCGACAGGCTCTCCAGCGCATAGGCGCGGACCCAGTCGGCCTTCTCGCCCTCGCCGTTGAACAGCACGATGCCCAGCACATATTGCGCGCGCGGGTCGCCACGATCGGCGGCGGCGTGGATATAGGGCATCGCCCCGGTGTGATCGCCGCGCTGGAACCGCAACAGGCCATAGTTGTCCGCCGCCTGCACATGGCCCTGCGCGGCGGCCTTGGCGAACAGCGCCTCGGCCTTGACCAGATCCTGCGGCACACCCCGGCCCAGCTTGTAGGCCTGGCCCAGATCGAACTGGGCATCGGCATCGCCGCGCGCCGCCGGCCCCTGCCACAGCGCCACCGCGCCCGCCCAGCGCCCCTGTGACCAGGCGTTGGCCCCGGCCTGCACCGGGCCGGCCGGCGCCGCCGCACTGGCGGCCACGGCGGCGGCTTCACTGGCCGGCTGGGCCCCGTGCGCCGCGGCACCCAATGCCACCAACAACGCCGCGCCCATGCCCAGTCTTCCGATTCTTGCCGGCTGCCCATCGGTCATGCGTGTGCTTTCCCCAAAACCGCGGCGCGCGCGATGGAGGGCATTAACCCTGTTGCCCAGGCAAGGCGGCGCGCCGATCGACCGGGTTCCTGCCACATCATCGCGCAAAGGCAAAGGATTTCGCGCTTTTCCGGGTGCGCGGTCCGCAGGATCGCGTGGCCGGGTGTTAACCATGAATTAGGGACGATCTGCGATTCTCCTTTCCAGAACCGGCGCCTGGCCGCCGATCCGATCGAGGGGTACGTTTCCGATGTCTGCCATCCGCCCGAACCTGAGCCGCGCTCGCCGCTTTCGCCTGACGGTGGCGGGCACGATGACCCTGCTGCTGGCGGCCACCGCCGGCGCATCGGCGCGCGACCACGCCGGACCCACCGATGCCGTTCCCGGCGACGAGGCCGCCGTGGCCAAGGCACCGCACGATGCCGCGCTGCGCGCCGCGCTGGGCCATGCCTATCTGCGCGGGGGGCGGTTCGAATCGGCCGCCGCCGCATTGGGCGATGCGCAGACGTTGGGCGACAGCTCCAGCCGCACCGCGCTCAGCCTGGCGCTGGCCGACATCGCCATCGGGCATAGCCGCGATGCCGTGGCCTTGCTGGATGGCGCGCACGATCAATTGCCGGTGACCGACTTCGGGCTGGCGCTGGCGCTGGCCGGCGAGACCGGGCGCGGCGTGGCGGTGTTGGCCGATGCCCTGCGCGCCGGGGGTGCCACCCAGACGCTGCGCCAGAACCTGGCCTATGCCTATGCGCTCGACGGGCGCTGGAGCGAGGCGCGGACCTTGGCGATGCTGGACCTGCCCGGCGACAAGGTCGATGCGCGGCTGACCCAGTGGGCCGCCACCGCCCGCCCCGAGGCCTATCGCGCCCGCGTGGCCGCCCTGCTGGGCGCGCCGGTGCGTGATGATGGCGGGATGCCGACGACGCTGGCGCTGGGTGCCGCTGCGGTGCCGGTGGCGCTGGCTGTGACTGCGCCCGCGACCGAATTGCCGCCCGTGGCTGCCCCAGCGCCGGTTGCGCCCGTGGCACCGGCCGTCGCCGTGGCCGATCCCGCGCCACTGCCGCCGCCGCCCGCTGCTGCTGCGCCCGCCTTCGCCGCGCCCATCGCGCCGAGCCCGGCCGAGCTGGCCGCCGCGCATCCCGCAACGCCGGTCCACGCCGCACGCCATGCCCGCCATGCCGAGCTGGCGCTGGCCACGCCCGTCGCCGCTCCGGTGGCGCAGGGCGACCACCTGATTCAGATCGGCGCTTTCCTGAGCCAGACCAACGCCGAGCGCGCGCGCCACGCCTTCGCCGCGCACAACCGCTATCCGGGCCACGCCATCGCCATTGCCCAGGCCAATGTCGGCGGCCGGACGTTCTGGCGCGTCACTGTCGCCGGTTTCGCCACCGCCAGCGCCGCCAACGCCTGCGGCAGCGTCAAGGCCCACGGCGGTGCCTGCTTCGCCTATGCCGGCAACGCCGCGCCCGCCGGTGAGGCGCTCGCGCTGGCCACGCCGCCGCATGAGATCGGGGCGGGTCGCGCGCACAGGCGCTGAGGTTTTTACGAGGTCAGCGAGGGGGGCGCGGGGGTTTCGGCCTTTCGCGCCCTTTCGTTGTGAAGGGGGTTAAGGGGTAGATACGAGGGGCACGCCCCTCGCGCTCCCCGTTCCTTTTTTGTGGCGGATGGTCGCGGCGGTTGGTGTGACTGCTCGGGTTGAGGGTGGGGGCGGGCCCCCACGCCCCCACCGCGCAGTGGCCATTCATCCCGGTCGGATCGGCACGTCCCGCCACCGCCGGTCCACCCTTAGCTCGATAAAGTCATGCGAGCGCGAGGGGCCAACCAATTTCTTTTGAGAAATCGGCGTCTCAACGCACCCTCGCGTTTCATCCTTTTACCCGACTGGCATCCCGCCCTTGAACAACTGGCTCACGCGCCCCTGCACGCCGTGCCGGTCGAACGGCGTGTTACCCGCCTGCGCCGCCATTTTGTCCGAGCGTACGATCCACGGCCGCTCGGGATCGAGGATGGCGATGTCCGCCTCCATCCCCACCGCCAGCCGTCCGGCATCCACGCCCAGCAGCGCCGCCGGGGTGCCGGCGATCAGGCGGAAGGCATCGGCGAGGTCGATCGCGCCATCGCGCACCAGCGTCAGCGTGAGCGGCAGCAGCGTCTCCGCGCCGGCCATGCCCGGTTCGGCATCGGCGAAGGGCAGACGCTTGTCTTCGGGGCCGCGCGGGTCGTGGCCGCTGGCGATGACGTCGATGGTGCCGTCGGCGATGGCCCTGATCACCGCGCGGCGGTCGTCCTCACAGCGCAAGGGCGGCGAGAAGCGGCAAAACGTGCGGAAATCGGCCAGCGCGGTGTCCGACAGCATGAAGTGCGCCGGGGTGACACCCGCCGTCACCGCGACGCCGCGTTTCTTGGCGGCGCGGATCAGGTCCAGCGCGGCGCCGGTGGTGACTTGGCGGATGTGCAATCGCGCCCCGGCCATCTCGGCCAGTGCGATGTCGCGGGCGACGGCCAGGGCCTCGGCCTCGGCGGGGGCGCTGGGCAGGCCGAGGCGCGTCGCCATCTCGCCGGCGGTGGCGACGGCGCTGCCAGTGATGCCGGCGTCCTCGGCATGGGTGACGACGGGCAGGTTGAGCATCGCCGCATAGCGCAGCAGGCGGAGCATCGTCCCCGAGTCGGCGATCCAGCGCCGGCCGGTGGCGATGGCGCGGGCGCCGGCGCTGCGCATCAGCGCGACTTCTGCGAGATCGTGGCCATCGAGACCGCGCGTGGCGGCGGCGAGCGGATGGACCCATAGGTCGGGCTTGCCCGATTGCGCCGCGTAGCGCACCGAGGAGGGGCGATCGAGCGGCGGCGATTGATCGGGCATCAGCGCGGCGCGGGTGATGCCGCCGAAGTGGAACGCTGGCTTGTCGATCGCGAACACGCCGAGGTCGACGAGGCCCGGCGCGACCAGTTGCCCGGCGGCGTCGATCACCCGGTCGCCGGGCTCGGGGGAGACGGTGCCGATGGCGACAATGCGGTCCTCCACCACGCGGATGGCGCCTGCCATCGGCGCGCCGGTGGGCAGGACTAGCCGGCCGCCGGTGATGGTCAGGGGAGCCAGCGGCTTCATGCCTTTGCCTCCCAGCCGGGGACTCGCCGGGCGCGGCGGGTCAGCACTTCGAGGCAGGCCATGCGCGCGGCGACGCCCATCTCCACCTGCCGGGTGATCAGCGAGCGGCCGGGCATATCGGCGATGGTGCTGTCGATCTCGATGCCGCGGTTCATCGGGCCGGGGTGCATGATGAAGGCCTCGGGCTTGGCCAGCGCCAGCCGCTCGGGTGTGAGGCCATAGAGGTGGCGGTACTCGCGCGGGGAGGGGATGAACTGGCCCGACATGCGCTCATTCTGGAGGCGGAGCATCATCACCACGTCGGCGCCTTCGAGAGCGGCGTCGAAATCGTGCGTGGCCTGAACGCGCATCGCCTCGACGCCCTCGGGCATCAGCGCGGGCGGGGCGCAGACCGTGACACGGGCGCCCAAGGCCGTCAGCGACAGCATGTTCGATCGCGCGACGCGGCTGTGCAAAATATCGCCGCAAATGGTGACGGCCAACCCGGTGAACGGCTGGGCGGGCTTGAACCCGAAGGCATGGCGGATGGTCAGCGCATCGAGCAAGGCCTGCGTCGGATGCTCGTGCTGGCCATCGCCGGCGTTGAGCACCGGGCAATCGACTTTGTCGGCGATCAGCCGCACCGCCCCGCTGGAGGCATGGCGGATGACGATCGCATCGGCGCGCATCGCGTTCAGCGTCATCGCCGTGTCGATCAGGGTCTCGCCCTTTTTCACTGACGACTGGCCCACCGCCATGTTGACGACGTCGGCCCCCAGCCGCTTGCCGGCGATCTCGAAGCTGAGCAGCGTGCGGGTGGAGTTCTCGAAGAAGGCGTTGATGATGGTCAGGCCGTTGAGCCGGTCCGCGCGCTTCATCGGCTGGCGGTTGAGCGCCAGCCATTGCTCCGCCTCGTCGAGCAGGAACAGGATCTCGTGCGTTTCCAATCCGGCGATGCCCAGCAGACTGCGGTGCGGAAAGGCCTGCGCGCCGGTGGGATAGCGGCTGGGGTCGGCACCCGATGCGGCGGCATCGTGCACGGCGGGATCGTTGGCGGGCGGTGGAGGCGTGGTCATCAGCCACTGCCCATAGGCGCGGGCGCGGGCGGGCTCAAGGCGGCGCGGCAACGATTTGCACCGGGCCGCTCAAGGGCAGGGGGGCTGGACCATCGCCGTGCCCCGCGCGTAATGACCGCAACGGTTTTCTCGCGCGAAAGGCTCCCCCGGCACATGGCTCTCGTTTCCCGGCTCTGGAAAGTGCTTGTGGGCATCAAGGATGCGCTGGCGCTGGCGCTGCTGCTGCTGTTCTTCGCCGGGCTCTATGGGGTGCTGACGGCGCGCGCCGGGGGCCAGCGGGTGCGCGACGGTGCCTTGCTGATCAATCTGGATGGCGCGGTGGTGGAGGAACCATCCGATCGTGGCGGTCTGGCGCAGGCGTTGAGCGGGGTGGGCGCCTCCGGCGAGGTGCGCGAACGCGACGTGGTGCGCGCGCTGGACGCGGCGGTGGCCGATTCGCGGATCAAGGCCGTGGCGATCGACATGTCGGGCTTTGCCGGCGCGGGGCTGGTGCATTGCGAGGAGATCGGCGCGGCGATCGACCGGGTGCGCGCGGCGCACAAGCCGGTGCTGGTCTATGGCTTCGTGCTGGAGGATGCCGGCACGCTGATCGCCAGCCACGCCAGCGAGGTCTGGGTCGATCCGCTGGGCGGGGCGCTGCTGCCGGGGCCGGGGGGATACCGGATGTACTATGCCGGGCTGCTCGACCGGTTGAAGATCACCGCGCACATTTTCCGCGTGGGGACGTACAAGGATTACGTCGAACCCTATTTCCGGCAGGACCAGTCGCCGGCCTCCAAGGCCGCCTCGGGCGAGCTCTATGGCGCGATCTGGGCCGAGATCCGCGCGGATGTGCAGGCGGCGCGGCCCCATGCCCAGGTGGCGGCGATGACCGGCGATCCCGTCGGCTGGCTCCACGCGCATGGCGATGACGCGGCCGAGGCAGCCAAGGCGGCGGGTCTGGTCGATCGCATCGGCACGCGCGCCGATTGGGGGGCGCGGGTGGCGGTACTGGCCGGCACCGATACCGACAGCCAGCGCCCCGGCGCCTTTGCCCATACCGGCATGGCCGCGTTTCTGGCCGACCATGCCGAGCCGACCGACGGCAAGGCCATCGCCGTGGTCACCGTGGCGGGGGACATCGTCGACGGCAAGGCCGGGCCGGGCACCGCCGGGGGCACGCGCATTGCCCGCCTGATCGACGATGCCGCCGTGCGCAGCGACGTCGCCGGGATCGTGCTGCGGGTCGATTCGCCGGGCGGTTCGCTGACCGGGGCCGAGGCGATTCGCGCGGCGCTGGTGCGGGCGAAAGCGCGGGGGCTGCCGATTGCGGTCTCGATGGCCAATCTGGCGGCCAGCGGCGGTTACTGGGTGGCGACCCCCGCCGGCCGCATCTTTGCCGAGCCGGGGACGATCACCGGATCGATCGGCGTGTTTGCCGTGATCCCCAGCTTTGAAAAGGCGCTGGCGGCATGGGGCGTGACCGGCGACGGGGTGCGCACCACGCCGCTTTCGGGCCAGCCGGACGTGTTCACCGGGCTGACCCCCGAGATTTCGGCCATGTTGCAGGACGAGATCAATGGCTCCTACGCGCGGTTCCTGAGCATCGTCGGCGAATCGCGCCACCGCACCCCGGCGCAGATCGATGCCATCGCGCAGGGGCGGGTCTGGGACGGCCGTAGGGCCAAGGCGCTGGGGCTGGTCGATGCCTTTGGCGGGCTGGCCGATGCCGAGGGCTGGGTGGCGGCGCAGGCGCATCTGGGCAATGGCGCCTGGCATGCCGATTTCGTCGCGACGCCGCAGAAGACCGTGCTGCAACGGCTGGCGGCGCTGGGCAATGGCGGCGATGAGGACGACGATGCCGCCGCCAACGCCGATGCCGCCGTGCCGCGCGATTGGGCGGGCGTGGTCGCGCTGCGCCAGCGCGAGGGGCTGGCGCGGGTGCTGGGCGATGCGCAGGCGGTGCTGGGCGGCGGTGGCGGGGCGCAGGCGGCCTGCCTGGAGTGCCTGCCGCTGATGCCGCCGCGCGCGATCGATCCGGGCATGGCCGGGCGGGCGGCCGGGTTGCTGGCGGCGGCGGGCGGTGGGCAGGCGCAAGGGTTGCTCGCGGCTCTGTGGTCGGCGCGGCGCTGAACGGCGATGGGGCGGGGATGCAACCCGCTCTTGCCCTTTGCTCCGCCTGCCACTAAGGGCCCTACCCTTGATTTTCCAGCTTCGCGGCTGGGCGCGCGGGCGTGGCGGAATTGGTAGACGCGCTGGTTTTAGGTACCAGTATCGCAAGATGTGGGGGTTCGAGTCCCTTCGCCCGCACCAGCCGCCGCACCGCCGGAACGCCAGCCGCAGGGCCGGTGCGCGCAGATTTGATGATTCGGGAAGGCACAAAATGCAGATTGTCGAGACCACGAACGAGGGCCTGAAGCGCGCCTACACGCTGACCATCCCGGCCGGCGACATCGCCGCCAAGGTGGAAGGCGAAGTGAAGCGCATTGCGCCGACGGTGCAGTTGCCCGGCTTCCGCCCCGGCAAGGTGCCCGCCAACATCGTGAAGAAGCGCTTTGGCGCTCAGATCCATCAGGATGCGCTGGAAACCGCGATCCGCGCCGGCATCGACCAGTTGGTCACCGAAAAGCAGCTTCGCCCCGCCACCCAGCCGCAGGTCAACCTGGGCGAGGGTTACGAAGAGGGCAAGGATGCCGCGCTGACCATCAGCCTCGAAGTGCTGCCCGCGATCGAGGCTCCGGCCATCGAGGGCCTGACGCTGGAAAAGCTGTCCGTGCCGGTGACCGACGCGCAGATCGACGAGGCGGTGCTGCGCATCGCCGGCAGCGCCAAGCGCTTTGAGGACGCCGAGGAAGGCCATGCGGCCGCCGAGGGCGACCAGCTCATCATCGATTTCCTCGGCAAGCTCGACGGCGAGCCGTTCGACGGCGGCAAGGCCGAGGACGCGGCGCTGGAAATCGGCGCTGGCCGTTTCATCCCGGGCTTCGAAGAGCAGCTGACCGGCGCCAAGGCCGGCGACGAGAAGGTCATCACCGTGACCTTCCCTGAGGACTATCCTGCCGCGCACCTCGCCGGCAAGGAGACCACCTTCGACATCACCGTCAAGTCGGTGAAGGTCGCCGGGGAAACCGTGATCGACGACGCGTTCGCCAAGAACCTCGGCCTGACCGACCTCGAGCAGCTCAAGGGCCTGCTGAAGGGCCAGATCGAGCAGGAAACGGCTGGTCTCACTCGCACCCAGATGAAGCGCCAGTTGCTCGACCAGCTCGCCGCCAACCACGATTTCGACGTGCCCGAGAGCATGGTCGAGGCCGAATTCGCGCAGATCTGGCAGCAGCTGACCCAGGAAGCCAAGAGCGAGGCCGATCCCGAAGCCGCTCTGGCCGAGATCGAGGCCGAGAAGGAAGACTACCGCCAGATCGCCGTGCGCCGCGTGCGTCTCGGCCTGTTGCTGTCGGAAATCGGCCAGGCCAACGGCATCGAGATCACCCAGCAGGAAATGTCGATGCTGGTGACGCAGGAAGCCCAGCGTTACCGCCCCGAGGACCGTCAGGCGTTCATGGACTATGTCCAGCGTGAGCCGATGGTCGCCGCCCAGTTGCGCGCGCCGCTCTACGAGGAAAAGGTCGTCGACTTCCTGTTCGACAAGGCCGACGTCACCGAGCGTGAAGTGACCAAGGAAGAGCTGGAAGCCGCGATCGAGGCCGATCCCGAGGCCAAGTTCGACGGTGCCGCCGATCACGACCATGATCATGTCCATGGCCCCGATTGCGATCACGGCCATGACCACGATCATGCCGAGGCCGCTGCGCCCGCCGAGGAAGCCGTGACCGCGGCCGCCGAGGAAGCGCCCGCGCCCAAGAAGAAGGCTGCGCCCAAGAAGAAGGCCGCTGCCGAGGTTGGCGCCGAGGGTGAGGCCGAGGAGGCCCCGGCCCCGAAGAAGAAGGCCGCGAAGAAGGCCGACGCTGAATAAAATCGCCCGTCCGGGTGTCATCGGGCCCCTCCGCGCCGTGGGCGCGGGGGGGCCTGTTGCATCCGGCATGGGCGATCCCCTGCCGTCGGTGCAGGAATTGGCAATGAATCTGTTCCAAAACGCGCGGCGTTGACGGCCAAGGGGGTTAATGCCCTTGAACATCGCCGACCGGCACGCGACATAGGCGGGCCAAGGATAAGAGGACCCTTCATGATCGATCTTTTCGGGAGCAGTGGCGCCCAGGGCAAGTTCACGCAGGACCCGGTGACGGGTTCGCTGATCCCTGTGGTGGTTGAGCAATCCAGCCGCGGCGAGCGCAGCTTTGACATCTATTCGCGCCTGCTGCGCGAGCGAATCATCTTCGTCACCGGCCAGATCGAGGATCACATGGCCAGCGTCATCGTGGCGCAGCTGCTGTTCCTCGAGTCGGAGAACCCGTCGAAGGACATCGCCATGTACATCAACTCGCCGGGCGGCGTGGTGACGGCGGGTCTCTCGATCTACGACACGATGCAGTACATCAAGCCCAAGGTCTCGACCGTGTGCATCGGTCAGGCCGCCTCGATGGGCTCGTTCCTGCTGGCCGCCGGTGAGCCGGGGATGCGCATCGCCCTGCCCAACGCGCGGATCATGGTCCACCAGCCCTCGGGCGGCGCGCAGGGCATGGCCAGCGACATCGAGATCCAGGCCCGCGAGATCCTGCGCATCCGCAAGCGGATGAACGAGCTCTACGTGAAGTTCACCGGCCGTACATTGGACGAGATCGAAAAGGCGATGGACCGCGACACCTTCCTGGAAGCGGACGAGGCGTTGAAGTTTGGCCTGATCGACAAGGTCTTTGCCACGCGTCCCGATGCGGACAAGGCCGGCGAAGGCGCCTGATTCGCACTGGCCCGGCGCTCCTTGGAGGGGATGCCGGGCGGGTGGTTGATAATTCTCCGTGGGTGGCTAGACTTGTCGCGAGTCCGGCCACACATGGGCCCAGACGGGAAAGAGCATGACCAAACTGAGCGGATCCGACGCGAAGAGCACCCTCTACTGCAGCTTCTGCGGCAAATCGCAGCACGAGGTGCGCAAGCTCATCGCCGGGCCGACTGTGTTCATTTGCGATGAATGCGTCGAGCTGTGCAACGACATCATCCGCGAGGAAACCAAGCAGGGCATCGCCGGCCGCAAGGACGGTGGCGTACCCAGCCCCCGCGACATCTTCGAGACGCTGAACGATTACGTGATCGGCCAGGACCGGGCGAAGCGCGTGCTCTCGGTGGCGGTGCACAACCATTACAAGCGGTTGAAGCACAGCGGCAAGGGCGGCGAGGTCGAGCTGTCGAAGAGCAACATCCTGCTGGTCGGGCCGACCGGCTCGGGCAAGACGCTGCTCGCGCAGACCCTGGCCAAGACGTTCGACGTGCCGTTCACCATGGCCGATGCGACGACTCTGACCGAGGCCGGCTATGTCGGCGAGGATGTCGAGAACATCATCCTCAAGCTGCTCCAGGCGTCGGATTACAACGTCGAGAAGGCGCAGCACGGCATCGTCTACATCGACGAGATCGACAAGATCAGCCGCAAGGCCGAGAACCCCTCGATCACCCGCGATGTCTCGGGCGAGGGCGTGCAGCAGGCGTTGCTGAAGCTGATGGAGGGCACCACGGCCTCTGTCCCGCCGCAGGGCGGGCGCAAGCACCCTCAGCAGGAGTTCCTGCAGGTCGATACCACCAACATCCTGTTCATCTGTGGCGGGGCGTTTGCGGGCCTTGAGAAGATCATCTCCGATCGCCTGCAGAAGCGCTCGATCGGGTTCGGCGCGCATGTGGCGGACCCGGACAAGCGCAAGATCGGCGAACTGCTCCAGAAGGCCGAGCCTGAGGATCTGCTGAAGTTCGGCCTGATCCCCGAGTTCGTCGGCCGTCTGCCGGTGATTGCCACGCTGGAGGATCTCGATATCCCGGCGCTGGTGCGCATCCTGCGTGAGCCCAAGAACGCGCTGGTCAAGCAGTACCAGAAGCTGTTCGACCTTGAGGACGTGGCGCTGACGTTCACCGACGATGCGCTGGAGGCGATCGCCAAGCGCGCCATCGAGCGCAAGACCGGTGCGCGCGGGCTGCGCTCGATCGTGGAAGGGCTGCTGCTCGACACCATGTTCGATATCCCGACCGAGGAAGGCATCGCCGAAGTGGTCGTCGATCGCGACGTGGTCGAGGGCCGCAAGGAGCCGGTGCGGGTGCTCAAGGGCAAGGAGCAGGCGGCCTGATCCGGGCCGCGCTGCATCCGGGAGACGTGATATGAGCGAGACCCAGGACCCACGCGCGGCTTTGAAGCGCGCGCATGATCTCTACGATCGGCTCGCCGAGGCCAAGGACCCGTCGGTGCTCGATCGGCTGATGGGCCCGGGCTCGCGGTTGAAGGCGCAGATCGAGGCCGAGCTGATCGAACTGGAACTGATCGCGCAGGGGATGGGGATCTGAGGGTCCGCTGAGCCTTGCGATGGGAGCGATGGAAACCCCCGGCAGATGTGCCGGGGGTTTTTGTTTTGAAGGACAAGGGAAAGGCAGGGGGCGGAGGCCCCTGCACCCCCGTTACTGTTCGCGTGGTGTTTTGGGGCAGTGTTGGGGGCGACGCTGGTGGAAGGAAGGCGCAACCTTCGCGGGCCGCGCCTGCGGCAAAGCCGCCTTCATTGATGGCCGCTGCGCGGCGGGCGTTATGATCGCCACACCACCACCACTACAACGACGTCTCTACCCGCAACGTGCTTGGTACGCGCAACGCTGACACGTCATGGGAGCGCGAGGGAGCCGCAGGCCGGCGAAGCCACCAGTCCCTCGCATTTCCCTTTTCTGCCCGACCCAAACGAAAAAGGGCGCCGGTTCCCGCAAGAACCGACGCCCCTTCGTAGATCGCCCCAGGCGCAACCGGGATTGGTCGCCGGCCCGGGAGAGGTCTGGAGAAGATAGCCTTACTTCGGCGAGACCACCATCAACATCTGGCGGCCTTCCATGCGCGGCCAGGCTTCGACCTTCGCCACTTCGGCGATGTCGGCCTGAACCCGCTGGAGGAGCTGCATGCCGATCTGCTGGTGCGAGAGTTCGCGGCCACGGAAGCGCAGCGTGACCTTGACCTTGTCACCTTCGCCGATGAAGCGGTGCATCGCCTTCATCTTGGTGTCATAGTCATGGTCATCGATGTTGGGACGCATCTTGATCTCTTTGATCTCCTGCGTCTTTTGTGTCTTGCGCGCGGCGTTGGCCTTTTTCTGCGCCTCGTAGCGGAACTTGCCCACGTCGAGGAACTTGCAGACCGGCGGGTCCGCGTTCGGCGACACCTCGACCAGATCCAGCCCGACAGCGAACGCCTGTTCGATCGCCTCGCGCGTGTAGAGGATGCCGAGATTCTCGCCATCACCATCGATCACACGCACGCGCGGCACGTTGATCATCTCGTTGAAGCGTGGCCCGCTCTTGACGGGGGGCGCTAACATGCGCCGGGGTGGGGGGGCTATAGTGCCTTCTCCAATGAACGTCTCTAGATCGGCGGGCTTTAGGACCAAACCCGCCCGGGTGGAAAGGGAAAAATCGGGTTTGTGCACCCGTTTTGCAAGGGTTCAGGCGCGGCGTTGCCTGCCGGCCGCAGGTTGGGCCGAATCAGGGAGCGCGAATCGGGCAATGCGGCCCTGTGCGGCGATCAGCGCGTCGATCGGTTCGCCGGGCGCGAGGGCGGCGCGAATCGCCGCGTGGCCGGCATCGAGGCCGCCGGTGAGCGCGCCATAGGCGGGGAGAATCATCCGTCGCGGGGTGCGCAGCAGGCAGGGGCGGCCGATTCGCCGGCCGGCCACGACGCGCAGCTTGGGGTGGAAATGGCCGGAGAGTTCGGGGGCGGGCTCGTCGCGCAGCGCCTCGTGGCGCAGGCGGATGCCGCCGACGAGCGCCTCGGGCTGGCAGGCGCCGTGTGCGCCCGAATCGTGATTCCCATCGATCCACAGGATGTCGGCGCGCCCGGCAACCTGCGCGAGCAACGCATGTGCGCCCGGTTCCAGCCGTTCGGGACCGGCGCGGTCGTGAAACGAATCGCCCAGCGCGTAGATATGCTCTGCCCCGCAGGCGGACAGATCGGCCAGCAACCGCTCCAACGTGACGCGGCTGTCGTAAGGGGGCAGCATCTGGCCGCGCGCGGCAAACCAGCTCGCCTTTTCCAGATGGAGGTCGGCCACGACCAGCGCCCTTTGCCGCGGCCACCACAGCGCGCCCGCCTCCGAGAGCGCCCAAGGCTCGCCAGCGAACAGGAAAGATGCGAACGAAACCGGAACCATGCCCCGGATGTGCCTTGGCATGGCTTGTTTGGCAAGCCCGGGTTTGGCATCGGGCGGCATGGACAGCACCGCACCCGATCAGCCCTTCGACATCGCCGCAAACGCTCTGCGCGCCCGCGCCTGGTTCGAGGCCCTGCGCGACATGATCTGCGCCGCTTTCGAGGCCATCGAGGCCGAAGCCGGATCGCCCGCGCGGTTCGATTACAAGGCGTGGACCCGCGAGGGCGAGGAAGCCGACACCGGGGGCGGCGTCCGGGGGTTGATGAAGGGGCGCGTGTTCGAGAAAGTCGGGGTCAACGTCTCGACCGTGCACGGATCGTTCTCGCCGCAGTTCGCCGGCACGATCAATGGCGCGAGTGCCGAGGCGCCGGGCTTTACCGCCACCGGGATCAGTCTGGTGGCGCATATGGCCAACCCGCATGTGCCGGCCGTGCACATGAACACCCGGTTCCTGACCACCACCAAGGCGTGGTTCGGCGGCGGGGCGGATTTGAACCCGCCTTTGCCCTACCCGCAAGATACCGCCGATTTCCATGCGGCGTTGAAAGGCGTGTGCGATCCCTATGGGGCGGATTGGTATGATCGCTACAAGGCCTGGGCGGATGACTATTTCTACATCCCCCACCGGGGCGTGCATCGCGGCGTGGGGGGGATTTTCTACGATCACCTCGAATGCGGCGATGCCGATGCCTTTGAGACCAACTTTGCCTTCACCCGCGCAGTGGGGGCGGCGTTTCTGGAGGTGTTCCCGATGCTGGTGCGGCGGCGGCTGAACATGCCGTTCACGCCCGAGGACAAGGCGCAGCAACTGGCCTGGCGCGGGCGCTATGCCGAGTTCAATCTGGTTTACGACCGGGGGACGCTGTTTGGCCTGAAGACCGGCGGCAATGTCGATGCCATCCTGATGAGCCTGCCGCCCGAGGCCAGTTGGGCCTGAACATCTGGACGCCCCCCGCCGGCAGCTTCGTGGTCGCGTGATCTTTGCGAAAAACCGGTTCCCACTTTTTCGCATCACGCTCTAAGGTGTCATACGGGGGCGGTCGGGTCGCCGGGGGAGACAGCGGATGGAGAACGCCGGGCGGCCGCATCGCCATGCGGCGGTGATCGTTCCGGTGCAGATGCTGCGCGGGGCGGCAGCCTCGCTGGTGGTGGCCTACCATCTGCTGGAGCGGCTGGTGCGGCGCGGGGCGTTCCCGGGAGGTTTGCCGGCGTGGAGCGATAGTGGGCGGATCGGTGTCGTCACGTTCTTTGTGATCAGCGGGTTCATCATGGTCCACACCACCATTGGCGAGTTTGGCGCGCCGGGGGCGGGTGGGCGTTTCCTGCTGCGTCGGATCGAGCGGATATTGCCGTTGTACTGGCTGACCACGTTGGTGATGCTGGTATTCGCCTGGGCGACGGCGCGTTACAGCACCAATGGCGGTTATGTCGCGCCGACGTCGGACATGGTGTGGCTCTCGGCGGGTTTTGTGCCTTACATCGGGTTTCAGGGCCTTGCGCAGCCGGTCTATGCGCTCGGCTGGACGCTGGAATACGAGATGTTCTTCTATCTCGTGTTCGCCGCCGCGCTGGCCTTGCCGCGACGGGCGGGGATGGTGCTGGCGATGGTGCTGTTGGCGTTGCTGGTTTCGGCGGGGGCGCGGCTGCCCGATCCGCCGGCGGTGGTGGGGCAGGTGGTCGCGGTGTTCTATTTCACCCGGCCGATCATGCTCTATTTCGCGGCGGGGATGGCGATTGCCTGGTGGCGCGTGGCGCGCGGGCCGATGGCGCTGGCGTTGCCCGATTGGGCGATCGGGTTGGTCGCCTCGGTGATGCTGATGGCGGCGGTGCGGTGGCAGTTGCTGGCCGACGGTGCGGTCAGCGCGGCGCTGGTGACGGGTGCGGTGGCGTTGGCGACGCTGACGCGGGCCGGGCGGGGGCAGCCGGCGGGGCTGACCTGGCTGTCCAAGCGGTTCGGCGATGTGTCGTATAGCATCTATCTGACGCACAGCTTCCTGCTGGGGGCCTTGGCGGCGGTGGGCTGGCGGTTTGCGGCGCGGGGTACGGGCGAGACGGCGGCGGTGATTCTGGTGGCCTGCGTGGTTTGCGCGGTGGCGGCCTGGCCGGTGTGGCGCCTTGTCGAGCGGCCGGTTACGCGCGGCTTGCAGCGGCGGACGGGTGCAAGTTCCTAATTTGTTCTTTCCTACTTCGCGGCGCCGATGGCATGGGGCGACTCGTGCAGGCGGCAGGCGAGGTGGATGATGGTGGACTGTGCGGGCGCGCCGCTGAGCGCGCAGGGCATGGCGGCGGCGGTGGCGGCGCTGGGGGCGGTGCGCGCGGCGGTTTGGGCGCTGTTGGCGGTCGAGACCGGCGGGGTGGGGTTCCTGCCCGACCGGCGGCCCAAGATCCTGTTCGAGCGGCATGTGTTCCATCGGCTGACCGGTGGGCGATTCGATGCCGTCGCGCCCGATGTCAGCCATGCGGTGCCCGGCGGCTATGGCGCGTTGGGCGCGCATCAGTGGGACCGGCTGGCGGTGGCGCAGCGCTTGGACGCGGCGGCGGCGGTGCAGGCGGCTTCGTGGGGATTGGGCCAGATCATGGGCGAGAAACACGCGCTGGCCGGGTTTGCCAGTGCCGAGGCGATGATCGCCGCTTTCACCGCCGGCGAGGATGCGCAGATCGCCGGCATGGCCGCGTTTGTGCAGGCGATCGGCGCGGCGGGGTTCGTGGCGGCGGGGCGCTGGGCCGACTATGCGCGGCGGTACAATGGCGTGGGTTATGCCGCCAACCACTATGACACGCGGCTGGCCACGGCCTGCGCGCAGTTCACGCAGGCCGGCTGCCCCGATCTGGATGTGCGCGCGGCGCAGTTGCTGCTGGGCTATCTGGGGGTGCCGCTGGTGGTCGACGGCATGGCCGGGCCGGCGACCGGCGCGGCGCTGCGCCGGTTTCAGGCGGGGGCGGGGATCGACGTGTCAGGGCGCGCAGATGCGGCCACTTTGGCGGCATTGCGGGTGAAAACCATGGGCTGACGGGGCCGGGATAGCCCCCGCCGGTCAGTGGGCGTGGGTGCCTTCACCCTCAAGCACGAAGCGCTTGTCGCAATAGGGGCAGTCGACATAGCCGCGCTCGTCGATCTCCAGCCAGACGCGCGGATGGCCCAGCGCCGAGGGGCGATAGCCGGCGCCGGCGCGGATTGCGGTGGCGCCATCGCAACTGACGCGGTGGCTTGTGACGGAAACGGTCTCGGGTGCCTCGTTCATGCCGCAATCATCTAGCAAAGCGCCTTGGCGATGGCCAGTGTTTCGCCGCGCGTTGGCGTGCGTTTTTTGCACTGCGGCGCGGCGGGCTGGCGCGGTGGGAAAATGAACGCATGCGGCGGCATGGCAATTGCGATCGGACGCGGCTAGCTGCTAAGGCGCGGCGCAACGAGGGACGGACCGGGTGCTGATTTGTGATCTGACGCAGAGCTATGCACCGACCGGCGGCGGCGGGGTTTCGACCTATCTGCGTGAAAAACGGCGCTATATTCTGGAGCGGACCGGGCATCGGATCATGCAGATCGTACCGGGGCCGGTCGATCGCGTGGTGGAGCGCGGGCGCCACATCTGGGTCGAGATCGGCGCCAAGCAGGTGCGCGGCAGCCCGAATTACCGGTTTATCATGCGCACCTCGGCCGTGCGTGCGGTGCTGGAGCGCTATCAGCCCGACCTGATCGAATCGCTATGCCCGTGGGTGCTGCCGTGGACCGCGATCCGCCATGCGCAGGCGCATCCGGGCACCGCGCTGGTCGCGGGGTATCATACAGATTTCCCCAACGTGCATGTCCATCGCGTGGGATCGCAACTGTTCGGACCGCGCCTCGGCGGACTGCTGAAGCGGATCAGCGTCGGCTATGCTCAGGTGACCTACAACCAGTTCGACCGACTCTATGCGCTGGACGAGGCGGTGAAGGGGCAATTGGGCGCGTGGGGCATCGGCCATGTCGACGTGCTGCCGCTGGGCGTCGATACCGATCAGTTCAGCCCGGCGCGGCGCGATCCCGGTTATCGGGCGCGGCTGGGGCTGCCGGGCGATGGGCCGTTGTTGACCTATGCCGGGCGCATCGACAACGAAAAGCGTGCCGACCGGCTGGTGGCGATGATGCGGCATCTCCCGCGCGAGCTGGGCGCCGGGCTGTTGATGCTGGGCGATGGCAAATTGCGCGAGCAGTTGATGGCCGAGGTCGCCGCCGAGGGCTTGCCGGTGGCGATGCCGGGGTTTGTCAACGATCGCGAGTCGCTGGCGACGGCGCTGGCCTCCTCGGACATCTATGTCTCGGCGATGGCGGACGAGACGTTCGGCATCTCGGTGATCGAGGCGCAGGCCAGCGGGCTGCCGGTGGTGGGGGTCGCCTCGGGCGCGATGCCGGCGCGGGTGCCGCGCGGCATCGGCGTACTGACCGAGGTCGACGACGTGGCCGCCATGGCGCGCGGCGTGGAGCAGATCTGGGCCGGCGGCGCGGCAGCGATGGGCGCCGCCGCCCGCGCGCATGTCGAGCAGCACTTCTCGTGGCAGCGCACGTTCGATCGGCTGGTCGATGGCGTTTATGGCGAGGCTTTGGCCTGCGCGCAGGTGCGCAAGCGTGAGGCGCAGGGGATCGGCGCGGGCGTGGCGCGGCAGCCGGCTTTGGCGCGGTGGACGGCTTGAAGAAGTCGTAAAGGGAGAAATGCGAGGGACAGGTGGCTTCGCCGGCCTGCGGCTCCCTCGCGCTCCCTCAATGTTGTCGGCGTGGCGTGCTGGTTCGGCGTGGGGTAAGGTTGCCGCGCCGCAGGCTATGAATGCGGCTTCGCCGCGGGTGTTGTGATCGCGGGCTTGGCGCTAACCATCCCGTGCGTCCAGACGCCACGCGTAGACTGGGCGCAACGCAGACAGGAACGGGGAGCGCGAGGGGTTTGCCCCTCGCATTCATCCTTTTCTTCATTGCCATTCGCGCGCCGACGAGCCATTCCGCCCCGCATGTCCACGCCCCCCGCGATCTCGATCCGCAATCTGGTCAAACGCTATGCGCCTGTCGGCAACGGTGAGGGCAAGCTGGCGCTGAAGGGCATTGATCTCGATGTCGCGCAGGGCGAGATCCTTGGCCTGCTTGGCCCCAACGGCGCGGGCAAGTCGACGACCATCAATATTCTCGCCGGGCTGGTGAACAAGACCTCTGGGTCGGTGTCGATCTGGGGTTTCGACATCGATCAGGACCGCCGCAACGCCAGCCGCGCGATCGGCATCGTGCCGCAGGAGATCGTGTTCGATCCGTTCTTCACGCCTTACGAGGTGCTGGAGATCCAGGCCGGGCTCTATGGCGTGCCCAAGGACCAGCGCCGCTCGGCCGAGTTGCTGGCGGCGGTGCATCTCTCGGACAAGGCGCAGGCTTATGCGCGCTCGCTCTCGGGCGGGATGAAGCGGCGGTTGCTGGTGGCCAAGGCGATGGTGCATGCCCCGCCGGTACTGGTGCTCGACGAGCCGACCGCAGGTGTCGACGTGGAACTGCGCCGGCAGTTATGGGATCTGGTGCGGCGGCTGAACGACGAGGGGGTGACGGTGGTGCTGACCACGCATTACCTCGAGGAGGCCGAGGAGCTGTGCGACCGCATCGCCATCATCAACCATGGCGAGGTGGTGACCAACCTGCCGACGCGCGAGTTGCTGGCGCAGGCGCGCGAGAAGGTGGTGGTGCTGACGCTCGATCGCGATGGCGTGGTGGTCACCGATTCGCCGGCGATCCTCAAGGCCGAGACGCTGGGCCCGCGGATCGTGGCGATCACGTATGACAAGGATCGCGCCAATGCCGGGCAGATCCTCTCGCTGGTGCAGGCGCAGGGGTTCGGCATTGCCGATGTCAGCACGCGCGAGGCCGATCTGGAGGACGTGTTCGTCCGCCTGACCAGCGCCACGCAGGCGGGCTGATCAGGGCTGGGCGTCGGCGGGCTGGGGCGCGGCGGGCTGGACCATGGGTGCCGGTGGCGGCAATTGCAACGCGTGGCCGCGAAAGCTGGCGGTCCAGCGGTGCTTGCGCAGCCGACGGATCGGCGTGCCACAATGCGTGCACTGCCCGACATAGGCAAATCCATCCCAGCGCACCCGGTTGCGATCCGGGTCATGGCGATCAATCGCGCAAAACAGTCGACCAAACCACATCGATCGAAGCCCTTTGCTTGCCTTGTCACGAAAGGCTGACGAGTCACGTCCCGCGATCGACCCGACCGGGCGTGAACCTCTGCATTCAACCCAACGCTACGTAAGTTACCCTAAGGGGCATATCGCCGGCAATGGCCTAATTGGCGCGGGGCGAAGAGCGACGACATTAAAATCGTGTGCGATCGCCGCGCCGCGCGGGGGGAGGGGGGATTGGCCCTTTCCAAACCGTCACCAATCGGCAATGCGTGCGCGCCATGACCGATCGTGATCTGTCCGTGGCGGGGACTCGCCTGCCCGAATCGTCTGCCCAGTCCGCCGATGGCAGTGTCCACCGTGCCGATGTCATCATCGTGGGCTCTGGCGCGGCGGGGTTGACTGCGGCGCTGGCGCTGGCGCCTGGCCTCAAGGTGCTGGTGCTGGCCAAAGGCAACCTTGTCGGCGGATCGACCGCCTGGGCCCAAGGGGGGATCGCCGCCGTCATGGACGCGGGCGACACCTTCGAGGAGCATATCCGCGACACCATCGTCGCCGGCGCCGGGCTCAACCGGACCGAGGCGGTGGAATACGTGATCGAGAACGCCCCCGGCGCGATCGAGCGGCTGGTCGATCTGGGCGTGCCGTTCAATACTCACAAGAACGCGCTGCACCTGACGCGCGAGGGCGGGCACTCGCACCGGCGGATCGTGCATGTCGACGATGCCACCGGCTGGGCGGTGCAGGAGGCCTTGCTGAAGGCGGCCGAGGCGCATCCCAACATCACCCTGCTGCCCGGGCGGGCGTGCATCGATCTGATCACCGGGCGCAATGAAGTGCGTTACTCGGGATCCGGGCGGGTCTGGGGCGTCTATGCGCTGGATGAGGCGACCGGGCGCGTGGAAACGCACACCGCGCGCGCGACCATTCTGGCCACGGGCGGGGCCGGGCGCTGCTACCTGTTCTCCACCGCGCCGCGCGGGGCGACGGGTGACGGCATCGCCATGGCCTGGCGCGCGGGGGCGCGGGTGGCCAACATGGAGATGATGCAGTTCCACCCGACCTGTCTGTACAATCTGGACGTCAAGAACCTCCTCATTACCGAGGCGGTGCGCGGCGAGGGCGGGCGGCTGATCAACCCGCGCACCGGCAAGCGCTTCATGGAATTCTACGACGCGCGGCTGGAGCTGGCGCCGCGCGATGTCGTGGCCCGCGCGATCGATGCCGAGATCAAGCGGTTTGGTCTCGACTACGTGCATCTGGATATCAGCCACAAGCCGGCCGAATTCGTCCGCGAGCATTTCCCGACGATCGGCGCCAAGCTGCTGGCGCTGGGGATCGACATGACCACCGATCCGATCCCGGTGGTGCCGGCGCAGCACTATACCTGCGGCGGAATCGTGGTGGATCTGGCCGGGCGGAGCGATCTGCCGGGGTTGTATGCGGTGGGCGAGTGTTCGGAGAGCGGGCTGCATGGGGCAAACCGGCTGGCGTCCAATTCGTTGTTGGAGTGCTTCGTGTTTGGCGAGGCGGCGGCGGCGGATATCCTTGCGCGCTGGGACGCGTTCGAGGCGCCCCCGCCGGTCTGCGGCTGGGACGAGAGCCGGGTGTCGGATTCGGACGAGGAAGTGGTGATCAAGCAGAACTGGACCGAAATCCGCCGGTTCATGTGGAACTACGTGGGGATCGTCCGCTCGACCAAGCGGCTCGAACGCGCCGCGCACCGGATCAAGATGCTGTTCGATGAGGTCGAGGAATATTACGGCGCGTTCCGGGTGACGACCGACCTGATCGAGCTGCGTAATTTATTGCAGAGTGCCGATTTGATCGTGAAGTGTGCCCTGAAGCGGCGGGAGAGCCGGGGGTTGCACTATACGCTGGATTATCCCGAGACGCTGGATGAGGCGCGGGATACGGTGTTGGTGCCGTGACGGGCGTTTTTTGAAGAAGTTAAGATAGATACGAGGGGCTCGCCCCTCGCGCTCCCCCAACGTTGTCGGCGTGGCGGGTGGGTTTGGCGTTGAGGAACGTCGCCGCGCCGCAGGCTTTATGGCGGCTTCGCTGCGGGCGCCAGACTGGCGGGCGTGGCGCCCAAGACCTCGCCATTTGGCGCCACGGTGAGGCGGGGCGAAACCTATACAGGAACGGGGAGCGCGAGGGGTTTGCCCCTCGCATTTCGCCCTTCCCGTTCTTCAATCCAACGCCACCCCACGCCGCTCTGGCCCGAACGATACCCACGCGATCAGTCCCAGCGCCGTCGCCACGCACACGCTGCCCAGCGCCAGCGCATAGTTATCGTGGTGCGCCTCGGCGATGCCGGATTGGATCACGGCGTTGCGCGAGGCGATCAGGTTGCCGAGCTGGTAGACGAACCCCGGGAACATCGCGCGGATCTTGCCGGGGGAGAGTTCGGACAGGTGCGCGGGGATCACCGCCCAGGCGCCCTGCACCCCGGCCTGCACGAGGAACGCCCCGGCGGCGAGCCAGAACGGCGAGGCGGCCAGCGTCCACAGCGGCACCATCAGGATCGCCCAGATCGCCGCCGAAACCAGCGCCCGGCGGCGGCCGAGGCGCTCTGACAGCAGGCCAAACGCGAACGTGCCGGCGATGGCGCCGACGTTCATCACCAGCGCGATGCGGCCGGTCATCACGGTATCGAAGTGGTGCTGCTTTTGCAGGAAGGTCGGGTAGAGGTCCTGGGTGCCGTGGCTGAGGAAGTTCATGCCGGTCATCAGGATCACGAGGTAGAGCGCCATTTTCCAGTGGCGGCCGATCTCGCGCAAGGTCTCGGCGATGGTCAGGCGGTCGGCGGCGGCGCGGTGGAGGATCACGGGCGATTCGTCCACGCCCATGCGGATCAGCGCCACCAGCAGCGCCGGCAGCGCCCCCAGCATGAACAGCCCGCGCCAGCCCAGCCGATCGAACAGCAGCCAGAACGCCAGTGCCGCCAGCAGATAGCCCATCGAGTAACCCGATTGCAGCAGCCCCGAGACCCAGCCGCGCAGCCGCGCCGGGATCGTCTCCATGACCAGGCTGACGCCGATGCCCCACTCGCCGCCCATGGCAAAGCCGAAGGCGGCGCGGATCATCAGCAGTTCGGGCAGGCTGCGGGCAAAGCCGGTGGCGAAGGAAAAGCCCGAGAACAGCACGACCACCGCCATCAGCACCGGCCGCCGGCCATAGCGGTCGGCCAGCCAGCCGAACACCAGCGCCCCCACCGGCCGCGCCGCCAGCGTGAGGAACAGCGCCTCTGACGCCGCCTTGATGTCGGTGTGGAAGGTCTCGCTGATCGCCTTCAGCGCGAAGACCATCAGGAAGAAGTCAAACGCATCCAGTGCCCAGCCCAGCCATGCCGCCAGGATGGCGCGGGTCTGCGCGGGGGTCAGGCGATCGGCGCTCATGCCCGGCGCAGCCCGATGGCGCGCAGCGCCAGCGTGGTGACGGCAATGGCGATGGTATCCGCCACCCAGTCCCGCCAGTCGCAGTCGCGATGCAGCGATGGCGTCGCCTGCACCACCTCGATCATCGCGCCGAGGAAGGAGAGATGCTCGAACAGCCGCCAGCGCTTGACCCGCGGAAATGCCAGCGTCGCCAGCACGGTCAGCGTGACGAAGGCCAGGCTGTGCGCGAACTTGTCGCCCAGGCTGTCGATCGGCAGATGCGGCGGCTGGGGATCGAACGCCATGAACAGCGTGACCACCAAGGCGACGATGAACAGCGGCGTGAACAGGCGCGAGGCGTAGGGCATGGGTGGGTTGGGCTCGGCGGGTGGATGGTCTGGGCGTGATGGGGGGTTTTTGGGGAGAAGGGAAGAGGCCTCCGGCGGGCAAAGGGCCCGGAGCATGTCTCTTGAGACATGCGACCAACCACGGACACCACCCTTTGCAATCCCATTCGTTTTTGGGGAGTGGTTTCGCGGCGTGGCGTTCTGCGGCGAAGCCGCCTTTATAACCTGCGGCGCGGAGACGTTGCGCCACGACGCACCCACGCGCGACGCTGACAAAGTTGAGGGAGCGCGAGGGAGCCGCAGGCCGGCGAAGCCACCTGTCCCTCGCATTTCGCCTTTTCTAAACCCCCACGAAAAGGCGCCGACTTTCGCCGACGCCCTGTTTCGCTTTACCAGCCGTGCCGGCCGCCGTGGCCATAGCCGCCGCGCGGGCCGCCACCGTGCCAGCCGCCGCCATACCCGCCACGGAACCCGCCGCGATAGGTGTGCCAGTACCAGTCATGGTACGGATAGGGCCGGTAGACCCAGTCGCCACCGATGAACACCCACGGCTGATACCAGCCCGGCGCGGCGTAGTAGTAGCCGTCGCCGACCGGCGCGCCCCAGGCCGAGGCATCGCGGCGGACGACATAGCCGGGCGGGCACCCGGGGCTGGTGGCATTGCTGTCGGCGTTGCCGGCGATGACCGCGCCCGCACCCGCGCCCAGCGCGCCGCCGACCACAATGCCCGCACCGCCCGAGTGACGTCCGCCCATCGCGCCGCCCAGCACCGCGCCCAGCACGCCGCCGATCACCGCGCCGGCGGCGGCATCGCCGTGCGACTTCACGCAGTTGTCGCGCGCCCACTGCTGGGCCGTCTGGGCATAGCGCTGGTCGGACTGGGACCACTGCGTGGGGTTGGCGGGCGGCACATAGCCCGGCGGCGGCGGCGGCGGGGCCGCGCCGTCATATCCGGCCGGGGCCTGTGGCTCGGGCGGGGGTGGCGGATAGTTGCCCTGATCGCCGTTATAGCCCGGCGGCGGGGCGTTGGGGTCCTGATAGCCCTGCGGCGGCGCCGGCTGGCGATAGTCCGCACCCGGCGGCGGCGCCTGATAGGTATAGCCATCGGGGGCCGCGCCATACGTGGTCGTCTGGCTGGTGGTGGTCGTGGTTGTGGTTGTCTGGGCAAACGCCATCGACCCGGCGATCGGCATCAACGCCGAGATCGCCGCGCCAGTGGCCAGCATCGTCCGCGAGACGGTCCGCTGGATCGAAAAGGGCATTCGGTATCCTCCTGTATTCATGGGGCACCATGTGCAGCATATGAGGTGAACGGATCATGACGGGCGATGATCCTGCGCGTTCAATCTCGTCGCGGATCGTGTCAGGCCAGCGTTACGTAGATCTCCGCCTCGATCGCCCAGCCGGTGGCGGCCTTGCGCCACTTGGCCGCATAAGTGCCGCTGGCCAGCACGGTGCCATCGGCGCGGGCGCCGGCCCACTGGCCGTGCTCCATGGCGATCGGTTCGATGGGGGAAAGCGTGATCGCGCCGGGGGTGCGGGTGTAGACCGTGCGGTCGGGTGCGGCGAATTCGCGCTTCCAGGCGAGGAGTTGCGCCTTGCGGTCGGGCAGGATGGCGCTGTCGGTGCCGGCGATCAGGACGGCGTTGGGAGAGAGGAGGGGGCGGATTTGGTCGATGTCGGCGGCGGCCAGCGCACGGTTGAACGCGGCGCGGGCGAGGCGGATGGCGAGGTCTTCGGACATGGGAGGTGTGTTGGGGGGGATTTGGGGAGAAAGAAAGGGCCTCCGGCGGGCAAAGGGCCCGGAGCATGTCTCTTGAGACATGCGACCAACAAAGACTCCCCCTTTGCAATCCCGTTATTTTGGCGGTTGGTTCGCCGGGGGGCGCTTGCGGCGAAGCCGCTATTAAAGCCTGCGGCGCGGCGACGTTGCGCTTGGGTGCGGCGGGGTGCCAACGCCGACAAGTTATGGGAGCGCGAGGGGCCCAACCGATTTCCCTCGGGAAATCGGCATTTCAGACGCCCCTCGCATTCACCCTTGTTCTTCCCCCCTCATTCCGCAGGCATGTAGAGATCCCCGCCCTCGCGGTATTTCTCGGCCATTTCCGCCATGCCTTGCTCGGCCTCTTCCGCTGCGGCGAAGGTTTCGATCGAGGCGTTTTGCTTCGCCGCGAATTCGCGGACTTCCTGCGTGATTTTCATCGAGCAGAATTTCGGCCCGCACATCGAGCAGAAGTGCGCCGATTTCGCGCCCTCGGCCGGCAGGGTCTGGTCATGGTATTGCTCGGCGGTGTCCGGGTCCAGCGAGAGGTTGAACTGGTCGCGCCAGCGGAAATCGAAGCGGGCGCGGCTCAACGCATCGTCGCGCAACTGCGCGGCCGGGTGGCCTTTGGCCAGATCGGCGGCGTGGGCGGCGAGTTTATAGGTCACCACACCGACTTTCACGTCATCGCGATCGGGCAGGCCGAGGTGCTCCTTGGGGGTGACGTAGCAGAGCATCGCGGTGCCAAACCAGCCGATCATCGCCGCGCCGATGCCTGACGTGATGTGGTCGTAGCCGGGGGCGATGTCGGTGACGAGCGGCCCCAGGGTGTAGAACGGGGCCTCGCCGCAGGCGGCGAGTTGCTTGTCCATGTTCTGCTTGATCTTGTGCATGGGGACGTGGCCGGGGCCTTCGATCATCACCTGCACGTCGTGGGCCCAGGCACGTTTGGTCAGTTCGCCGAGGGTGTAGAGTTCGGCGAACTGGGCTTCGTCGTTGGCGTCGGCGATGGAGCCGGGACGCAGGCCGTCGCCCAATGAGTAGGCGATGTCGTAGGCCTTCATGATCTCGGTGATCTCGTCGAAGCGTTCGTAGAGGAACGATTCCTTGTGATGCGCGAGGCACCATTTGGCCATGATGCTGCCGCCGCGGCTGACGATGCCGGTCACGCGTTTGGCGGTCAGCGGGATGTAGGGGAGGCGGACGCCGGCGTGGATGGTGAAGTAGTCGACGCCTTGCTCGGCCTGCTCGATCAGGGTGTCGCGGAAGACCTCCCAGGTCAGGTCCTCGGCCACGCCGTCGACTTTTTCGAGCGCCTGGTAGATCGGGACGGTGCCGATCGGCACGGGCGAGTTGCGGATGATCCACTCGCGGGTGTCGTGGATGTTGCGGCCGGTGCTGAGGTCCATCACCGTGTCGGCGCCGTGGCGGATGGCCCAGACCATCTTGTCGACTTCGTTGGCGACATCGCTGGCGACGGCTGAGTTGCCGATGTTGGCGTTGATCTTGACCAGGAAGTTGCGGCCGATCGCCATCGGTTCGGATTCGGGGTGGTTGATGTTGTTGGGGATGATCGCCCGGCCTCGGGCCACCTCGTCGCGGACGAATTCGCCGGTGACGTAGTCTGGGATTTCGGCGCCCCAGCTTTCGCCGTCACGCACCAGTTGCTCCTTCAGCGCTTTGCGACCGAGGTTTTCGCGGACGGCGACGTATTCCATCTCGGCCGTGACGATGCCGCGTCGGGCATAGTGCATCTGGCTGACGTTGTGGCCGGGTTTGGCGCGCAGGGGTTGCTTCGCCGCGCCGGGGAAGGGCGGCACGCCGGCGCTGCGGTCGGGGCCTTTCAGCCCGTTATCCTCGGGCTTCACCGCGCGGGCGGCATAGGTTTCCACATCGCCGCGCGCCGCGATCCAGTCGCGGCGTAGCGCCGGCAGGCCGGCCTGGATGTCGATCGTGGCGGCCGGATCGGTGTAGGGCCCCGAGGTGTCGTAGACCCGCACCGGCGGTTCCTTGGCGCCGGGCTCCAGCGCGATCTCGCGCATGGCGACGCGCACGGCGGGGACGGCCTCGCTGGGGACGTGGATCTTGCGGCTGCCACGGATCGGGCCGGTGGTGACGCCAATGTCGAGGGGGCTGTTGATATCGGCCATATATGTCGCGTCCTTTGCGGGGCGACGGACGGCAAAAGACGGACCTGCGGTGTGCCGGGACCCTCCCTCCGCCCGTGCTAACGGGTTCAGGTTCAACGGGTCGTATGGCGCAACCCATACCTCTCAGCCTGATGCAGGCTCCCCGGGGAGCGGCGAGATTAGGCCGATGCCGCCGCCATGGCAAGCCCGCGTGGCGCGGCGGGCGATTTCGCGCGCGGGCCAACCGATTTCTCTTGAGAAATCGGCGCAAGGTTGCGGAGCGCGGCGGCGCACCGTACAACCCCAGGCAGAATGCGATTTGCCGCCCTTTCCCCTTGTGCCTGCCGTTGTGGCACCTTGCGCCGCGCGGGGGTGATGTGACGCGCGCCTGTGTGATCGGGGCGGGGTTTGCCGGCCTCGCGCTGGCGATCCGGTTGCAGTCGGCGGGCATCGTCACCACGCTGGTCGAGGCGGCGGGCGAGGCCGGCGGCTGCGCCCGCACGATCCGGGTGGGCGAGCATGTGTTCGACGCCGGCCCCGACACGATCACCGATCCGGCGGGGCTGGCGGCGCTGTGGCACGCGGGCGGGGCGGTGCTGGGCGACGATGTGACGCTGGTGCCGGTGGCGCCGGTGGCGCGGGTGTTGTGGCCCGATGGCGCGGCGTTCGATTGGCCGGCCGATCCGGCGTTGCGCCGTGCCGAGGTGGCGCGCTTCGCCCCCGGCGACATCTCGGGCTACGAGGATCTGGTGCGCGATGCCGAGGAGACGCGCCTCGCGCTGGCCCCGCCGCCGGGCGATGCCGCCGTGCCGACCACGGCCCACGCGCTGGCGATTGCCGCGCGCCGTGCGCCGACGCTGATCCGCAATCAGGCGTGGCGATCGCAGGCGGCGCGGATCGGCAGTTACGTGCGCGCGCCGCGGTTGCGTGAGTTGCTGGCGATGCCGGCATTGGCACGTGGGGCCAACCCGTTCGAGGTGGGCGGGGTGCCGGCGGGTGGCTCGGCGGCGATCCGGGTCGAGGGCGGCATGCACCGGCTGGTCGCGGCGATGGTCGCGCTGTTCGAGGCGCGCGGGGGCGCGCTGCGGCTGAACGCGCCGGTGCGCCGCATCCACACCATCGGCACCCGCGCCCATGCGGTGGAATGCGTCGATGGCTGGCAGGAGCGGTTCGATGTGATCGCCTCGGGCGCGGATCTGATGGCGACTTATCGCGGGTTTCTGGCGGGCGTGCCGCATGGTGACTTCGTGGCGCGGCGGTTGGTGCGGCGGGCGTGGTCGCCGGCGATGTTCTCGGTGCATCTGGCGCTGGATGGCGCGGTGCCGGGGATTGCGGCGCGGACCGTTTTGATGCCGGCGCGGTTTCGCGGGCTGGTCGAGGATATCTTCGACCATGGCGTGTTGCCGCGCGACATGGCGATCGTGCTGAACCATGCGGCGGGCGAGGGCGATGTCAGCCTGCTGTCGGCGCATGTGCCGGTGGCCAATCTGGCGCAATTGCCGATCGACTGGGCCGAGGTCGCACCGCGGCTGAAACAGCGCGTGCTGGCCGAACTCGGCGGGCGGTTGCTGCCGGGGATCGGTGAGCGGATTCTCGCCTCGGCGGTGGTTTCGCCGGCCGATCATGCCGCCGCCACCGGCGCCTATGCCGGCAGCGCGTGGAGCCTGGGGGTCACGCGGCTGGGCTCGCTGGGGCTGCCGGGGCCCTGGGCGCGGGCGCCGTTGCGCGATCCTGTCATATCCAACCTCTATCTGGTCGGCGCCGGCACCCAGTGCGGGCCCGGGATCGCCGCCGCGCTGGCCAGCGCCGCCGAGGCCGCCGGCCTGATCGCCGCCGACACACCGATCTGAAACCAGGAGACCGCATGACGACACAGACTGCCGCCACCCATCCGCTGAACCGCGTCGCGGTCTATTGCGGCGCCGCCACGCCCGCCGATCCTCGCTGGGTGGAACTCGCGCGCGAGGTGGGCGATACATTGGCCCGGCGCGGCATCGGCGTGGTCTATGGCGGCGGGCGACGGGGCTTGATGGGCGCGGTGGCCGATGGCGCTTTGGCCGCTGGCGGCGAGGTGATCGGGGTGATCCCCGATGCGCTGGCCGAGGCGGAACTGGCCCACACCGGCGTCTCGCAACTGATCCAGGTGCAGACCATGCACGAGCGCAAGGCCTGTTTTACCCAGCTCTCCGATGGCTTCATCACCCTGCCCGGCGGCGTCGGCACCATGGACGAGCTGTGGGAGGCGGTGTCGTGGTCGCAATTGGGCTATCACGCGCTGCCGGTGGGGTTGTTGAACGCCTATGGCTATTACGACAAGCTGCTGGAATTTGCCGCGCATATGACGGCGGCCGAGTTCGTGCGGCCGCAGCACGCCGAGATCATCCTCGCCGAGGCGACGCTGGAGGCGCTGTTGGCGCGGATGGCGGCGCATGTGCCGGTGATGCCACTGGTGAAGATGCCGCTGGATACGATTTGAAGGTTTGAAGGGGTGGATGCGAGGGGCACGCCCCTCGCGCTCCCATAACTTTGGCATCGTTGCGCCTTGCGCGCGGCGGGGGGCCATGCGGCGAAGCCGCTTTTTCAGCCATGCGGCGAAGCCGCTTTTTCAGCCTGCGGCGCGGCAAGGTTACGCCCGGGTGCGTACAGGGCGTGCCCCATGCAGGAACGGGGAGCGCGAGGGGTTTGCCCCTCGCATCTGATCTTTTTTCTAAGCCGCAGGCCTTGGCGTGCCACGCTTGAACACCCGGCGGAACAGGCGCCCGCGCTCGCTGAACAGCACCAGCGTCAGCGCGCCCACCCCCGCCAGCGTCATCCCCAACGCCAGCGGCCGCGCCGATCCGTCATAGGCGTGGCCGATCCAGATGCCGATCGCCGCGCCCAGGCCGGTGCGCAAAACCGCCTGTGCCGATGCGGCGGCGCCGGCGTTTTCGGCGAAGGGTTGCAGGCCGATGGCGGTGAAGTTGGCGCCGAGGAAGCCCATCAGGAACATGTTGACCGTCATCACCGCGGCAAAGCGCCATAGCGTTTCCACGCCGGCGACCGCCATGCCCAACTGGATCGCGCTGAACAGGATGTAGAACAGCAGCGCGGTGTGGCAGACGCGGCGGGCGCCGAAGCGCTCGACGATGTTGGCGTTGACGAAGTTGGCGACGGCGATGCTGACCGCCATGCCGGCGAAGAACAGCGGGAAGGCGCGGCCGGCACCGAAGTGCTCGCCCAGCAATTGCTCGGTGGAATTGATGTAGCCGAACATCGCCCCCTGGATGAACGCCATGCCGAAGACATAGCCCACCGCCGCGCGGGTGGTGATCACGCGGGTCAGCGCCACCACGACGCGGCGCGGGTCGATCGACTGGCGGAACTGGGGGGGGAGCGTCTCGGGCAGGAGGAGCGCGGTCCAGGCGGTGACCACGCAGCCCATCACCGCCATCAGCCCGAAGATCCAGCGCCAGCCCGCGACCAGCAGCACCACTTGCCCGACGCTGGGCGCGAGGATCGGCACGGCCATGAACACCATCGCCACCATCGACTGCATGCGGGCCATGCGGTCGCCCTCGAACTGGTCGCGGATGATGGCGGAGGGCAGCACCGTAAGCCCGGCGCCGGCGATGCCGCAGGCGGCGCGCGCGACCAGCAGGATATTGAACGTGGGGGCGATGATGCACGCCGCCGAGGCCACGACATAGCCGATCAGACAGCCGATCAGCACCGGCCGCCGCCCGAATCGATCCGACAGCACCCCCGGATAGAGCGAGCAGGCGCCGTTCGAGATCAGGAAAATGCCCACGACATATTGCCGCGCATTGGCGCTGGGCGCGCCCAGCTCATGCGCGAGGGTGGCCAGCGCGGGCAGCATCGAATCGATCGCCAGCGACTGCAACGCCATGATCATCGCCATCATCATGACGAACTGGCGCGGGCCGATGCGCGCGGCGGAAGAAGCGGTGGCGGCGGTGGCGGTGGGGAAACGCGGGGAAGTCACGCTGGGCCTCATGGCCCCGTGACGCCGGCTTGGCTACCCCGATTCGACTGCGAAGCGGTTGCAATGGGGCCCGCGCCGACCCTCTGCGCGCTCAGGCGGCGCGCCATGCGGCGATCCAGCGCGGCAACTGGCGGGCCAGCAGCGGGCTGGCGTCGGGCGGCAGGGCATCGGCGGGGTACCAGCCGGTCGCGGCGATCTCACGCGAGTCGGCGCGCGGGATCGCCGTGGCGCGGGCGACGACGACATGCACCGTCACTTGCGCGCCGCGCACGGTCTCGGTGAACACCTCGACCAGTTGGGGGTCGGCGAGGGCGATCGACAGCTCCTCCTGCGCCTCGCGGCGGGCAGCGGCGATGGGGTCCTCGGCGCGGCGCATGTGGCCGCCGGGGACCATCCACGCCTGGGGGCCATACGTGTGTTTGACCAGCAGGGTTTGGCCGGCGGCGTCGAGGATGACCATGCGGACGCCGCTGAGCCGGGGTTTCAGGATTTTGAACCACCAGCGGCGGACGACGAACCCATGGCGCAGCGCCAGACGGTGCAGCGGGGCGGGGAGGGCGGCGAGGAGGTGATCGAGGATGGGGGGCATGGTGGCCTGGGGTTTGAAGGGGAGGAAGGGATGATGCGAGGGACTGGTGGCTTCGCCGGCCTGCGGCTCCCTCGCGCTCCCTCAACGTTGTTGGCGTGGCGGGGTGGTTAACCGTTGGATGCCATCGCACCGCCGGAGGCTGTTTGTAGGGCGGCTTCGCCGCAGGGGTGGGTGGCGGGCTTGGCGCGGGGACGACGCCACTTTGCGCAAGGTGGAGGCGGGGCGCCACGAAGACAGGCTGGGGGAGCGCGAGGGGCGAGCCCCTCGTATCTTATCCTTTCTGTCCCTTCACCCCTTCACCCCCTTCAGCAAAAGCACGTCACATGCGCATGGGTGGCCTTCAGCAACCGTGCGACGGGTTTGTCAGTTTCGCCGCGGGCGGCGGCTTCGAAGACGGCGCGTTTGTCGTCGCCCCGGATCACGAACATCAGCGCATCGGCATCGGCAAGGACCGGGATGGTCAGGGTGATGCGGTCGAACGGGGCCTCTGGGGGCAGGGGATCCGGGGTGAGGCGCAGGACCGGGCGGGGCTCGTCGGGTTGGGGGTCGGTGTTGGGGAAGAGCGAGGCGATGTGGCCGTCCTCGCCCATGCCCAGCCAGGCGAGGACGAAGTGCGGTGGGGTGGCGTCTTCGGCCAGCGCGGGGATTTCGGCGCCGGTGCCGGCCAGCGCGCGGCGCAGGCGACCGAGGTTGGAGGCGGGGTGATCCTCGGGGACGATGCGGTCGTCGCCGGGCCAGATGATCAGGCGGGCGAAATCGAGCGGCAGCTTGGCCAGTTCGTCGAAGATCGGGAAGGGGGTGTTGCCGCCGGGGACGGTGATGGCGATTTTCGATGCCTCGGGGGCATCGGCGAGCATCGCGTTGAGGTGATCGGCCAGCCAGTGGGCGATGTCGGCGTCGCTGGCGCCGGGGATCATGGTGATATCGGCCAAGGCTGGTCCTTTCGGTTGACGGCAAAGGCCGGCCCGCGCGGGGGCGCGCGGGCCGGCTGGGCTGGGGTGAAACGACCGGTTACTTCAGAAGTTGCGTCAGGAACCACACGCGCTGTTCGGCCTGATCGGTCCAATCGTCGGCCGCGCCATCGGTGGCGTTGTCGCCCGCCTCGCCGGCGGCGGCCTTGACCTCGCGCAGGACGGTGACGAGCGTGGCGTTGTCGTCGCGCAGTTCGGCGATCATCGCCTCGGGGGCGAGATCGACGCTGGGCTGGTCCTTGATGCGGGCGTGCTGGGCGATCGCGCCGATGCCGCTGAGCGTGGGGGCGCCGTTCTTGCGCACACGCTCCGCGACGATGTCGGTGAGGGCGAAGATCTCGGTCGCATGGGTATCGAACAGCAGGTGCAGGTCGTGGAACTGGGGGCCGCGCACGTGCCAGTGGAAGTTCTTGGTCTTGACGTAGAGCGTGAACAGGTCGGCCAGCAGGCCGTTCAGGCTGTCGACGAGGGCGGCCTTGGCGTTGTCTCCGGGCATGGTGGATCTCCTGTGTGGGGGGTGTTGCCGGGGGTTTAGCGCAGAATCGGCCGCAGGGGAGACGGCAAAATCGCCGCAGTGCAATCGGAAAAACCGATCAATCGGTGGGCGAGACGGACCAGATCCAGATCACCAGTGCCACCCCCGCCAGCAGCAGCACCGCCCCGGCGAGGCGTCGCGCGGTCTGGAGGCGGTTGGCCTGGGCCAGCAGCGCGCCCGGCTCGCCAAAGGCCAGCGCGAGCGCGAGGCACGATCCGGCGATGCCGCCCGCTGCGCTGGGGATGGGGGCTGATGATGCCTCGGCGATAGCGAGGACGAGGAAGCGGGCGGCGTCGGTGATCTGGCTGGCGAGCAGGACCAGCGCGGCAGCGCCGAGCGAATGGGTGGGCTCGGCCGGGGCGCGGCGCGGGGTGAGGAGCAGCGATTCACCGCCGGCCAGCAGCAGCGCGAAGGCCGCCACCAGCAGCCGCGCGGCGCGGGGCAGCCCGGCGGCGAGGGTCTGCGCCCCCCATGCCGCCACGCCGCAGGCCAGCGCCGCCGTCAGCGCTGCGGTAACGTAGAGCGGCCAGCCGCGCCCGTTGCCACGCACCAGCCCGGCGACGAGCATCTGATCCCGCGCGCCGATCCCGGCGATCAGCGTGGCGAGCAGGGCGAAGAGCGCGGGGGTCATTTGGGCGCGTTACCTGAAGCGTTGAGGGGCGCAAGGGTTGACCTGTGGCGGTGGCCCCCGCACATCCTGCCGGCATGTCTGTGCCCGCCGTGCTGTTCGTCTGCCTTGGCAACATTTGCCGCTCGCCGCTGGCTGAGGGGGCGTTGCGGGCGGCGGCGGCCGAGGCGGGGGTGGCCGTCGAGGTCGATTCGGCGGGGACGGGCGGCTGGCATGCCGGCGAGGCCCCCGACGTGCGCGCCATCGCGGAGGCGGCGCGGCATGGGGTGGATATCTCCGGCCTGCGCGCGCGCAAGGTAAGGGCCGAGGATTTCCGGCGGTTCGACCATGTGTTTGCGATGGATGCCGACAATCTGGCCGACTTGCGGCGGATCGCGCCGGCCGACGCAAAAGTGAAACCTCGGCTGCTCATGGACCTTGTCGAGGGGTGCGCCGGCCAGTCGGTGGCGGACCCGTGGTATGGCGGTGCGGCGGATTTCGCCCGGACGTGGGGCGAGGTCAGCCGCGCGGCGGCGGCCTTGGTCGCGCAATGGCAGGAGTGACGGCGATGTGGCGGATGGCGATGATGGCGGGCGCGGCTTTTGTGGCGGTGCCGGCACAGGCGCAGGTGGTCGCGGCCTATACCGTGATGGCGCCGGGCGGCGGCGCGGTGGCGCGGGTGGTGACCGGCGCCGATGTGTGCCCGGTGGCCTCGATCGACGGGCGCGATGTGCCGATGGCCGAGCGCGTGGCGCCGGGAACTCTGCCGCTGCGCAAGAATGCGGCGAAGCTGGGGGCGGATCATCTCGCCGTGTTCGCCTCGCGGGTGTGCGAGGTGGCGGTGCCGCAGGGCGCGCGCGCGGTGCGGGTTGGTGGGCAGGCCCTGCCGGTGGTGCCGGCCGAGGTGCGGCGGATCGTCGTGCTGGGCGATACCGGGTGCCGGATGAAGAGCGCCGACAATGCCTTTCAGGCGTGCCGCGATGCGGCGGCATGGCCCTTTGCGCGGATCGCGCGGGCGGCGGCGGCGGTGCATCCCGATCTGATCCTGCACGTCGGCGATTACGAGTACCGCGAGAATGCCTGCCCCGAGGGCAATGCCGGCTGTGCGGGATCGCCGTTCGGTTATGGCGAGGATGCCTGGCGGGCGGACTGGCTGGAGCCGGGGGCGCCGCTGTTCGCCGCCGCGCCTCTGGTGGTGGTGCGGGGCAACCATGAGGAATGCGCGCGCGCCGGGCAGGGCTGGTGGCGGTTTCTGGACCCGCATCCGTTGGTGGCGGGGGCGGACTGCGTCGATGCGGCGCAGGATTTTGCCGGGAACCATACCGCGCCTTACGCGGTGGAGATCGGCGGCCCCGGGCGTGGACAGGGCGCGCGGGTGATCGTCGTCGATTTCTCGGCGATCGGGAATGGCAAGCCTTTGGACGATGCCGACAAGGCGGCGCGTTATGCCGGCGATGCGCGGGCGATCGAGGCCCTGGCAACGCCGGGCGAGACCAATTTTGTCACCAACCACCAGCCGTTCGGCGCGGTGTTGCACTTCGATGGCGAGGCGGCGCAAGTCGGCTATGCCTCGGTGTCGCAGGCGTTTGCCGCCGCCGATGGCGCGCCCGCCGAGGCCGCTGGCGGGATGCCGCCGCTGCCGCATGTGGCCGCGATGATCGCCGGGCATGTCCACTTGTTGCAGGTGGCGCACGAGAAGGATCGCGCGGTGCAGATCGTCAACGGGTTCTCCGGCACGCAGGAGGAATCGCCGCAGGCACCGGCGACGCGCGCCGATCTGGCCGGGGTGCCCGGTGGTGAGCGGGTGGAGAGCGTGGAGACCCGGTTTCAGCAGTTCGGCTTTGGCGTGCTGGAGCGGCAAAAGGATGGGTCGTGGGTTTATAGCGCGCGGGATGTCGATGGGCGTGAGATCCTGCATTCGGTGGTGCCGAAGCGGGATTGAAGGGTTGAAGGGTTAAGGGCGAGGGGCAAACCCCTCGCGCTCCCCGTTCCAGCATGCGTTGCGCCTTGCGCGCGGCGGGGCGTCAGGCGGCGCGGCGATGTTGTGCGACAGGGCCGGCGGCACCTGTGGCGGACAAGATTGAGGGCGCGCGAGGGAGCCGTAGGCCGGCGAAGCCACCTGTCCCTCGACGTTCACTTTTCTTCTGCAATCACCCGCGCGACCGCCTCGCAATGCCGGTGGCCGATGCGTTCGGCGGCCTGCGCATCGCCGGCGCGGACGGCGGCGACCATCTCGCGGTAGTCGGCCAAACGCAAGTCGCGCAGGCGGCGGCCACGGTATTGCGCATAGACGATCTGGGTGGCGATGCCGGGGAACAGGCGCATCAACTCGCGGTTGCCGGCGATGCCGAGCAGGATGCGATAGAGCCGGCGGCGGGCGCGGCTGAAGGCGGGGTCGTCGCCGTCGCGCGCGGCGTCGGTGAGCTCGGTGAGCGCGGCGGCGAGGCGCGGGTCGTCGCGCGCGGGATCGTGGCGGGCGGCGGCGGCGGAGAGCAGGAGCCCGGTGGCGACGCGGGCCACCGCCAGCACGTCCAAAGCTTCCGGCAGGGTGAGCAGGCGGATCGCGGGCGAGCGGTTGGCGACGAGATCGATCACCCCGCGCGCGGCGAGGTGCTGCATCGCCTCGCGCACGGCGTTGCGGCCGACGCCGAAGCGGGTGGCGATCTCGGTTTCGACGAGGCGCTGGCCGGGGACGATGCGGCCTCGTTCGAGCTCGGCGAGGAGGCCGCCGGCGACGCGATCGGCGGCGTTGGGGGGGATGGATGTGGGCACGATGGGCTTATGGCGCGGGTTGTCGATGCGGACAAGTTCCGATTGATTGTTCCACAACGTTGCCCCATCGATGGCTCCAGACGGCGCGATCGGCGCGGGCGAGGATCTGGACATGAGCGAGCGGGCACAGGCGATTGCGGACAAGGTGGAGCGGTTCGTCCGCGATGTGGTGTTCGGATACGAGCAGGACCCGCGCCGCGATCACCATGGCGCGCCGAGCGACGAGCTGGTGTTTGAATTGCGCGCGAAGGCAAGGGACGCGGGGGTGTTGACGCCGCATATTCTGGCCGATGGATCGCATCTGACGCAGCGGGAGACGGCGGTGGTGCTGATCCGCTCCGGGTTGACGCCGTTGGGGCCTTTGGCTTGCAACACCAATGCGCCGGATGAGGGGAATATGTATTTGCTGGGGCATAAGGCCTCGGTGGAGCAGAAGGCGCGGTTTCTGGCGCCCTTGGTGGCCGGCGAGGCGCGATCGGCGTTTTTGATGACTGAGCCGGCCAGTGAGGGCGGGGCGGGGTCCGATCCCTCGATGATGCGGACGACCTGTCGGCGCGATGGCAACCACTGGGTGGTGAATGGGCGCAAGCGGTTCATTACCGGCATCCAGGGCGCGAAGGTCGGGATCGTGATGGCGAAGTCCGAGGAGGCGGACTCGGCCGGGGGGGCGTGCATGTTTCTGGTGGATCTGCCCGATCCGGCGATCACCATCGATGCGATCCCGAACACGATCGATAGCTCTATGCCGGGGGGGCATGCGGAGTTGACGATCAGGGACTTGCGGGTGCCGGCGGACCAGATGCTGGGGCAGGCGGGCGAGGGGTTTGTCTATGCGCAGGTGCGGTTGAGCCCGGCGCGGCTCTCGCACTGCATGCGGTGGTTGGGGGCTTGCATCCGGGCGCAGGAGATTGCGACGGCCTATGCCTGCACGCGGCAGGCGTTTGGCAAGTTGCTGGTCGATCACGAGGGGGTGGGGTTCATGCTGGCCGAGAACGCCATCCTGATCCGGCAGTGCCAGTTGATGATCGATTGGTGTGCGGGGGTGTTGGACAGCGGTTCGTTGGGGACGGCGGAGAGCTCGATGGCGAAAGTCTCGGTGAGCGAGGCGTTGATGAAGATTGCCGACAACTGCGTGCAGGTGATGGGGGGGACGGGCGTGACCGGCGAGACGATCGTCGAGACGGTGTTTCGCGAGGTGCGGGCGTTTCGGATCTATGATGGGCCGACCGAAGTGCACAAGTGGTCGCTGGCGAAGAAGATCAAGCGGGACTTTTTGAAGGGGGCGGTCGCGTGAGCGGGGATTTGGCTGCGGCCAATGCCGGGACGACGGCGGTGCGGGCGGGCTATGCGTTTGATGAGGGGGCTTTGGCGGCGTGGATGGCGGCGGAGGTCGAGGGGTTTGCGGGGCCTCTGCGCGTTGAGCAGTTCAAGGGGGGGCAGTCGAACCCGACCTATAAGCTGGTGACGCCGGGGCGGAGTTACGTTTTGCGGCGGAAACCGCCGGGGGCGATCCTGAAGGGCGCTCATGCGGTGGAGCGGGAGGCGAAGGTGTTGAGCGCGCTGGGGGCTCAGGGGTTTCCGGTGGCGCGGGTCTATGGGCTGTGCACCGACGAGCGTGTGATCGGCACGTGGTTCTATGTGATGGAGATGGTCGAGGGGCGGATCTTTTGGGATGCGACCATTCCGGAGGTCTCGCGCGCGGAGCGGGGGGCCTTGTATGACGCTTTGAATGCGACGATCGCCGGGTTGCACCGGGTGGATTATGTGGCGGCGGGGCTGGGCGACTATGGGCGGCCGGGGAATTACTTTGCGCGGCAGGTGGGGCGTTGGGCGGGGCAGTACCGCGATGACGTGGAGGCCGGGCGCGATGTGGTGATGGACCGGTTGATCGGGTGGTTGGAGGACAATCTGCCGGTGGGGGATGACGAGACGCGGGTGATCCATGGCGATTTCCGCATCGATAACGTGATCTTTCATCCGAGCGAGCCGCGGGTGTTGGCGGTGTTGGACTGGGAGCTGTCGACGCTGGGGCATCCGGGGGCGGACTTTGCCTATCATGCGATGATGTATCACATGCCGCCGCATATCGTCGCTGGTTTGGGGGGCGCGGATGTGGCGGGGTTGGGGATTCCGTCGGAGGAGGACTATCTGGCGCGGTATTGCGCGCGGGTGGGATTGGCGGACGGGATGCCGGGGTATCGGTATTATCTGGCGTTCAATTTCTTTCGGTTGGCGGCGATCTTTCATGGGATCAAGGGAAGGGTCTTGCGCGGGACGGCGGCCAATGCCCAGGCGCGGGAGCGGGTGGCGATGTTGCCGGAGTTGATTGGATTGGCCTGGCAGATGGCGGAGCGGGCGGGGGCTTGAAGGTTTAAGGGATGGCGCGAGGGGCACGCCCCTCGCGCTCCCTCAACGTTGGGCGCGTTGCGCCTTGCGCGCGGCGGAGTGCACGGTGGCGAAGCCGCCTGTTATCGCCTGCGGCGCGGCGACGTTGGGCGACGGGGTTGGCAGGCGCCTTGGCTGACAAGGTTGGGGGAGCGCGAGGGGCGTGCCCCTCGTGACTGTCCTTTTGCCTTGCCCCTCATCCGGAACGGATTTGATGCTGCGTGTTGTGCGGTGGGTGCCGGCGTAAGGCCGGCCGATGGCAGCGATTGGGAACAGGGATTTGAAACGCGCGGCACAGGCGGCGCGGCGGTTTCAGCTCTCGGCGAGTTTGGCGCCGGGGCGTGCGGGCACGCGCGCGGTGCGGCGCGAGGGGCAGGCTTTGTTCGAGATGCTCTGGGCGATGGGGTTTCGGGGGGACGGGGCCGAGACCGCGCCCCCCGATTTTGGCCCCGATCTGGTTCAGCGCGCCGCGGCGATGTAGGCGTCGATGCGGTTTTCCAGCGCGGTGAGCGGCATGGCGCCGGGGCGCAGGCCGGCATCGTGGAAGGTGCGGATATCGAACTTGGGGCCCATCGCCGTGCGGGCCTTGTCGCGCAGGCGCAGCCAGGTGAGCTTGCCGAGCATGTAGGAGCAGGCCTGGCCCGGCCAGACGCAGTAGCGCTCGATCTCTGTGGCGAGGACCGATTCCTTGTCACCGAGAGTATCGACCGCGAACTTGATCGCCTGCTCGCGGCTCCAGCCCATGGTGTGCATGCCGGTGTCCACCACCAGGCGGACCGAGCGGAACATCGCGTCCTTCAACTGGCCGACGTGGCCGATGGGGTCGGTGGCGTACATGCCCATTTCCACCGCGAGTTGCTCGGCATAGAGCGCCCAGCCTTCGCCATACCCTGAGAAGAACTGCACCTTGCGGATCATCGGCAAGGGGGCCTCCTGCGCGATCGAGCCCTGGAGGTGGTGGCCGGGGATGCCCTCGTGATAGGTGAGGGTGGGCAGGGTCCAGCGGGGGACCTCGGCGCTGTCGCGCAGGTTGATGTAATAGGCGCCGGGGCGCGAGCCATCGAGCGCGCCGCTCTGGTAATAGCCGCCGGGGGCGCCGGCCTCGATCGTCTTGGGGACGCGGCGGATGGTCAGTTTGGCCTTGGGCAGCGTGGCGAAGTATTCGGGGAGGCGCGCCTGCACCTTTTCCACCAGCACGTTGAGATCGGCGATCAGTTGTTCCTTGGCCGCATCGGTGTTGGCATAAAGGTACTTGGGATCGGTGAACAGCTTGTTGAGGCGTTGGCCGACGGTGCCCTGGGTCATGCCTTGCGCGCGCAGGATGGTGTCGATGTCGGCCGTCTGTTGCGCGATCAGGGCGAGGCCGGTCTTGTGGATCTCGGCCGGGGGCATGTCGCTGGTGGTGTAGTTCTTCAGGCTGAGCGCATAGAATTCCGCGCCCTGGGGCAGGCGGGCGACGCCGGCGGTGTGGACCGCGTGCGGCTGGAGGCTGGCGATCAGGTCGCGCTGGCGGGCGAGGGCGGGGAGCACGTCCTTCGATGCGATCGCGGTGGCGCGGGCTTGCCAGTCACCGGCAAGGCCCTTGTCCTTGGCGCGGCGGACCAGCGATTGGACGAGGTTGGAGCTTTCCACCGGGGCGTCGTGGAGCGCGTTCATCTGCGTGATGGTTTGCGACAGGACGAAATCGGGCGGGATGATGCCGCGCGCGACATCGCGGCGGACGACCTCGCTTTCCTGATCGAGCAGGGTGGCGAAGCCCGACAGGCGGGTGAGATAGGCCTCGGCATCGGCGGCGGTCTCGATGGTGTGCTGGCTGTCGAGGAAATCGGGGAGCGACTGGTAGCTGCCGGTCAACTGGCTGACCGCGTAGGGGCTGCCGATCTGGTCGTAGCCGAGCTTGTAGAGGCCATCGTTGACCTCGGCGCCGTAGAGCAGCGAATCGAGGTTGGCGGGGTTGAGGCCGGTCAGCCTGGTGCGATCGATCGCGCGCAGGGCGGCGAGATCGGCGGCGTTGCGCGCGGCGGCATCGTGCAGCCCGGCGATCGAGGCATCATCGAGTTGCGATTTCTGCGCGGCGCGCGGGCCGCTGTCGAGGCCGAGGCTGGTGACGGTTTCGGGCGAGTGATCGAGCACCTCGGTCATCAGCCGGTCCCACAGGGCGTTGGCCTTGGCATCCTCTGGCGTGGCGGCGGGGGTCTGTGCGCGCGCCAGCGTGGCCGGCAGCGCGGCGAGGCCGGCCGTGGCCGTGGCCGATTTCAGCAGCGTGCGGCGGGGAATCTGGACGGTCATCAAGGGGGGCCTTTCGCGTGGGGGCCGCCGGGGGCATGTGCCGACGCCGGGGCGATGATGGCGCGGGTTATGGGATGGCTTGGCGGGCAAGCGCAAGATGGTTTCGTGGGGGAAGAACATCGTTACGTGGGCGGCGGCTTGGCGGGGGCAGGCCGATGGCGTAACGCAGGTGCATGATCCGACTGTCAGACCTTGCCCTGCCGCTTGACCATTCGCCTGAAGCTTTGGAGGCCGCCGCCGCCGCCCGGTTGGGATTGACCCCCGCGCAAGTGGCGCGCGTCAGCGTGGTGCGGCGGGGGAACGATGCGCGCAAGCAGGCGGCGATCCGGTTGATCTATACGCTCGATGTCGTGTTGGCCGAGGGGGTGGATGAGGCTTTGGTGCTCGCCGGGTTTGGCGGGGATGACCATGTGCGGGTGGCGCCGGATACGAGCTATCGCCCGCCGGTGGTGGCGCCCGTTGGCTGGGCGGGCGAGCGGCCGGTGGTGATCGGGGCGGGGCCTTGCGGGTTGATGGCGGCGTTGATTTTGGCGCAGATGGGGTTGCGGCCGATCATTATCGAGCGCGGCAAGGCGGTGCGCGAGCGGACGCGGGATACCTGGGGGCTGTGGCGGCGGTCGGTGCTGAACCCCGAGAGCAATGTGCAATATGGCGAGGGTGGGGCGGGGACGTTCTCGGACGGGAAGCTTTATTCGCGCATCAAGGATCCGCGGCATCTGGGGCGCAAGGTGCTGGTCGAGTTCGTGAAGGCGGGGGCGCCGGAGGATATCCTCTGGGAGGCGCATCCGCATATCGGCACGTTCCGGCTGGTGACGATGGTGATGTCGATCCGCGAGACGATTGAGCGGTTGGGCGGGGAGTATCGGTTTCAGACGCGGGTTTGCGGGTTTGACATTGATGACGGGCAGTTGGTGGGGTTGCATGTGGTCGGGCCCGAGGGGGCCGAGGGGTATGTGGCGACGCGGCACTGCATCATGGCCGTCGGGCATTCGGCGCGCGATACGTTTGAGGCGTTGGATGCCGCCGGGGTGTTTCTGGAGGCCAAGCCGTTTGCGATCGGGGTGCGGATCGAGCATCCGCAGGGGTGGATCGATCGGGCGCGCTATGGGCAGCATGCGGGCAATTCGGTGCTGGGGGCGGCGGCCTATTCGATCTCGCATCAGGCTTCGAACGGGCGGGCGGTTTACTCGTTCTGCATGTGTCCGGGGGGGCGGGTGGTGGCGGCCGCTTCGGAGCCGGGGCGGGTGGTGACCAACGGGATGTCGCAGTATTCGCGGGCGGAGTTCAACGCCAATTCGGGGTTGGTGGTGACGGTCGATCCGGGGGTGGATTTTCCGGGTGGGCCTTTGGCGGGGATGGCGTTTCAGCGCGAGCTGGAGAGTGCGGCGTTTGTTGCGGGGGGCTCGGATTATCGGGCGCCGGGGCAGATGGTGGGGGATTTTGTCGCCGGGCGGGCTTCGAGCGGTGAGTTTGGCAAGGTGGTGCCGAGCTATCAGCCGGGGGTGCTGTTGGGGGACTTGTCGGCCTGTTTGCCGGGGTATGTGATTGAGGCTCTGCGCGAGGCTTTGCCGGTGTTTGGGCGGCAGATCAGCGGGTATGACCATCCCGAGGTGGTGATGACCGGGGTGGAGACGCGGACGTCTTCGCCGTTAAGGATCACGCGGGGGAAGGACTTGCAGAGTTTGAATACGCGCGGGTTGTATCCCGGAGGCGAGGGTGCGGGGTATGCGGGGGGGATTTTGTCGGCGGCGGTCGATGGAATCAGGTTGGCCGAGGCTTTGGCGGTTGAGGTTTTGAAGTGAAGGGGTGAATGCGAGGGGCGTTTCAGGTGCCGATTTCTCGAGAGAAATCGGTTGGCCCCTCGCGCTCCCGTGACTTGTCGGCCTTGGCGTTGGCCAGCGGCGTTGTGCGAGGTTGCCGCGCCGGAGGGGATGATTTGCGGCTTTGCACGCCGACCCTGCGTTTTGCGGCGAAGCCGCTATATTGTCTTCCGGCGATGGGTTGGGTTTTGCGGCGCGGTGGTGCGTGGCCGCACCGTGGCGTGGGATCGGGCGCTACGCATGAAAAACCCCACGACCCGAAAGTCGTGGGGGTGCAGGGGACATCCGATTTGCCTGGGCAAATCGGCGCGTTAAAACGTCGCCCCCTGCGTTTCCACTTTTCTAATCCGGCTTAGCGCGGGGCGCGGCGCTGGGGGCTTTGGCCGCCGGGGGTCGAGCCGCGCGGTTGGCCGCCGTCGCGGCGGGGGCCTTGCGCGCCGTCGCGGCGGGGGGCCTGGGGCCCATCGCGGCGGGGGGCGGCGGGGCGGCGCCCGTCACGCTGATCGTCGCGCGGGGCGGCGGCGGTGGGGATGTGGCCGAAGCGGCGTTCCTCACGCTGACCTTCGCGCGCCGGGGCGGCGGTGGCGGGGCGGCTGTTGCCGTCGGGATCGACGTTGGGGTTCCAGTTCGAGTTCGGCGCGGGGTTGCGCGCGCTCTCGACGAAGCGGGGATCGTTGCGGGGGCGTTCGCTGCGCGGGCGATCGCCGCCGGGGCGGCCATCGCTGCGCGCACCGCCACGGGCGTCGCCGCGCGGGTTGCCGCGGCCATCGCCACGGGGGCTGCCACGGCCGTCACCGCGACCGCGCGCGCCATCGCGGCCGCCACGGCCGAGGTCGCGGCGCTCTTCACGCTCGGGCGCCTTGGCGGGGGCGGGGAGAGCGGCGGCGGCCTTGGTGAAGCCCTCGGGCAGGGGGAGCGGGGTGAGCTTGATGCCGGTGAGCCGTTCGATGTCGCGGATGTAGGGCTTTTCATCGGGCGCGACGAAGCTGAGCGCGATGCCGCTGGCGCCGGCGCGGGCGGTGCGGCCGATGCGGTGGACGTATTGCTCCGGCACGTTGGGGATTTCGAAGTTGAACACGTGGCTGACGCCGGGGATGTCGATACCGCGCGCGGCGATGTCGGTGGCCACCAGCACGGGGACGCTGCCCGAGCGGAAGCCCTGGAGCGCGGCGGTGCGCTGGGGCTGCGACTTGTTGCCGTGGATCGCGGCGGCGTTGATGCCGGCGGCCGACAGGTGGCGCACGACGCGGTCGGCGCCGTGCTTGGTGCGGGTGAAGACCAGCGTGCGGTCGATCTCGCCGCTGGCGATGCCGTCGCGGATTTTCAGGGTCAGCAGCGCCTGCTTTTCGGCCTGGTTGACGTGGGTGACGAGCTGTTCGACGCGCTCCGCCGTCGAGGCCGGCGGGGTGACTTGCACCGTGACCGGGTTGTTGATGAACTGCTTGCCGAGTTCGGCGATCGCCTGCGGCATGGTGGCCGAGAAGAACAGGCTCTGGCGGTCCTTGGGGAGCATCGCGGCGACGCGCTTCAGCGCGTGGATGAAGCCGAGGTCCATCATCTGGTCGGCCTCGTCGAGCACGAAGATCGAGACGTGGCGCAGGGTCAGGGCGCGCTGGTCGATGAGGTCGAGCAGGCGGCCGGGGGTGGCGACGAGGATGTCGACGCCGTTGACCAGAGCGCGCGACTGCTTGCCGACGGGGACGCCGCCGAACACGCACTGGATCGTGAGCTTCAGGTGCTTGGCGTAGAACTTCATGTTGTCGGCGATCTGCGCCGCGAGTTCACGCGTGGGCGAGAGCACCAGCATGCGGCAGGCGGCGTTCTTGCGCGGCTCGTCGGCCAGCGCGAGGCGGTGCAGCGAGGGGAGCGCGAAGGCGGCGGTCTTGCCGGTGCCGGTCTGGGCGAGGCCGAGGAGATCGCGGCCCTCGATCAGCGGCGGAATCGCCTGACGCTGGATCGGGGTGGGATCGTTGTAACCCTTTTCGGCGAGCGCGCGCAGCAGGGGCTCGGCCAGGCCAAGTTCGGAGAAATAGGACATGTGTGTCGTGTCTTTCGGTGGCCCATGCCGCTTTCGGGGAGCGGAAAGGCACCGGCAAGGCGCTCCACCGCACACCGCCCGCAGGGGCGTTGTTCTTCGGGGGCGACCCTCGCGTGACGCGGGAGGCTGGGGGGTTATGTCACCTGTGTGCGCCGGGCGGACTGCGCCTTGGGAAAGGCTGTCCTCACGCTGCCCGGGGCCGCGACGGAGGGTTGCCCCGTCACGCTGGTTCGGGAGGGCCATTAGCAGGCGTTGCGGGGATGCGCAAGAAAATTACGGTCTGACCATGACGAATGCATTTGGGGGGCTGGGCAAGCGCGCGCATCCGCTGGCCAATGCGGACCGGGGCCGGGGGCTTGCGGACGGCAGGCCGGCGTTGGGGCGCCCGTTTGCGGGGCGGCGCGGGGCTGCGGTGACGCGCGAGTGGCCGGGGTGGTGAGCAGCTTTGGCAGCCCGGCTCGGCCCTGAAAACGGCGAAGGGACGGACATCTGGCGGGGCTCGCGGGGGCGCCGGGTGTCCTGTGGTTGTCCTTCGCCGGGGGGCGCTGTTGGCGTGGCCACGCGCGGGGGTTCCGCTTGCCGCCTGCCCGCAACGCCGGCCTGACACACCGCCGGCGGACCTGTGCACGGGCCGGGGCGGATGGGCGGGGCTTTTAACCGGAATGGTTCGTGTAGGAAAGGGCTATATCCGCGATCGCGCAAAAAAGGGGGCGCCGGTTTTTTGCGAAAGCGATGCGGCACTATCCGCATCGCGCAAAAAAGTGGGCACCGGTTTTTTGCGAAAGCGAAGCGGCACTATCCGCATCGCGCAAAAAAGTGGGCACCGGTTTTTTGCGAAAGCGATGCGGCACTAGCCCGCGAGCGCGGCGAATCGGGCGGCGCTGGCGAAGGCGGCGGCGCGGGTGGCGCGGCGCTGTTCGGCCTCGGCTTCGCGGCCCCAGAGGTCGGCCTGCCACTCCTCCTCGAGGCTGGCGGCGGCCCAGAGCGTGGCGAGATCCGCAGCGGGTTCGAGCGCGGCCAGGGCGACGACCAGCGAGGCGCTGAGGCTGGCGAGATTGCGCAGGGCGGCGAGCTGAAACGGGGTGAAGGTGCCGAGCCGGGTGTGGAGATGCGCCAGCGTGGCCGCCGGTTGCGGGCGATGGACGATGCCGCTGACCCGGACGAAGGCGATGCCGTCACGCGCCTCGGTGGCGGTGAGGATCGGTTCCCACACCGCCTGCTGGCGCGCGTAGAGCGCATCCTCCGGGTCGGCGCGATAGCAGAGGGTGTCGGTCTCCGCATAAGGGATCAGCGCGGCGATGCTGGCCGCCGGATCGGGGGCGATGGCATCGAGCGCGAAATCGGCCAGATCGCGGTAGACGAAGGCGCCGGGGTCGATCTCGGCCGGTTGCGCGGCCCATTCCTGTGCGCAGGCATCGGCCAGCGGTTGTGTCGGGAGGGTTTGCGGGCGGCCGCCCTGGGTGCGGATCGGGCGGCCATCGAGCGTGACGCGCCACGCGCCGTTTTCAGGGGTGACGGCGACGTCTGTGTAGAAGCGTTTCATGCGAGCAGGGCGACCAGATCTTGCGGGGATTGGGCCACGGCGTGGGCGCCGGCGGCGCGGAGTTCGGCCGGGGTGTGGTAACCCCAGGCGACGCCGATCGCGGTGACGCCGGCGGCTTTGGCCATGGCGATGTCGTAGGCGGTGTCGCCGATCATCACCGCCGCGTGCGGAGGGGCGAGGGCGGCCGCCAGCGCGGCGTGGAGCATGGCCGGATCGGGCTTCGACGGATGTTCGTCCGCCGTGTGCAGCGAGCGGAAGCGGTGGGTGAGGTTGTGGTTGGCGAGGCAGTGATCGAGGCCGCGTCGCGACTTGCCGGTGGCGACGGCCAGATCCCAGCCGTTGGCGGCGAGTTGCGCCAGCGCTTCGGGGATGCCGGGGTAGAGCGGTTCCGACAGCCGGCCCTCCGCCCGGGCGGCGCGGAAGGCCGACTTGTAGCTATCGACCAGATCCGCGATCGCGGCGGCATCGTGGCCGGGCAGCAGCGTGGCGATGGCGCGCGGCAGGCTGAGCCCGACGCTGCGCCGGACCTGATGCAGATCCGGCGCCGGCAGGCCGTGCAGCGCGAAGGCGGACAGCATCGCCGCGCAGATGTCGCCCTGGCCATCGACCAGCGTGCCGTCGCAATCGAACACGGCGAGGCGGACGGGCAGATCGCGCGGGGGGATGGCCGACATCGCGGTTTAGCCGCGCGGGCGGCGCGCGGGCGGGCCGCCGGGGCGGCTGGGGCCGCCGCTGCGCGGGAAGGCGGGTTTGCCGGCCGAGGGCTTGCCAGTGCGTGCGGGGGCGGGGCCTTCGCGGCGGGGCGGGCGCGCGTCTGCGGGGCCCGATGCGCCGCCGGGGCGGGGCGGGCGGGGGCCGGTGCTGCGCGGGGCATCGGCGGATGGGCCGCGTGCGGCGGGTTTGCCGGGGCGGGCGGGCTTGCCGGTGGGGCTGGCGGCGCGTTTGCGCGGTTCATCGGTGGCGCCGCGCTTGACCGGTTCGTCGCCGGGGCCGCGTTTGCGGCGCTCGCCACGGCGTTCCTTGCGGTACTGTTTCGCGTGGGCGCGGGCGTGGGCTTTCTCGTCCTCGCGCGTGGGGGCGGGGGCGGGGGTGGTCAGGTCCTCGGCCATGACGTCGCCGTCGTGCTCCTCGAAGCCGAGTTGGGCGAGGGACGCCGCGAAGTGGTCGGGGAGTTTGGCGGTGACATCCAGCGGCGTGCCATCGGGGTGATCGATGACCAGGCGGCGGGCGTGGAGGTGGAGCTTCCGCGAGATGCTGCCGGTGAGGAAGGCCTCGGGGCCGCCGTATTTGCCGTCGCCCACGATGGGATGGCCGATGGCGGCCATGTGGACGCGGAGCTGGTGGGTGCGGCCGGTCAGCGGTTGCAATTCGACCCAGACGGCGCTGTTTCCGGCGCGGTCGATGGTGCGGTAGAGCGTGCGCGAGGGGGCGCCGTGTTCGGTCTTGTCGACCATCATCTTCTCGCCGCCGCTGCCGGGTTGCTTGGCGAGCGGGAGATCGATCAGGCCTTGCGACGGGTGGGGGATGCCGGTGACGAGCGCCCAGTAGACCTTTTTCGCGCTGCGGCCGGCGAAGCGTTTGGCGAAATAGGCGGCGCTGCCGGGGGTGGCGGCGACGAGGAGGACGCCTGACGTGTCCTTGTCCAGCCGGTGGACGAGGCGGGGGCGGGGGCCGCCCTCGAAGGCATCGAGCAGGAGATCGACGTGTTCGAAGGTGCCGCTGCCGCCTTGCGTGGCGAGGCCGGGGGTCTTGTTGAGGACGATCGCGGCGGGATCGCGGTGGATGACCATCGCGTGGGCTTGTTCGATCTGCGCCTCGGTCAGGGGTTTGCGGGCGCGGACGCCGCTGCCGGCGCCGGGGATCAGGTTCTCGCCCGGCGGCACGCGCAGGGTCTGGCCGGTGGCGAGGCGGTCCTCGGGCGCGGCGCGCTTGCCATCGACGCGGATCTGGCCGGTGCGGGCCCAGCGGCTGATCGTGGCGAAGCCGATCTGCGGCAGGTGGCGCTTGAACCAGCGATCGAGGCGGACGCCGTCGTCATCGTGGCCGACAGTGAACTGGCGGACGTTGTCCGACCCGGCGGGGCGGTTGTTGGCGCCGCTCATGCGAAGGCTCGCATCGTGTAAAGGCCGAGGAACAGCGCGGCGAAGCCGGCCAGCAGCGTGAGGCCGACATAGAGGGCCGCTTGCGGCAGGGCATTGCGTTGGACGAACAGGCCGAATTCCAGTGCGAACGAGGAAAATGTGGTGAAGCCGCCGAGCACGCCGACGCCAAGCGTCAGGCGCCAGTGCTCGGGCGAGAGGCCGCCGGGCGGGGGGCCGTGGTGCGCGAGCCAGCCGGCGAGGAGGCCCATTGCGAGGCTGCCCGCGACGTTGACCGTCAGCGTCGCCCAGGGGAAGGCGCTGGCCGCGACGGGGCCGATGGCGAGCAACCACAGCCGCGAGACCGCAAAGCGCAGCCATGAGCCGAAAGCGCCACCGGCGATGACCAGCAGCGAGGAGCTTGTAAAGGAAGGGGCGGCCATGATCTGCGCTTCTTGAGTTCGATGCGCCGACGGTGGGGCCGGGGGCGCTGGGGTCCGGGGCCCCGGGCGGCCGGGGACAATCCGTCCCCTTAGCGGCTTGCGCGGCGGCTGGCCAGCGGGGATCTGGGGGGAGGTTTGGCGGCGGGGTGCGGTTTGCGGGGCGGTTGGGCCGGGCGGCGCTTGCTTTCGGGCTCGCCGGCCCGGCCGGCGCTTGCTTTCGGGCCCGCCGGCCCGGCCGGCGCTTGCGTTTGCGGGACGACTCTGCTAGCGCGCCGCTCGGATTGGCCGGTCCCTGTGGGGAGTCGGCTGTTTCGTGTTTCGTGATCCCATGTGGTTTGCCCCGGGGATCTTGGCTTTTACGGTATTTCCCCGCTGGCCCGCCGATGGCGCGGGGTTCCTGCCGGCAGACAACGAGGTGTTTCGGTTTATGCAGATTCTCGTCCGCGATAACAATGTCGACCAAGCCCTGCGCGCGCTCAAGAAGAAGCTGCAGCGCGAAGGCGTCTATCGCGAGATGAAGCTGCGTCGCCACTTCGAGAAGCCCAGCGAGAAGCGTGCGCGCGAAAAGGCGGCTGCCGTCCGTCGCGCCCGCAAGCTGGAGCGCAAGCGCGTGGAGCGTGACGGCGGCAAGTAAGCCTGCCGTTGAGGGCAGGCGGGCCTGAGGGCGCGCCGGCCTGATATCAAGTCCGAGCTTCGTGGAAGCCCCGTGTGCCCTGTGCGCGCGGGGTTCTGCGCGTGTCTGGCGTGGGGGTGGGTTCGGCGCGGGTTTGGCGGTGATGCGCTCTTGCGGCGGGGCGCGGGTTGGGCCAAGGAGAGGGCCAATCGCGCGCGGGGCCCGCGCGCCGGACTTTGCCGAGGACTTGAGGACCGCCATGACCGAGATCACCCGCGTACCCTTGCAGCCGATCGCCAGCGGATCGCTCTCCAAGCTGTGGCTGGGGGCGCTGGTCGCCGGCGCGCTGGGCGTGGGGGTGGCGATGTTCGCGCGGCCGCCGCTGGTCGACGTGGAGACCGTGACGCCGGGTGCGGGGGCGCATCCGGGCGCGACCGATTATGTGTTGATGAACTATGTCGGGCGGACCGACGATGGCCATGTGTTCGACCAGCAGAAGCGCGCCGTCATGCCGCTGAGCGGGGTGATCCCCGGCTTTACCAAGGCGTTGCAGCAGATGCAGGCCGGCGGCAAGTACGAGGTCACGATCCCGGCCGCGCTGGGCTATGGCGATCATGCCGTGGGCAGCATTCCGGCGAATTCGCGGCTGCACTTCACCATCGAGCTGGTCGACTTCAAGTCGGCCGCCGAGATCGAGGCGCAGCAACGCATGATGGAGCAGATGCGCGCCATGCAGGCGCAGCAGCAGGGCGGGGCTGGCGCCGGTGCGCCGGCGGGTCCGGCGGCGGGTCTGCCCGGGCAGTAAGCGTTTTGCCGGCCATGGGCCCGGCGTGATCCGACCGGCCGGCGCCTGCGCGCGGCGCGGCGGTAGATGAAGGTGTGATGCGATGTCGGTAACGCCCGAGACGGTCGCGCGGATTGCCGCGCTGGCCCGGATCAAGGTGACGGAAGGCGAACTTGCCGCGATGGTGCCCGAGTTGAACGGGATCCTCGCGTGGGTCGAGCAATTGGGCGAGGTCGACGTGAGCGGCGTGGCGCCGATGACCGCGGTGATCCCCAATACGCTGCGGTTGCGCGCCGATGTGGTGGGGGCGATTGCCGAAACCGCCGGTGATCGGCGCGATGACGTGCTGGCCAATGCGCCGGCGGCCGAGCATGGCTTCTTTGGCGTGCCCAAGGTGATCGAATGATCGCGGCGCGGCATGGACGGGATTTGAACGTATGACTGAGCTGACTGATCTGAGCCTCTGCGCGATCCGCGATGGCGTGGCGGGCGGGGCGTTTTCGGCCGTTGAGGTGGCGGGGGCGTTTAATGATGCTGTCGCCGCCGCGCAGGGGGCGTTGAATGCGTTTGTCGTGACGACGCCGGAGAAGGCCTTGGCGGCGGCCGAAGCGGTGGATGCGGATCGGGCGGCGGGGCGGCCTTTGGGGCGGTTGGCCGGGGTGCCGATCGGGATGAAGGACCTGTTTGCCACCAAGGGTGTGCAGACGACAGCGGCTTCGCATATTCTGGAAGGGTTTGTGCCGCCTTACGAGAGCACCGTCTCGCAGAAGTTGTGGGATGCGGGGGCGGGGATGCTCGGCAAGCTGAATCTGGATCAGTTTGCCATGGGGTCTTCGAACGAGACATCGTATTTCGGCAATGTGGTGTCGCCCTGGCGCAAGCCGGGGAGTGAGGCGGCGTTGGCGCCGGGGGGGTCTTCGGGGGGATCTTCGGCGGCGATTGCGGCGCGGTTGTGTCCGGCGGCGACGGGGACTGACACTGGCGGTTCCATTCGGCAGCCGGCGGCGTTTACCGGGATCAGCGGGATCAAGCCGACGTATGGGCGGTGCTCGCGGTGGGGGGTGGTGGCGTTTGCGTCGTCGCTCGATCAGGCGGGGCCGATGGCGCGGACTGTGCAGGACTGCGCGGTGATGCTGGAGGCGATGGCCGGGTTCGATCCCAAGGATGCGACCTCGCTGGAGTTGCCGGTGCCGGCTTGGGAGGCCGGGTTGTCGGCGGATTTGCGCGGGAAGGTTGTGGGGATTCCGCGCGAGTATCGGATCGACGGGATCGATGCGGATGTGGCCGCGTCTTGGGATGCCGGCATTGCCTGGTTGAAGGATGCGGGGGCGGAGGTCGTCGAGATTTCTCTGCCGCATACGCGGTATGCCTTGCCGACGTATTATATCATTGCGCCGGCGGAGGCGTCTTCGAATTTGGCGCGCTATGATGGCGTGCGGTATGGGTTGCGCGATTTGCCGCAGGGTGCCGGGTTGCAGGAGATGTATGCGGCGACGCGGGCGGCGGGGTTTGGGCCCGAGGTCAAGCGGCGGATACTGATCGGCACTTATGTTTTGTCCGCCGGGTTTTACGACGCATATTACACGCAGGCTCAGAAGGTGCGGGCGTTGATTGCGCGCGATTTTGAGGAGGCGTTCAAGGTTTGCGACGTGATTTTGACGCCCACCGCGCCGTCTGCCGCGTTTGCGTTGGGGGAGAAGTCTTCCGATCCGTTGGAAATGTATTTGAACGATGTGTTCTCGGTGCCGGCGTCTTTGGCGGGGTTGCCGGCGATGAGCGTGCCCGCCGGGTTGAACCGCGATGGGCTGCCCTTGGGGCTGCATCTGATCGGGCGGCCGCTGGATGAGCAGGGCGTGTTGAACGCGGGGTTGGCGATCGAGCAGCGGGCGGCGTTTTCGGCGCGGCCGGCGAGGTGGTGGTGACGGCGGGGCGATGAGCGAGGGCGTTTCGCCTCCGGGGCTGGGCGTGCCGGCCTTGCGTCCGCTGCCGCGGGCGATCTTTGCCGCGCGTTGGTTGCAACTGCCGCTGTACCTTGGGCTGATTGTTGCGCAGTGCGTCTATGTCGTTCAATTCCTGAAGGAATTGTGGCACCTCGTGACCCACGCGCTGAGCTTTGACGAGCAGGCGATCATGCTGGTCGTGCTCGGCCTGATCGACGTGGTGATGATCTCCAACCTGCTGATCATGGTGATCGTCGGCGGTTATGAGACGTTTGTCTCGCGGTTGGGGCTGGAGATGCATCCCGACCAGCCGGAGTGGCTGAGCCATGTCGATGCCGGGTTGCTGAAGGTGAAGCTGGCGATGGCGATCGTGGGGATTTCCTCGATCCATCTGCTGCGCAGCTTTATCGAGGCGGGCATGATCGGCCAGCCCGGCGCCGTGATCACCGAAACCGCGCTGCTGTGGCAGACGCTGATCCATCTCACTTTCGTTGTTTCGGCCATCGGCATCGCCGTGGTCGACCGCATGACCCAGAGCAAGGCCACGACATGACGAGCACCGCCACCAGCACGGCTTACCGCATCCACGGCGACACGGGCGAATGGGAGGTCGTGATCGGCCTGGAAGTCCATGCGCAGATTGCGACGCAGGCCAAGCTGTTTTCCGGCGCGGCGACGGCGTTTGGGGCGGAGCCGAATACGCAGGTCTCGTTGGTCGATGCGGCGATGCCGGGGATGTTGCCGGTGCCCAATGGCGAATGCATCCGGCAGGCGGTGCGCACCGGGCTGGCGATCGATGCCGCGATCAATCTGTGGTCGCGGTTCGATCGCAAGAACTATTTCTATGCGGATTTGCCGCAGGGGTATCAGATCAGTCAGTTGTATCATCCGTTGGTGGGTGAGGGGCATATTGATCTGGATGCCGACGAGAAGGCGGGGATTCCCGCGCCGCGGCGGATCGGGGTCGAGCGGATCCATGTCGAGCAGGATGCGGGGAAGCTGATGCATGATCAGCATCCGACGATGTCCTATGTCGATCTGAACCGCTCGGGCGTGGCGTTGATGGAGATTGTTTCCAAGCCCGATCTGCGGTCGCCGGCGGAGGCGGGGGCCTATCTGGCGAAGTTGCGGTCGATCTTGCGGTATGTGGGATCGTGCGACGGGAACATGGATCAGGGGTCGATGCGGGCGGATGTGAACGTGTCGGTGCGCAAGCCCGGGGATGTGTTCGGGACGCGGACCGAGACGAAGAATGTGAACTCGGTGCGGTTTGTCATGGCCGTGGTCGAGAGCGAGGCGCGGCGGCAGGTGGCGTTGATCGAGGATGGCGGGACGGTCGTGCAGGAGACGCGGCTGTACGATCCCGATCGGAACGAGACGCGGTCGATGCGGTCGAAGGAGGATGCGCACGACTATCGGTATTTTCCGGACCCGGATTTGTTGCCGTTGGTGTTGGAAGATGCGTTTGTCGAGGACTGCCGGGCTTCGTTGCCCGAATTGCCCGATGCGAAGCGGGCGCGGTATGTGTCGGCGCTGGGGTTGTCGGCCTATGATGCGGCGCAGTTGACGGCTGAGGTCGAGGCTGCGCGCGAGTTTGAGGCTTTGCTGGAGGCGGTGGCGGCGAAGGCTGGGAAGCCGGCCGCCGAGGTGGCCAAGCGGGTGGCGAACTGGTTGGGCTCGGAGCGGCCGGGGGTGTTGAATGCCGCCGGGGGTGAGGCGGATTTGGCGCGCAATACCGTCGCGGCGAATGTGGCGATTGTCGTGGCGACGGCTGGGGGCGTGATCTCTGGCAGCAAGGCGAAGGAGATCTTTGCCGGGTGGTTGACCGGGGGTGTGGCGGATCTGGCGGGCGAGATTGCCGCCAATCAGCAGACCAGCGATACCGGGGCGATTGATGCCGTGGTCGCCAAGGTGCTCGCCGACAATGCCGACAAGGTGGCGCAGTATCGCGCGGGCAAGGAGGCTTTGTTCGGCTTTTTTGTCGGGCAGACGATGAAGGCGATGGCGGGCAAGGCCAATCCGCAGGTGGTCAATGCGGCGGTGAAGGCGGCGTTGGGGTGATCGGCGGCTGCGTTAAGGCTCTGGCGGGGTTAGGGGAAAAGGCTTAGGTTGCTCGCCTGAAACAGGGGGAGCGGCCGGATGCGGGTGGGCGTCGCGGGAGTTGGGCTGGCGCTGGGCGCGCTGGTCGCGGGTGGGGCCCTTGCCCAAGGGTCGCCGCCGGGGACCGTGCAGGTGGTGCATGGCACGCCGAACGGGCCCACCACCGCGCGCGTGCTGGACGACGCGCTGGGCACCGTCGACATGGTGTTGCAGGCCGGCGGCGCCGGTGAGGGCGCGCGGCATGGGCGGCGGGGCAAAGGGGCTCGGCGGCGGACGGCGGGCGAGGCGACGCTGGCGGTGCCGGTGGCGGCCGGGGTGGGGCCGGGGGCTCTGCCGGTGCGGCGGGGCGCGCCTTTGGACAATGCGCAGGTGCTGGCGCTGACCCGTGCGGGGCTGGGCGATGCGGCGGTGACCGCCTTGGTGCAGACCAGCGGGGCGGATTACGATGTCTCGACGCCGGCGTTGATCGGACTGCGGCGCGCGGGGGTGGGCAGCGGGGTGATCGCCGCGATGATTACCCAGCAGGCCGGCGCCGATGGCGCGCGCGTGGAGCCCGATTCGCCCGATCCGTTGCAGCCGCATCCGCCGGGGGTCTATGTGCTGGCCGACTGGCTGGAGACGCCGCAGATGGTGGCGGTTCATGCCCTCGCCAGCGATCGGACGATGGTCGGGGGATTCCTTGGCTATGCCGTGGCGGGGGGGATGTTGCCTGTTCACTACAATGCGCTGGTGCCCGGGGCGCATGCCGCGTTGATGGCCGGGGCGCGGCGGCCGACGTTCTATGTCTATGCCGGCGCGGGGGTGCCCGATCCGACGACGCTGGCGCTGGTGCGCTTTGCCGTGAAGAAGGACGGACGGGTGGTCGGGATCGGGTCGGTCTCGTTCGCGGGCGCGCGCAATGGCGTGCCCGCCAAGCAATCGCTGCCGTTTGACGTGCGGGCGGTGGCGCCGGGGGTGACCGCCGTGCGGCCCGAGGATGACTTGCCGCCGGGCGAATATGGCTTTGTGCAGACCGCGCCGGGGATCGGCAGCGGCAACACCGTGGTGGCGACCAGCGATACCCGCGTGTTCGACTTTGCCGTGGGGGATGCGGCGGCGGTGGCGGCGCATGAGGGCGCGCGGCCTCTGCACGATGCGGGCTTTGCGCGCGCGCAGGGGGATGGGCCGACCGTCGCCGAGGTGATGCCGGTGGCGCTGGATTATCTCGACCGGTTGGCGCAGCCCGCGCGCAAGCAGGTGTTGAGCAAGGCCGAGAAGGCGGCCTCGGCGCCTTCGCAGTACCCTGGGGGCAAGTGAGTTCTAGCCGAGGCGGGTGCCGGTGAGCGGGTAGGTGCCGAAGAAGCCCGCCTTGACGGTGCCGGTGATCGCGTCGGGGGTGGCGGTGGCGGTGACTTCGAGGGTGACGGGCATCGGTTTGGTGACCGACATTTTCCACTGCGCGGTGTTGTCCGTGACGGTGCCGGTCAGGGGGACCTGGCCGATGTCGCCCTCGGCGTGGCCGGTGAGGGTGGTGGCGGTTTGCGTCAGGGTCAGGCGGGCGTGTTGCGGGCCTAGCGGGGTGGTGATGGTGATGTCGTAGAGGCCGGTGAACATGGTTCGGTCCTGTGGGCTGGAAGGTTCAAGGGTGAAGGGCGAGGGGCCATGACTTTGGTGGGGGTGCGCCTTGTCGTGGGGACGGGACTTGCGGCGAAGCCGCTTTTATAGCCTGCGGCGCGGCGAGGTTACGGGACGCGGTTGGCCGGCGCCTTGGTTGACAAGGTTGGGGGAGCGCGAGGGGCGTGCCCCTCGTGTCTTATCTTGTCCTGTTATTTTGGCGGAGCCACTTTCTCGATCGGCAGGCCGAGGGTGGCGAGTTGGGGTTCTACCTTCGCCGCATCGCCGACCACGACGAAGACCAGGCCATCGGGTTGCAGGTACTGCGCCGCCGCTGCGTTGAGGGCATCGGGGGTGAGGGCGCGCCAGCGGGCGGGGAGGGTGGCGTCGTAGGCATCCGGGCGGCCGAGGCGGGTGTTCGAGACGATCGCGCCGAGGAGCGCGCCACTGGTCTCGAAGGCGCCGGGGAGGGCGCGGATGTTGCCTTCGACGGCGCGGGTGCGCTCGGTGGGGGTGACGGGTTGGGTGGTGGGGAGCGCCTTCATGTCGGCGATGATGTGGGTGATGGCGTCGCCGGTGTGATCGGTCTGGACGGGGGCGAGGACGATCAGGCTGCGCGCGCCTTCGGGTTGGCGGATGGCGGCGTTGACGCCGTAGGACCAGCCTTTGTCCTCGCGCAGGTCCGAGTTGAGGCGCGAGAGGAAATCGTTGCCGAGGACGACGTTGGCCAGTGTCAGCGCTTCCTGGCGGTTGGCTTCGGCGTCGGCGGTGGGGCCCGATGGGATGCGGCCCTGCATGGGGAGGACGCGGCCGGCGACGATGACCGATTGCGGGCTGCCCGGGCGGTCGATCAGGACGATGCGCGGGGTGAGCGTGGGGGTGGGCTGGTTGATCGGTTTGGGCGCGGGGGCGGGGGTGGTGCTGTGCCAGTCGCCGAAGCGGGCGTTCAGGAGCGGGAGGAGCTGGGCCATGGTGATGTCACCGACGACGGTGATCGCGGCGTCTTGCGGGCGGAGCCAGCGGGCGTGGGCCGAGGCGATGGTTTGCGGGGTTTCGGCGGTGATGGCGGCGGGGGTGCCTAGGCCGTCCGCCGGGGCGGCGTAGGGGTGGCCGGGGCCGAACAGCAGGGGCCCAAGCGCGCGGATCGCCATCGAGGTGGGGGTGGTTTGGGCCTGGGCGATCTCGGCGAGGCGTTGGTGTTGGAGGCGGGTGAGGTCTGATGCGGCGAAGGCGGGGTGGCGGATGATGTCGGCCAGCAGCGCCAGCGAGGGGGCAAGGTTGGGGGTCAGCGCGGCGAGGGTGATCGACGAGGCGTCCATCGATTCGCCGGTGGCGATGGTGGCGCCGAGGCGTTCCTCGTCCGACAGGACGGCGGTGGCGTCGCGCGGGGTGGCGCCGGCGGTGCCCTGGGTGAGCATGGCGAGCATCAGGCCCTGGCGGCCGGGGGCTTCCTGCGCGTCGGAGGCGACGCCGGCGTTGAAATCGAGCTGGACCAGGACGCGGGGGATGGCCGTGCGGCGGGCTAGCGTGACGGGGATGCCGTTGGTGAGGGTCGCGTGTTCGAGGGTGGGCCAGGTGAGGTCCGCCGGGGGCGTGACCGGGGGTTGGGGGATGGGGGCGCCTTCGTTCACCGGCGGGACGGGGAGGTGGGGGTCTTTCGGGGGGGCGGGGCGGTTGTCGCCCCAGCCGCCCATGGTGGCGCCGTCCTCGGTGCGGGGGCCGGGGGTGACGGCGATCATCACCGCCGGGCGGGAGAGCCAGCGGCGGGCGGCGTCGCGCACCTGGGTGGGGGTGAGGGCGGCGATTTCGGCCAGTTCTTTGCGGTAGTGCGCGGGGTCGTTCGAATAGAGCAGGCCTTCCGCGAGGGTGCTGCCCTTGCCGCCGAAGCCGCCGACGACTTCGAGCGCGGCGATCTGGTCGGCGATGGTGCGGGTGACGGCGCGTTGCAGTTCGTCGGGGGTGGGGCCTTCGGTGAGGAATTTGGCGATTTCGGCGTCGAAGGCGGTTTCCGCCTGCGCGCGGGGGACGCCGGGGCGGACGTCCATGGTGGCGGTGAGAATGCCGACCTGCTCGTGCTGGTCGTCGTCCGCCGAGACGCCGGTGGCGAGTTGGGCGCCGCGCACCAGCGTGTTGTCGAGGCGGGAGGAGGCAAGGCCGCCGAGCACCGTCATGGCGATTTCGAGCGCGGGGGTATCGGGGTGGTTGAGGCCGGGGCCGCTCCACGCGCGGGTGAGGCGGAGGGTGGCGACCTGGTCGGTCATCTCGCGGTGGAGGGGGGCGGGGAGGGTGATGGGGCCGGCGGTGACGGGCGCGACTTTGGGGCCCGGGGGGATGGCGGCGTAGTAGTGTTCCACCAAAGGCTTGGCGGTGGCGGCGTCGATGTCGCCCGAGAGGACGAGGATGGCGTTGTTGGGCGCGTAATGCGCGCGGTACCAGTCGCGCACGTCGGGGAGGCTGGCGGCGTCGATGTCGGCCATCGAGCCGATCGTGGCGTGGTGATAGGGGTGGCCGATGGGGAACAGCGCCTCGCCGGTGGCGTAGCCGGTGAGGGCGTAGGGCTGGTTGTCGTCCTGACGCTTTTCGTTTTCGACGACGCCGCGTTGTTTATCGAGTTTGTCTTGGGTCACGGCGCCGAGGAGGTGGCCCATGCGGTCCGATTCGAGGAACAGCGCGAGGGGGAGCGCGCCCGTCGGGACCGTTTCCACATAGTTGGTGCGATCGTACCAGGTGGAGCCGTTGTTGCCGGCGCCGGCGGCTTCGAGGGGTTCGTCGAAGCTGGGGGCGTTGGCGCTGCCGCCGAAGAACAGGTGTTCGAAGAGGTGCGCGAAGCCCGTACGGCCCTCGGGCTCGTTCTTGGAGCCGACGCGGTAGTAGGTGGTGACGCCGACGATGGGCGCCTTGCGGTCGGTGTGGATCAGGACGGTGAGGCCGTTGGCGAGGGTGAACTGTTCGTAGGGGATGTTCACGTTGGCGATCAGGGCGCTGATCGGGGCGGGGGCGGGTTGCGGTTGGGCGAGGGACGGCGTGGCGATCGCGAGGGCGAGGAGCGAGATGGCAGCGTTCCTCGAAAAAGTGGGGCGGATCATTTAGGAGTCCTGTCTTGGGAGGCCGGGGCGCAGTCGCCCCAGACCATGATCGGGGTGACGAAGCGTTCGTCCCATGTTTGCACCAGCGCGACCGGGTGGCAATTGGCATGGACGTAAGTCTGCACGGCGCGCCACGTTGTCCAGTTTACCGGGAAGTTGCGCGGGGCGAGGGTGGAGATCACCGCGCCGGGGTGGGCGGCGAGGACGCGCGCGACTTCGGCGTTGGTGTCGAACTGGCTGACGTTGCGTTCGGCGAGCTGGTTGAGGTGGTGGGGGAACACCAGGGGCGTGAGGAAGGGGCGGTTGGCGAGCGCATAGACTGAGGTGGGGCCATCGAACACCAGCAGGCCTCTGCCATGGTCATGCTGAACGGCGGCCGACGCGAGGGCGGTGACCGAGGTGCGGCTGTGCATTTGCCATGCGCGGTCCCACGGGTGGTACCAGACGAACGTCCACGCGATCAGGGCGAGCGCGGCGGGGCGGCCCGCGGAGGGTCTGGCGAAGAGCGATGCGGCGGTGACGGTGAGGGGGACGAGCGCGGGGAGCGCGTAATGCGCGAAGTAGTGCGGGACCGAGAGGAAGCCCACTGTGGCGGCGGCGAGCCAGAGGGCGAGGTAGGTTCTGGCATGGGATTTGGGTTGGGTGGCCAGCGCGGCGAGGGTGACGGCGAGCAGGGGGGCGAGGCGGACGGCGGTGGAGGCGGCCTGACCGTGGATCTCACGCGCGGTGAGGGGGGCTTTGACGAGGTTGGAGAGGACCATCGCTTGCCACCATGCGGCGAAGTGGTGGTGCGCGGCGTAGAAGGTGGCGCAGGCGAGGGTGGGGAGGGTGACGAGGAGGGCGAGGGTGAGGGCGCGGGGGATCAGGTGCGCGCGCGGGGTGTGGGCGAGGATCCAGCCGAGGAGCAGCGCGCTCTCGAACAGGGCGGTTTGCTTGATGGTGATGGCGAGGCCGCAGAGGAGCGCGGTTGTGGCGGCTTTGGCCGGGGTGGGGCGGTAGGCGAGGAGGGCGGCGAGGGCGATGGGGAGGTTGTAGAACACGGGGCTCTGGCCCGAGTAGCCGTCGAGCGGGCCGAGGGTGGCGAGGTAGGTGAGGCCGGCGAGGAGCGCGGCGGGGCGGGGCGTTTGGGGGATGGTTTCGGCGAGGCGGGCGATGGTGAGCGCGGTGGCGGCGGCGCTGAGCGTGGCGGCGACTTGCCAGACCACGGGCGCGGGGGAGATGGCGGCGAGCGCGTAGTAGATCAGGAACAGGCCGAGCGGCTTGCGGTCCCAGACGTCGACGTAGGGGAGCAGGCCGTGGTGCATGCGGGCGCCGACGAGGGCGTAGAACTGGTCGTCGGCCATGGGGGCGGGGTTGCCGTAGACCGAGCAGCGCAGCGCGATGGCGGCGATCAGGAGGATCAGGGCGAGGGCCCAGGTTGGCAGGCGGTTCGTGGTGGTCATGCGCGCGTATCCCCCCGGTTGGCGCTTTTTTTCCGCGCGGGGCCGGGCGTTTGCGCGCGGTCACGGCGGGGTGGTGCGGCGGTGGTAGAGATTGTGCCGCCGGCTGGGAAGGTTGTGGCGCCTCAGGCGTTACGAAATTGCTGGTGTGGGGGTTGTGCCCCTCTTGTGTGGCCGATGGGCAACACTACCTTGGGCGCGAACAGGAGGATTTTGGTCCCATGAACATCGAAAGCTTTACCGACCGCGCCAAGGGCTTTTTGCAGGCGGCGCAGATGTTGGCGATCCGGCAGGGGCATCAGACGATCAAGCCCGAGCACGTGCTCAAGGTGCTGCTGGAGGACCAGGAGGGCATGGCGGCGCAGTTGATCGGGCGCGCGGGCGGGGTGGCCAAGCTGGCCGAGGCGGAGATCGACAAGGCCTTGGCCAAGGTGCCGGTGGTGTCGGGCGCGGGGGCGCAGGGGCAGCCGGGGTTTGAGAACGATACCGTGCGGGTGCTGGATCAGGCGGAGCAACTGGCCAAGAAGGCCGGGGATTCGTTTGTGCCGATCCAGCGCGTGTTGCAGGCCTTGGCGTTGAGCGCGGGGCCTGCCGGGGTGGCTTTGAAGGCGGCGGGGGTGACGGTGCCCGCGCTGGAGGAGGCCATTCGCAGCGTGACGGGGGGGCGGTCGGCGGACAATGCCTCGGCCGAGAACGCCTATGAGGCGATGAAGAAGTATGCGCGCGATCTGACCGAGGCGGCGCGGGCGGGGAAGCTGGATCCTGTCATTGGGCGGGACGAGGAGATCCGGCGGACGATCCAGATTCTGGCGCGGCGGACGAAGAACAATCCGGTTTTGATCGGTGAGCCGGGGGTGGGGAAGACGGCGATTGCGGAAGGGCTGGCGCTGCGGATTGCCAATGGGGATGTGCCGGATACGCTGAAGGACCGGCGGTTGATGGCGCTCGATATGGGGTCGTTGATTGCGGGGGCGAAGTATCGCGGGGAGTTTGAGGAGCGGTTGAAGGCGGTTCTGGATGAAGTGCGCGGGGCCGAGGGGGAGATTATTCTCTTTATCGACGAGATGCATACCTTGATCGGCGCGGGCAAGGGCGAGGGGGCGATGGATGCGGGGAACCTGCTGAAGCCGGCTTTGGCGCGCGGGGAGTTGCACTGCATCGGGGCGACGACGCTCGATGAGTACCAGAAGTATGTCGAGAAGGATGCGGCCTTGCAGCGGCGGTTTCAGCCGGTGTTTGTCGGCGAGCCGACGGTGGAGGATACGATCTCGATCCTGCGGGGTCTCAAGGATCGGTATGAGCTGCATCACAAGGTGCGGATTACCGATGGGGCGATCGTGGCGGCGGCGACTTTGAGCAACCGGTACATTGCGGATCGGTTTTTGCCGGATAAGGCGATCGATTTGATGGATGAGGCGGCCTCTCGCATCCGCATGGAGGTCGAGTCGAAGCCCGAGGAGATCGAGAATCTCGATCGGCGGATCGTGCAGTTGAAGATCGAGGAAATGGCGTTGAGCCGCGAGAGCGATGCCGCCTCGCGCGATCGGTTGGCGGCTTTGCGCGAGGAATTGGCGAATATCGAGCAGCAGTCGGCCGAGTTGACCACGCGGTGGCAGAATGAGCGCGACAAGCTGGCGGCCGAGGGGCGGTTGAAGGAGCAGTTGGATGCTGCGCGCGTGGAATTGGAGCAGGCGCAGCGGGCGGGGGACTATGGGAAGGCCGGGGAGCTGACCTATGGCCGGATTCCCGAGCTGGAGCGGCAGTTGGATGAGGCGCAGGGGGTCTCGGCCAATGCGATGTTGCGTGAGGAGGTGACGTCCGAGGACATTGCGGGGGTGGTCTCGCGGTGGACCGGGGTGCCGGTTGAGCGGATGTTGCAGGGGGAGCGGGAGAAGCTGCTGCGGATGGAGCAGGTGATTGGCGCGCGCGTGATCGGGCAGGCGGATGCTGTGACGGCGGTTTCCAAGGCGGTGCGGCGGGCGCGGGCGGGGTTGCAGGATCCCAATCGGCCGTTGGGGTCGTTTCTGTTCCTTGGGCCTACGGGGGTGGGGAAGACCGAGTTGACCAAGGCGTTGGCGGGGTTCTTGTTTGACGATGACTCGGCGATGGTGCGGATCGACATGTCCGAGTTTATGGAGAAGCATGCCGTCAGCCGGTTGATCGGGGCGCCTCCGGGGTATGTCGGGTATGATGAGGGCGGCGTGCTGACCGAGGCGGTGCGGCGGCGGCCCTATCAGGTGGTGCTGTTCGATGAGGTCGAGAAGGCGCATCCAGATGTGTTCAACGTGTTGTTGCAGGTGTTGGACGACGGGCGGCTGACCGATGGGCAGGGGCGGGTGGTCGACTTTACCAATACGTTGATCATTTTGACCTCGAACCTGGGGTCGCAGTATCTGGCCAATGTTGAGGAGGGGCAGCCGGCGTCCAGCGTCGAGCCGCAGGTGATGGAGGTGGTGCGGGCGCACTTCCGGCCGGAGTTCCTGAACCGGCTGGACGAGATCATTCTGTTCCACCGGCTGGGGCAGGAGCACATGGGGCCGATTGTCGAGATCCAGGTGGGCCGGGTGCAGTCGTTGTTGAAGGATCGGAAGATCGTGCTGCAACTGACTCAGGGGGCGGAGCGCTGGTTGGGGCGGGTCGGGTATGATCCTGTGTATGGTGCTCGGCCGTTGAAGCGGGCGGTGCAGCGGTATTTGCAGGATCCTCTGGCGGAGAAGTTGTTGGCCGGGGAGGTGCCGGATGGGTCTGTCGTGCGGATCGACGAGGGGGATGGGGCCTTGCGGATGGAGGTGGCTTGAAGGGGTAAGGGTCAAGGGCGAGGGGCACGCCCCTCGCGCTCCCCGGGCTTTGTCGGCGTGGCGGGTGGGTTCGGCGTTGAGGAACGTCGCGGCGCCGCAGGCTGTTTATGGCGGCTTCGCCGCAAGCGTTCGCGGCGTTGGGGCCTTGCCGGGGGCGCGGAAGGGTGCAGGCCCCGCGTGACCTGTGCAGTAACGGGGGTGCAGGGGGCCCCCGCCCCCTGCTTTCAGCCTTCTTCGACCTCTTCCGCGATCTCTTCCACGTCCACCGAGACTTCCATCTGTTGCCCGCCGCCGCCGAAGAAGACGCCGTCGATCGGGGCGACGTCGGCATAGTCGCGGCCCATGCCGACGACGATGTAATCCCCGCCGCACAGGGCGTTGTTGGTGGGATCGAAGCCGATCCAGCCGAGCTGCTCGCCGCACCACAGGGCGACCCAGGCGTGCATCGCATCGGCGCCGATCAGGCGGGGTTGGCCCGGCGGCGGGAGCGTGCGCAGGTAGCCGCTGACGTAGGCCGCCGGGATGCCGAGCGCGCGGGCGGCGACGATCATCACATGGGCGAAATCCTGGCACACGCCGCGCGCGGTGATGAAGGCCTCGGCCGGGGGGGTGTCGGCGCGGGTGGCGGTGTCGTCGTAGGTGAAGTGGGCGTGGGTGGCCGCTGTCAGGGTGTGGGCGAAGGTGAGGATGGTGTCCGCAGCGGGGAGCCTGGCCGCCCAGCGGGCGATCGCGGGGACGGGCGCGGCGATGGGCGAGGCGAAGAGGTAGGCCGCCGGGCCGAGGGCGCTGAGATCGGGGACCGTCAGGGCGGTTTCGCGGATGTCCGCGAGGGTGGGGCCGGGGTCGTCCGCCGCGACGGGGGGGTGGTCGGCGACGGTGGCGGTGAAGCGGCTCTCGATCGTGAGTTCGGTCAGCGGCTCGCGGATGGTCAGGTGGCTGCGGTTGACCACGAAGGGGCCGGTGTCGCTGGCGATGGTGGTGGGGCGCGGGTCGATGCGCAGGCGGTAGTCGGCGATCTGTTGGCCTGGCCAGTGCGCGGGGCGCAGGCGCAGGTTGAAGCGGGCGAGGCGCACCTCGCCGGCATAAGTCACGCGGGTGATGTGGCGGACGCGGTAATGCATGGGTGTGGCTTTGTCCGGCGCGGGGCGGGTCAGGCGAGGAAGCTGGGGCGGCCGATGTCGGCGGTGCTTTCGAGATGCAGGAAATAGCGCGCCGAGATCGCTTCGGACAGGGCAATCAGATCCTGTTCGGTGGCGGCGAGGCGGGTGTCATCCCAATCCGCCACGGTGGTGGATTGCAGCGGCGCGAGCAGGGCACGGGCGCGGCGCAGGGGTTCCTCGGGCGGGAGATCGTCGCGCAGGCGGGGGAGCGCGGCGATGTGGCCGGCCAGCGATTCGACCTGGAACACCAGCGCGCGCGGGTTGGCGGGATCGAGGATCAGCAGGTCGTAGACCGGGTCCTGCGCGGCGGTGGCGAGGTAGCGCGAGTGGTAGGTGATCTGGCTGTCGCAGAGATCGAGGAGCGCGCCGAGGGTCTCGGGGGTGGGGGCGCTCTCGCCGCGCAGGTGGCGCAGGGTGCGGCAAGTCGCCAGCGCGCGTTCGAGCCGGCGGCCGATTTCGAGGAAGTGCCACGCCGGGCCGCGCAGCATGTTCTCCGCCGCGAGGCCTGAGAGGGCGCCGAAGCGTTCGACCAGTTGGCGGGCGGCGCCGAGCAGCGCGCCGGGGCGGTTGCTATCCAGCGTGGGGGCGGGGCGGCTGGCCATGCGCCACACATCGGGGGCGAAGCGATCGCGCAGGAGCAGCGCGACATCGCGGATGGTGGCGAGCAGGCCGGCGATCGAATCGGACTGGGCGCGGTCGGTGAGGACGGCGTGGCAGGCCTCGGCCAGGGGGCCGGCGGCCTGCTTGGCGGTGAGCGCGCCGGTGGCGACCAGCAGGTCGAGCAGCAGGGTCTGCACCTCGGGGTTGGCGCTCCAGGTGTCGGCCATGGCGCTGCCGAGGAGCGAGCGCAGGACGCGGGTGGTCATCTCCGCGCGCTCGGCATAGCGGCCGAACCAGAACAGGTTGTCCGCCGCCTGGCTGGGGAGGATGCCACCCTGGCGCCGCACCGAGGGCGGGGCGGCGAGGCGGATCGGGGGGAGGCGTTTGGCGGCGTCGGTCTCGACGATGCACAGGTCGGCCGAGAGGTCGCCCTCGCCGATCAGCGTGGTCATCATCTCGCCCGAGGCGGAGAGGCGCGCGAAGCCGCCGGGCATGACGTGCCACGCGCCATCCGCCCCGCGCGCGAGGAAGGCGCGGACGGTGAAGGCGCGGGGGGCGAACTGATCGCCGATCAGCGCCGGGGTGGTGGAGAGGTGGACGATCTCCTGCCCGCAGTAATCCATCGGGCGGCGCTGCATCGCGGCGATCAGCGCGGCGCGGTGTTCGGGGGCGAGCGTGGCGGGGGCGACGCTGGCGCCGGTGATGCCCTCTGCCCCGCGCCCGAAGGCGGGGGCGATGACGAGATCGTCCAGCCGGCTGGCGACGGTGGCGGCCTCGCGCGGTTGGCCGCACCACCAGGTGGCGATGTTGGGGAGGATCGGCGCCTCGCCCAGCACGATCTCGCAGAGGCGGGGGAGGAAGGCGGCGAAGGCGGGGCTTTCGAGCACCTCCACCCCCGGCCAGTTGGCCATGGCGAGGCTGCCGCGCGTCCACGCGTTGAACAGATCCGGCACGCCGAGCGAGGAGCGGGCATCGAAGTTCAGCGGATCGAGCGCGTTGCTGTCGATCCAGCGCCACAGGCCGTCGATGCGTTTGGGGCCGGCGATGGTGCGCACGAACAGGCGATCGTCGCTGACGATGAGGTCGCGGCCCTCGACCAGCGGGAAGCCGAGGTAGCGGGCAAGGTGCGCCTGTTCCGGGTAGGACTGGTTGAAGCGGCCGGGGGTGAGGAGGGCGATGCGCGGTTCGTCACGCGGGCAATCGGCGGCGATGCCGGCGCGCAAGTGGACGAAGAAATCGGCGAGGCGGCGGGTCTGGATGTCGCCCAGCAAGGCGCCGGTGGCGCGGGAGAGCGCGAGGCGGTTTTCCAGCGCATAGCCGATGCCGTTGGCGAGGCGCAGGCGATCGGCGAGGACGCGCCACTGGCCGAGCGGCCCGCGCGCGAGATCGACCGCGCAGACGTGGACCATATGCCCGCGATCGGGGGTGAGGCCGACCATGTTGCGCGCGAAAAAGCGGCTGCCGGTGATGGCCGCCGCCGGCAGGTGGCCTTGCGCGACGAGGGTCTGGGGCCCGTAGATGTCGGCCGCGATGTGTTCGAGCAGGGTGGCGCGCTGGATCAGGCCGCGCTCCACCTCGGCCCATTCGTCGGCGCCGACGAGGAGCGGCATCGGGGTCAGGGGCCAGGGGCGCTCGTCGCTATCCCCGGCGATGCGGAAGGAAAGGCCGAGATCGGCGATCTGGCGCGCGACGAGATCGTGCGCCGGCATCCCCGCCTCACGCGCGAGGGTGGTGAGGGTTTCGGCGGCGGTCTGCCATTTGGCCGTGACCGCCGGGGGGGCGTGGCGGAACAGGTCGCCGGCATCGACCTCGTCCGGATAGGCGGCCAGAGGGTTGGTGGGCGGCTTGGCGCGCGGTTTGGTGCCGGCGGGGCGGGGATCGGGCATTTTAGGGGCGCGGAGGACGGCGGAGGTCCAGCGTCAGCGGGTACTCGCCGGGCAGTTCCTCGGGCGGGGTGGGGATCCAGCCGGGGGTGTGGCCGTTGGCCTGAAAGCGGGTCTGGCGGCGCGATTCGGCCTCCAGCGCGTTGACCGGGACGGTCTCGTAACTGCGGCCGCCGGGGTGGGCGACGTGGTAGACGCAGCCGCCGAGCGAGCGGTTGCTCCAGCTATCGTAGATATCGAAAGTGAGCGGGGCGTGGGGGGCGAGGTGCGGGTGCAGGCAGTTGGCCGGCCACCACGCCTTGTAACGCACGCCGCCGACGCCCTCTCCCGGGGTGCCGGTGGGGTGCATCGGCACGCGGCGGCCGTTGCAGGTGATGATGTGGCGGCCGGGTTGCAGGTTGGTGGCGCGGACTTGCAGGCGCTCGGTCGAGCTGTCGACGTAGCGCACGGTGCCGCCGATCGCGCCGGTCTCGCCGAGGACGTTCCACGGTTCGAGCGCGTGGGCGATTTCGAGCGTGACCTCGCCGCCGGTGACGGTGCCGTGGGTGGGGAAGCGGAACTGGCGCTGGGCCTCGAACCAGACGGGATCGAAGTCATAGCCGGCGCGGCGCAGATCATCGAGGACATCGGTGAAGTCCTGCCAGACGAAGTGGGGGAGCATGAAGCGATCGTGCAGCGTGGTGCCCCAGCGGATCAGATCGCCCTCTTGCGGCTGGCGCCAGAACCATGCGGCGAGCGCGCGCAGCAGGAGTTGCTGGGCGAGGCTCATCTTCGGTTCGGGGGGCATTTCGAAGCCGCGGAACTCGACCAGGCCGAGGCGGCCGGTGGGGCCATCGGGGCTGAACAGCTTGTCGATGCAGATTTCGGTGCGGTGGGTGTTGCCGGTGACATCGACCAGCAGGTTGCGCAGCAGGCGGTCGACCAGCCATGCGGGGGGCTGGGGCGACCATGGGCCGGGGACTTGCGCGAGGGCGATTTCGAGTTCGTAGAGGCCTTCGTGGCGGGCCTCGTCGATGCGGGGGCTCTGGCTGGTCGGGCCGATGAACAGGCCGGAGAACAGGTAGCTGAGCGCGGGGTGGCGTTGCCAGTAGATCACGAAGGATTTCAGCAGGTCGGGGCGGCGGATGAAGGGGCTGTCCAGCAGGCTGGGCCCGCCGAGGACGATGTGGTTGCCGCCGCCGGTGCCGGTGGCGCGGCCATCGACCATGAACTTGTCCGCGGTGAGGCCTTCCTCGCGCGCGATGCGGTAGAGGGTTTCGGTGATCTCCACCTGTTCGCGCCAGTTGGTGGCGGGGTGGATGTTGACCTCGATCACGCCGGGGTCGGGCGTAACTTTGAGGACCGCGAGGCGCGGGTCTGGCGGCGGGGGATAGCCCTCGATGCGGATCGGGAGCTGGGTTTCCTCGGCCACCTGTTCGACGCTGGCGACGAGGTCGAGCCAGTCTTCGAGCGCCTCGACGGGGGGGAGGAACACGCAGAGGTGATCGCCCTTGGGCTCGACGGTGATGGCGGTGCGGACGGCGCCCTCGATCGCGAACTGATGGACGTGGGTCTGGAGGTCGTCGTTGTGGGGGCTATCGACCGAGATCGAGCGTTGAGCGACGGTCGATTCGCGCACCTGGTGGGCGCGTTCGACGACTTGCGTGCGGATGTCGGGCAGGGGCTCGCGCGGTTCGGCGGTGTCGCGGGCGTTGATGAAGGGGTAATCCGAGGGGACCACATAGGGCAGCGCGCCCAAGGGCAGGCGATAGCCCAGCGCACTGTCGCCGGCGACGGCATAGAGCACGCCGCGACGGACTTTCCAGCGCTCCGAGCGCCACAGGGCGGGGGCGGGCTGTTGCGCGGCGGCCTGCCACCAGCGCTGGACCGGCAGGACATAGCCCGAGGGCTTGGACAGGCCGCGCTGGAAGGTGCGGATGAAGCGGGCGCGTTCTTCCGGGTTATCGAGTTTGGGATCGGTGGGCGGCGTGTTCTCCGGCAGCATGGCCTCGCGCACGATCCAGTCGGCGGCGTCCTCGAACACCGGCTGGGTGAATTCGGGATCGATGCCGAGGACGATCGCCGTCTCGCGCATGAAGTGGTCGGCGTCCTTGTCGTCGAGCGGCTTGGCCGGGGGCGTTTCGGGCAGGGTGGAGGGGGCGATGAGTTTCTCGTCCTTCCACACCGGCACGCCGTCGCGGCGCCAGTAGATCGAATAGCCCCAGCGCGGGAGCGATTCGCCGGGGTACCACTTGCCCTGGCCGTGGTGGAGCAGCGAGCCGGGGGCGAATTCTTCGCGCAGGCGGCGGATCAGGCGGTCGGCGAAGTAGGCCTTGGTGGGGCCGACGGCGCCGGCGTTCCATTCGTCCGCCTCGAAATCGCCGTCGCGGATGAAGGTGGGTTCGCCGCCCATGGTCAGGCGCATGTCCTGCGCGGCGATGTCCTCGTCCACCTTGTCGCCGAGTGCGATCAGCGCGTCCCAGCGGTCCTCGGTGAAGGGCTTGGTGATGCGCACCGCCTCGGCGATGCGGGCGACGTCCATCTCGAAGTGGAAATCGGTCTTGGCCGGTTCGAGCAGCGCGCCCTCGATCGGGGCGGCGGAGCGGTAATGCGGGGTGGCGCACAAGGGGATGTGGCCCTCGCCCGCGAACAGCCCCCAGGTGGCGTCGAGGCCGATCCAGCCGGCGCCGGGCAGATAGACCTCCGCCCAGGCGTGGAGATCGCAGACATCCTGCGCGACGCCCTTTGGCCCATCGACGGGGACGACATCGGGGGTGAGCTGAATCGAGTAACCCGAGACGAAACGCGCGGCAAAGCCCAGCCGACGCATCAGGTTGACCAGCAGCCACGCCGAATCGCGACACGAGCCGGTGCCGATCTCCAGCGTTTCCTCAGGGTTCTGCACGCCCGGTTCCATGCGGATGACGTAGCCCACCTCGCGGTTGACCGTCTGGTTCACCTTGACGAGGAAATCGATCGTCAGCCCGGTGTACCCGGTGAGGCCGGCGAGCATCTTTTCGAACAGCGGGCCTTCCGCTTCATCGATATCGAGATAGGGGGCGAGGTCTTCCGCCAGATCGCCGGTGTAGGCGAAGGGATATTCCTCGGCGTAGTCCTCGACGAAGAAATCGAACGGGTTGATCACGATCAGGTCGGCCAGCAGGTCCACCTCGATCTCGAAGTGATCCACCGGATCGGGGAACACCACCCGCGCCAGCCAGTTGCCGTGCGGGTCCTGTTGCCAGTTGATGAAGTGGTTCGGCGGGCTGATCTTCAGCGCGTAGCTGGGCACCGCCGTGCGGCTGTGCACCGCCGGGCGGAGCCGGATCACCTGTGGGCCCAGGGCCACGCGGTGATCATAGGTATAGCGGGTGAGGTGGTGGAGCTTCGCCTTGATCATGGGGGATAGAGTGCGGCATCGCGTGTTGCGCCGCAACAGGATTTCGTGGGGGAGCGGGTGGAAGTTAAGGATAATGCGAGGGACGCGTTGCCGGTGCCGGTTTCTCGAGAGAAACCGGAAGGCCTCGCGCTCCCTGTTCCTTGTCGGCGTGGGGGTGGGCCGGGGGCGTTGGATGAGGTTGCCGCGCCGCAGGCTGTTATGGCTGCTTCGCCGCTGGCGCTGTTGTGGCGGGTGTTGCGCGAGGGCCTCGCCGGGGGCGCGGGGCGGTGAAGGCGCGCGTGAGCTATGCAGTCATGGGGGTGCAGGGGGCTGCCGCCCCCTGCTTGTCCTCGATTACTGGGCTTTCTTGCGAAGGCGGAACGCGTGGAGCAGGGGCTCGGTGTAGCCGCTGGGCTGGGTGACGCCTTCGAAGACCAGCGCGCGGGCGGCTTGATAGGCGAGGCCGTTGCTGCCGGTGGGCGGCACATCCTGGGCGCTGCCGGTGAGGGGTTCGTAGGCGGGGTCGGTGGCGTTCTGGGCGTCGACCTTGTCGGCCATGCGGAGGAGGGCGGCGTCGATGTCGGCGGCGCTGACGATGCCGTGGAGGAGCCAGTTGGCCATGTGCTGCGACGAGATGCGCAGGGTGGCGCGGTCTTCCATGAGGCCGATGTCGTGGATGTCGGGGACTTTGGAGCAGCCGACGCCTTGATCGATCCAGCGGACGACGTAACCGAGGATCCCTTGCGCGTTGTTGTCGAGTTCCTGGGCGATGTCGGCGGGGGTCCAGGTGGGGTTTTGGGCGACCGGGATGGTCAGGAGTTTCGACAAAGGCGCGATGGGTTCTGCCGCGCGGGCGGCGCGGCGTTGGGCGACGTCGATGCGGTGGTAGTGGGTGGCGTGGAGGACGGCCGCCGTGGGTGACGGGACCCAGGCGGTGTTGGCGCCGGTGAGGGGGTGGGCGGCCTTTTGCGCGAGCATGTCGGCCATGCGGTCGGGCATGGCCCACATGCCTTTGCCGATCTGGGCGCGGCCGTCGAGGCCGCAGGCGAGGCCGATCTGGACGTTGCGGTCCTCGTAGGCGGCGATCCAGTCGGTGGATTTCATGTCGGCTTTGCGCAGCATCGGCCCGGCGCGCATGGCGGTGTGGATCTCATCCCCCGTGCGGTCGAGGAAGCCGGTGTTGATGAAGACGATGCGGTGGCGGACGGCGTGGATCGTGGCGGCGAGGTTGGCCGAGGTGCGGCGTTCCTCGTCCATGACGCCGATTTTCAGTGTGTGGCGGGGGATCTGGACGAGGTCCTCGACCGAGTCGAACAGGGCGTTGGCGAAGGCGGCTTCTTCCGGCCCGTGCATCTTGGGTTTGACGATGTAGAGGCTGCCGGCGCGGCTGTTGGTGCGGTTTTTGAGGTCGGTCAGGCCGATCAGGCCGGTGAGGATGGCGTCGAGGATGCCTTCGGGGGCTTCGGCGCCGCCCGGCAGGTGGATCGCGGGGGTGGTCATCAGGTGGCCGACGTTGCGGATGAACATCAGGCTGCGGCCGGGGAGGGTGAATTGGGTGCCGTCCGGGGCGGTGTAGGCGCGGTCCGGGTTGAGGCTGCGGGTCTGGGTCTGGCCGTTTTTGGCGAAGGTGTCGGTTAGGGTGCCTTGCAGGAGGCCGAGCCAGTTGCGGTAGGCGGCGACTTTGTCGTCTGCGTCGACGGCGGCGATCGAGTCTTCGAGGTCGGCGATGGTGGTCAGCGCGGCTTCGAGGGTGATGTCGGCGAGGTGGGCTTTGTCCGTCGCGCCGATGGGGTGGGTGGGGTCGATCACCAGCTCGATGTGCAGGCCGTTGTGGCGGAGGAGGATGTTGGTGCCCCCGCTCTTGTTTGGGGCGTGGCCGGCGAGTTGCGACGGGTCGGCGAGGGTGGGGGTTGAGCCGTCCCAGTCGCTCCACGAGCCGGTGGCGAGGGGGGTGGCGTCGTCGAGGAAGGCGCGGGCCCATTGGATGACCTGGGCGCCCCGGGCGGGGTCGTAGGCTTTGGTGGCGACGGTGCCGGGGATGGCGTCGGTGCCGTAGAGCGCGTCGTAGAGGCTGCCCCAGCGGGCGTTGGCGGCGTTGAGCAGGAAGCGCGCGTTGAGGATGGGGACGACGAGTTGCGGGCCGGCGAGGCGGGCGATCTCGGGATCGACGTTTTGCGGGTCGATCTGGAAGGGGGCGGGCTCGGGGGTGAGGTAGCCGATTTCGCGGAGGAAGGCTTCGAGCACGGCGGTGTCGACCGGTTGGCCGGCGCGGGCGGCGTAGAAGGCGTCGATGCGGGTTTGCAGCGCCTCGCGGGTGGCGAGGAGGGCGGCGTTTTGCGGGGCGTAGGTCGCGAAGATCTGGGCGACGCCTTGCCAGAAGGTGGCGGGGTCGAGGTTGGTTTGGGGGAGGGCTTCGCGTTCGATGAAATCGGCCAGCGGGGTGGCGACGGTGAGGCCGGCGCGTTGGGTGGTGGCGGGCGTCAGGGTGGCGGTCTGGGTCATGGCGGGGTCCTCCTCGGGTTGGGAGGGTTTTAGCGGATCGACGGGTGTTGCACTATCCGCTAAAGTTTCATCACAGTTGTGAGTGTGGGGCGCAAATAAGGGGGCGCAAATGGATCCGGACTATGCGTTGTTGGCGCGGGTGGTGGCGGCGGGATCGCTGTCCGCCGCCGGGCGGGAGATGGGGTTGTCCGCTTCGATGGTGTCGAAGCGGATCGGGCGGCTGGAGGCGCGGTTGGGGGTGCAGTTGTTGCACCGGACGACGCGGCGGATCGCGCTGACCGAGGCGGGGGCGCGGTTTCATGGCGAGCTGGTGGAGATCCTGGCGCGGTTGGGGGCGGCGGAGGCGGCGCTGACCGGGGCGGCGGCGGGGGCGGTGGGGCCTTTGAGCGTCTCGGCGCCGACCTCGTTTGGGCGGTTGCATGTGGTGCCGCATTTGCCGGCGTTTCTGGCGGCCTATCCGAAGGTGGCTTTGCGGTTCGATCTGTCGGACGCCTATGTCGATCTGATCGGGGGGCGGGTGGATGTGGCGATCCGCATCGCCGCGCGGGTGGATGCGGGGTTGGCGGCGGTGCGGCTGGCGGCGAATGCGCGGGTGGTCTGTGCGGCGCCCGCGTACCTGGCGGTGCATGGGGCGCCGGGGTCGCCGGAAGATCTGGCGCGGCATCGGGTGTTGGCGGCGGAGGGGCAGATGCCCTGGCGACTGGCGCGCGGGCGGCGCGAGGTGGTGGTGGACTTGCCATCGGCGGTGGCGACGAATTCCAGCGAGGTGGTGCGCGAGTTGGCCTTGGGGGGCGCGGGGGTGGCGTTGCGATCGCTGTGGGATGTGGGCGAGGCTTTGCGTGACGGGCGGTTGGTGCGGGTGTTGCCGGGCTGGGAGGGGACGCGGGGGGCGGCGATCTGGACGGTGCGGCGCGCGGGGGGCTATCCGGTGCCGGCGGCGGAGGCCTTTGTGGCGTTTATGGCGGGGCGGATCGATGGGGGGGATTGGGGGGAAGTGTAGAGGTTATGCGAGGGGCACGCCCCTCGCGCTCCCATACCCCGTCGACCTCAGCACCGCCCAACCCCCCACGGCGCAACGCCGCCGCGCCGCAGGTTATAAAGCCGCTACGCGGCATGGCCCACATTGGCCGGCCAAGCTGACCTCGCTCAAGTCATGGGAGCGCGAGGGGCCAACCGGTTTCTCTCGAGAAACCGGCACATCTGAGTCCCTCGCATTTCAGCTTTCTTCTCAGCCTTCAGGGCCGACCACCGCCCGTGAACGAACGATGGCCGGCCCCCTTGCGCACCGCCGGCGGGATCAGCCCGGCAGCGCGTAGGCCTTGAACGTGTCGGGACCCCATCGGTTAATCTCCGGTGCAGCGAGCGGGTTCCGGCGGGGGGCGCGGATTTGCGCGAATTTTTAGGGGGATGCCGGGGCGGGGCCTGCGCTTTGTGTGGATTTCGCGCGGGGGGTGGGGCGGCTAGGCTGGGCGCGTGACTTTGGGGAGAGCGTGCGATGAAGGCGGCCTGGTATAGCGAGAACGGGGGGCCGGAGGTCTTGCACTATGGCGAGGTGGCGGACCCGGTGGTGGGGGCGCGCAGCGTGCTGGTGCGGGTGGCGTGGATCTCGATCGAGGGGGGGGACTTGTTGAACCGGGTGCATACGCCGCCCGCCCGGGTGCCGTTTGTGCCGGGGTATCAGGCCTCTGGCGAGGTGGTGGCGGTGGGGGACGAGGTCTCGCGCGTGCGCGTGGGGGACCGGGTGGTGGCGTTCGATTGGGGCGGGAGCCATGCCGAGCTGTTCTGCGTGCCCGAGCACTATGTCTACCCGGTGCCCGAGGGGATGGACTTGCAGGCGGCGGCGACCGTGCCGGTGGCGGTGGGGACGGCGTTCGATGCGCTGTTCACCTATGGTGGGTTGCGCGGGGGCGAGACCGTGTTGGTGCAGGGGGCGGCTGGCGGCGTTGGCCTCGCGGCGGTGCAACTGGCCAGTGCGGCGGGGGCGGTGGTGATCGGCACGGCCGCCGGGGCGGAGCGGTTGGAGCGGGTGCGCGGGTTCGGGATGGCGCATGGGATCGACTATCGCAGCGAGGATATTGCCGCGCGGTGTCGCGAGGTGACCGGCGGCAAGGGCGTCGATCTGGTGCTCGATCTGGCCGGGGGGCGGGGGAAGGATGCCCTCGTGGCGGCGTTGCGCGGGCATGGCAGGTATGCGGTGATCGGGGCGGCGGAGGGGACTTTGCCGTCGTTCGGGTTCTTTGAGATGATCCGCAAGGCGATGCAGGTGACCGGGATCTCGTTCGGGCGCGACATGCATACCGAGCGGGTGCGCGGGTTGGTGGCGGATCTGTTGGCACGGGTGGCCGAGGGGCGGCTGCGGATGCCGGTGGCGCACGTGTTTGCGTTGAGCGAGGTGCGCGAGGCACACCGGTTCGTCGCCGAGGGGCATCCGTTCGGGCGGGTGGTGATGGCGGTTTAGGTCTGGAAGCGAGGCGAGGGGAAGTTGAAAGGATAGAAGCGAGGGACACGTCCCTCGCGCTCCCTCATCGTTGTCGGCGTGGCGGGGGCCGTCGGCGTTGTGCGAGGTTGCCGCGCCGCAGGCTACATGTTGCGGCTTCGCCGCGGGCGCTGTGGTGCGGGCATAGCGCGTGGCCATGATGCACAACGGTGCTGGCCCGCGCGGCGTGGACAAGGCATGGGGGTCCGGGGGTTGTGACCCCCGGCCTTCACCCTGTTACTTCTGCCCCCACGACGTGACCCGCAGTGGTGGGTCTTTCTCGGGCGGCGCATCCGTCCAGCCGAGGCCGAGCGCCTTTTGCACCGCGATGTAATCCAGCGTCAGTTGCGCGCTGGCCTGCTCGACGGCGATCTGGGCGCTGAGGTCCTGAAGCTCGATATCGAGTTGGTCGATCAGGGAGCTGGTGCCGGCGGCGTAGCGCTGGTTGTTGAGGCGGGCGGCGTTGGCGGCGCTGTGTTGCGACTGGGCGAGGTTGCCGAGTTGCTGGCGCGTGGCGCCGAAGCGGGCGAGGCTGTCCTCGGCGTCTTGCAGGGCGGCGAGGACTTGCTTGCGGTACTGGGCTTCGGCTTCGTCGCGCTGGGCCTCTGCCTGGTGGACGGTGGCCTGGGTCTTGCCCCAATCGAGCAGCGGCCAGGAGAGCTGCGGCATCAGGATCGCGGCGAAGTCCGAGGGGTTGACGATGTCGCCCGGGCTGGTGCCGCCGAGGCCGAACAGGCCGGTGAACTTGAGCGTCGGCAGCAGCTTCGCCTGTTTGGCGCCGACGGTGGCGGTGGCGGCGGCGAGCTGGCGCTCGGCCGCGCGGATGTCGGGGCGGTGCGCGATCAGCGTGGCGGGATCGCCGATGGCGACCGAGGCCGGCGGCAGCGGCGGCGCGGCGGGGGTGGCGGCGGGGGCGAGCGCGGCGTCGAGCGTGCCGGGGACGCGGCCGGTGAGGACCGCCAGCGCATCCTGATAGGCGGCGACTTGCGCCGCGAGGGGGACGGCGTTGGCGTTGGTGTTGGAGAGTTGGGTCTGCGAACGCTCGACATCGAGCTGCGACGCGGTGCCGGCGGCGTAGCGCTGGCGCACGAGGGCGAGGGCGCGGGCTTCAAGCTCGCTCTCGCGCGTGTTGAGCCATTGGCGGCGCTGGGTATCGCGCAAGTTGACGTAGGCCTGGGCGACTTGTGCGGTCAGGCTGACTTGCGCGTCGGCGAGATCGGCGGTGCGTTGGTCGATGGTGTCGCGCGTCGCCTCGACCTGGCGGCGGGTGGCGCCCCACAGGTCAGGCTCCCACGAGGCGGTGCCGCCGAGGTTGTAGAAATCGAGGTTGGTGGTGCCAGACGAGGAGGAGGAGCTGCTGCTGCTCGACGAACTGCCGGAGCTGGAGCTGGAGAGGATGCCGCCGGGGAGCGCGGTGTGGACGTAGGTGGCCGAGCCGTTGAGGCCCGGGAAGGCGGCGGCGCGGGCCTGCACCAACTGGCTGCGCGCGGCGCGGATGCGGGCCTGGGCGGCGGCGATGTCGGGGGCGTTGGCGAGGGCGTCGGCGATCAACTGGTCGAGCGTGGCGTCGCCCAGCGATTCCCACCAGCGCGCGAGGCCGGGGGTGGTGGTGAGCGCGGCATCCTGCGCGCGGGCGAAGGGGGCCGCCGTGGGCGCGACGGCGGGCGGGCCGGCGTAATGCGGGCCGACGGTGCAGCCGGTCAGCGCCAGCAGGGGGAGGAGCACGCGGCGCATCAGTGCACCGCCGCCATCTTGCCGCTGTTGGGCAGCGGGCGCAGGAAGATCACCAGCGGCACCACGGCGGCGGTAACGGCGCTCATCAGGAAGAAGATGTCGTTATAGGTCATGGTGACGGCCTGTGCCTGGATCTGTTGGCCGATGCGCTGAATCGCGCCGTCGGCGCCGCCGATGCCCTGCGACAGCGAGGCGACATAGGCCTGCACGTTGGGGGCATTGGCATTCATGGTCTCTTCCAGCCGGCGCGAATGGAACCACATGCGGTCCTGCTGAACGATGGCGATGCCGGCCAGCGCGAAGCTGCCCCCGAGATTGCGCATCGCGTTGAACAGGCCCGAGGCATCGCCCGCGTCCTCCGGCGGGACCGATTGCACGCAGGCCTGACTGAGGAACAGCATGCCGAGGATCTGGCCGATGCCGCGGATCAACTGCGAGACGACGAACTCGCCGCCGACCGACTGGATGGTGAGATCGGTTTCGAGGTAGGACGACAGCGCCATCAGCGCCATGCCCCCGCCCACCGCGATGCGGATATCGACGTGCTTCATCAGGATCGGCACGAAGGGCATCATCATGATGCTGGGGATGCCCGAGATCATCACGATCTTGCCCGATTGCAGCGCGTTGTAATCGGGGATCGCGGAGAGGAACTGGGGGATGGCGTAGGACGTGCCGTAAAGCACCACCCCCAGCGCCATGCCCATCAGCGCCACCGAGCCGAATTGCCGGTCGGCCAGCAGGCTGAGCTTGATCACCGGGCGCGGCGCGGTGAGCTGGCCCCAGAGCAGCAGGATGAAGCCGATCACACTGACGATCGCGGTGCGCTGGATGAACACCGAGGAGAACCATTCGTCGCGCGCGCCTTCCTCCAGCACCACGGTCAGCCCGCCCATGCCCAGCGCCATGCCGGCGACGCCGAACCAGTCGGCCTCGTGGATGAGATCGAGGCGGGGGGGCTCGTAATCGAGGCCGACGAGCAGCAGCGTGAGCAGGATCACCGAAATGGGGACGTTGAGGAAGAAGGCATAGTGCCAGCTGGCGTTCTCGGTCAGCCAGCCGCCCACGAGAGGCCCGACGATCGGGCCGCAGATCGCCACCACGCCGAACATCGCGGTGCCGATCGATTGCTGGGATCGGGGCAGGCGCTGGGCGATGATCGTCTGCGCCGTGGGGATCAGCGCGCCGCCGGTGATGCCCTGGCCGACGCGGCCGGCGATCATCATCCCCAGCGTGTTGGAAAACCCGCAGAGCACCGAGAACAGCGTGAACAGCGAGACCGCGATCAGCAGGAAGGTGCGCAGGCCGAGCAGGCGTTCGAGCCAGGCCGACAAGGGGATGATGATGATCTCGGCCACCAGATAGGCGGTGGCGACCCAGGCGCCCTCGCTGCCCGAGGCGCCGATCTCGCCCTGGATCGTCGGCAGCGAGGAGTTGACGATCGAGATATCGAGCGTGGCCATCAACGCGCCCAGAGTGCCCGCCGCCACCGCCAGCCAGGCGGTGAGATCGGCTTTCTCCTCGGGCCGGGGGGCGGCGGTGGCCATCAGTGGGCCTGTTGCTGATCGTAGCGGTGCTGGTCCTGCTCGATCTGCTTGAGGTCGCCCTTGGCGTTGCGGGTGTCCACCGTGACTGTCACCGACAGGCCGGGGACCAGCAGGCGGCGCGCCTGAGGCGTGGCGAGGATTTTCAGGCGGACGGGGACGCGCTGGGTGATCTTGGTGAAGTTGCCGGTGGCGTTCTGCGGCGGCAGGATCGAAAACTGTGCGCCGGTGCCGGGCGAGACGCTCTCGACCTCGCCATCGACATCGAGGCCGCCGAGGGCATCGACCTCGATCCGTGCGCGCTGGCCCGGGCGCATCAGCGCGAGCTGCGTTTCCTTGAAGTTGGCGACGATGTAGATTGCATCGAGCGGGACCACCGAGAGGAGTTTGGTGCCCGCCGCGACATAGGCGCCCGGGGTGACGGTGCGGTCGCCAACGCGGCCGGCGATGGGGGCGTTGATTGTGGTGGCGCCCAGATCGACATCGGCCGAGGCGAGCGTGGCCTTGCCGGCCTTGGCCTGCGCGTTGGCTTGCGCGATCTGCGCGGCGAAGGTGGCGAGGTGGCGTTGCTGGGCCTCCAGCGCGGCGGATTGGGCGCGGACTTTTTCGGCCGATTGCGTGGCGGTGCTGCGCAGGCGGGCGAGTTGTTCGCGGGTTTCGGCGCCGCTGGCCACCAGCGGCGTGTAGCGGGCAACTTCGCCGGCATCGTGCGCGGCATCGGCCTGCGCGGCGGCGAGTTGCGCCTGCGACTGGGCGATCATCGCCTGTTGCTCGGCGGCGCCGGCGCGGGCCTGATCGGCGCTGGCCTGGGCTTCGGCGATCTGGGCGTCGGCCTGGGCGGCCTTGGCGCGGTAATCGCGCGGGTCGATGGCGACGAGCGGCTGGCCCTTGGCGACGTCCTGATTGTCCTGCACCAGCACGCCGGTGACATAGCCGTTGACGCGCGGGGCGATCACCGTGGCGTCGGCCTGGATCTGGGCGTCGTCAGTCGACTGGAAATAGCGGCCGTAGGTGAAATAGTACGTCGCCCAGATCGCGATGGCCACCGCCGCCACCAGCGCGATGGCCAGCAGGATCAGCTTGGTGCGCGGGGTCAGCGGCTTGCGCCTGGGCTTGGCGGGGGCATCCTCGCGCGTCTCGTCGGCAGGGGCTGGCCCGTCGGTGGGGGGCGTGGAGGAGGCCATGGGGTATCGTCGTCCTGTCTGAGCCCAAGGGGCGGCGGGGCACGCGGTTTGTGCTGTTTTAGCCGCCGGTTTCGGGTTGCGTCCAGCCCATGCACCGATGCGGCCGGACGTTGCACGTTTCGGATTGTATCGGCTTGTTGCGGAGCCCCGGCCTGTGGTATGTTGACCACAGGCCGCGGTTACGGCGGCCAGTAAAACGAGAGGTGCGTATGGAACGGATCCATCCATCGACCCAGACCTGCCCGGTGGCGCTGCTGTGCATGGCCAGCGGCGTGGCCTTGCTGGTGTGGCTGGTCACGTTGTGGCTGGTGGGGTGAGGGTGCGGGCGGGTCATGCCGGGGCGAACCCGGAGACCCGCGCGCGCGCGACAAGGCGGTTGATGTAATCCAGCTTGGCGATCACCGGATCGGTCAGGTTGAACGGATAGAGATCCGGTTGCCCCATGCTGCGGTTCAGCGCGTTCATCGCGAAGGATAGCGGCACCATGTCGCTGATCAGGTCCGCCGTCGCGGCGGTGTAGGGGTTGAAGGCGAGGTCGACCTCGCCGTCGGCGCCCTCTTGCGGGAAGGCGGTGAGCGAGAGATCGAAGCCCCGCGCGGTGGCCAGCAGATCGACGATGTGCAGGTAATGCGCGAAGGTTTCGGCGAAGTCCTCCCACGGGTGCGAGGTGGCGTAGGCGCTGACGTAATCCTCGGTCCAGACGTGGTCGGGGGAGTCGCTGTAGTGGTTTTTCAGCGCGGCGGCGTAATCGATGCGCTCGTCGCCGAAGACGTTGCGGCAGGCCTGGGTTTCGTAGGGGTCGGGCTCGATCAGGCGGGACCAGTAGTGGTGGCCGACCTCGTGGCGGAAATGGCCGAGCAGGGTGCGGTAGGGCTCGCCCATCTGGTGGCGGATGCGCTCGCGCTCGGCGTCGTCGGCCTCGATCAGGTTGAGGGTGATCAGGCCCTCGTCGTGGCCGGTGAGGACTTCGGCGTGGCCCCGGGCCTCGGCCGCCGGGTCATAGAGGAAATCGAAGGCGAGGCCTTGTACGCCGGGGCGTTCCTGCGCCTTGGTTTCGAGCGGGAGCTGGAGTTTCAGCAGGGTGTGGAACAGGCGGCGCTTGGCCGCCTCCACCTTGGCCCAGCGTTCGGGGACGCCCTCCACGGTGAGATCGGGGATCATGTGGTTGTGGCGGCAGGCGCGGCACAGCGGCTCGATATCGTCCGCGCGGGTCAGCCAGTTGCAGATCTGGTGATCGTTGTTGTTCTGGCAGGTGACGACGTTGGCCGTGTTGCCGCGCGCGTCGCGCCATTGCGTGTTGTCGTCGGCGAGGAAGCGGAAGGCATCGATCTGCGGGTCATAGCCGAGGGTGGCCTGGCAGCCGGGGCAGACGCGGACCTCGAAGTGATTGAGGCGCTGGCAGTTGGGGCAGGTGAAGGCGCGCATGGTGGGGGATCCCCGGGGTTGGGTGAAGGGCTTCGGGGCTGGGAACGCGCGGGTGGGGGGGAGGTTGCATTGCCAAGGGGGAGAAGGGTGAATGCGAGGGACAGGTTTGACATACCGGTTTCTCAAGAGAAACCGGATGGCCTCACGCTCCCTCAACTTTGGTGAGGTATGCGCCGTTTTTCGGGCAAAGGCCATGCGGCGGAGCCGCCTTTGTGCAAGCCTGCGGCGCCATGTGGAGCAAGGGTGCCGTGGCGCGCCGAGGTGGACAGGTTGGGGGAGCGCGAGGGGCGTGCCCCTCGTGTTGAGTCCTTACTTCTTTTGAACCCCCGGCGCAGCCGTATCGTAGGGCCCGGGCGTGGTCGCGGGTGCGGGGGTGTGCGTGGGCGGCAGGTTTTCCCACCCGCCGCCGAGGGCGAGGAACACGTTGACCTGACGGTCGATCAGTTGCGCGCGGGACTGGGCGAGGGCGGCTTCGGCTTCGGCGAGGTTGGCCTCGGCGGTGAGCAGGCTGAGCACATCGGTGCGGCCGAAGCGGAACAGCTTGTCGGCCTGTTCGGACTGGTGCTGGGCGTCGTCGCGGGTTTTTTCGAGGGCGCGGTCGTGCTCGATCTCTCGCGCGTAGGCGTTGAGCGCGGTTTCGGTCTGGCGCAGGGCCTCGATCACGGTGCCGTCGAAGTGGGCCTCGGCGGCTTGCGCCTGATCGCCGGCGGCGGCGATGCGCGCGCGGGTGCCGGCGCGGAAGGGGAAATCCCACGAGATCATCGGCCCGATCAACCCGCCGAAGCTGCCGCCGGCGAAGATGCTGGCGATCGAGTTGGCGAGGCCGCCTTCGCCGGCGAGGGCGACTTGCGGGTAGAGCCTGGCGGTTTCGATGCCGATCTGGGCGGTGGCGGCGGCGAGCTGGCGATCGGCCGCGCGCACGTCAGGGCGGCGGCGGAGGAGGGCGCTGCCGTCGCCCACCGGGATGGCGGTGGTGAGGTGCGGCGGGGTGGCGCAGGTTTCGAGATCGCGCGGGTAGTCGCTGGGCGCGCGGCCCATCAGCGCGGCGAGTTCGTAAAGCGCGGCCTGGCGGGCGGCGAGGATCTCAGGGATGGCGGCGGTGGTACGGTCGGCGGCGGTTTTGGCGCGGGTGACATCGAAGGCGGTGCCGCGGCCGCCCTGGAACAGGCGGTGGATCGAATCGAGCGACTTGTTTTCCGCCGCTAGGACGCGCTGGGTGGCGGTGAGGGTGACGTTGGCTGAACACACATCGGCATAGGTTTTCGCCACGGCGGCGGCGACGGTGACGCGGACGTTGTCGCGTGCGGCCTCGACCGCCTCGCGGTTGTCCCTGGCCGCCTCGATGCCGCGTTTCAGGCCGCCGGCGAGGTCCAGCGGATAGTCGATGGCGACGCCGCCGACCGCGCTGTAGGTGAGGTCGAGCGGGATGGTCAGCGTGTAGCCGCCGACTTGCGCGGCATAGGCGCCGGCCGTGACTTTGCCGCCGAGGCCTTTGGCGTTCTGGGCCTCGCGGACGATCTGGCTGGCGCGGGCGAGGTTGGCGTCGGCGGTGCGCAGGTCGGTGTTGGCGGTCAGGGCTTCCTCGACGTAGCCATCGAGGCGGGGATCGTTGTAGAGCCGCCACCAGTGGTCGGGCAGCGGATCTTGGGTGAATGCGGGATCGGCGGCGGCGTTGAACGGGCCGGTGGCGGCGGGGCTGGCGGCGAGTTGCGAGCGCGGGCCGTGGTAATCCGGCCCGACCGTGCAGCCGGCCAGCAGCAGCGGGGCGAGGAGGGCGGCGCGTTTCACTGGGCGGCGGCCTTGCGGCGTTGACCGTTGACCGGTTGTTGCGCGGCGTGTTGGCCTTGCGGCGGCTGGCGATCGAGGATGGTGATGGTGGCGGTGCGGCCGACGACGAGGAGCGCGCCGGCGGGGACTTTGTCGACGTGGATGCGCACGGGGATGCGCTGGGCGAGGCGGACCCACGAGAAGGTCGGATCGACCGCGAGGACGCGGTTGGGGGTGTCCTTGGTCTGGTCGTCGGCGATGCCGCCGCTGATGCTTTCCACGTGGCCGATGACGTCGGTTTCGTCGCCCATCAGGCGGATGCGGGCTTCGTCACCCACGTGGATGCGGTGGAGCTTGGTTTCCTCGAAGTAGCCTTCGACGCGCAGCGAATCCGCGTCGAACAGGGCGAGCGCCTGCTGGCCGGCGGCGATGAAGTCGCCGGGGTGGAGATCGAGGTTGGTGACGGTGCCGCTGACCGAGGCGCGGACTTCGGCGCGGTGGATGTTCAGCGCCGCCGTCTGGCGCTGGGCCTGGGCGCTGGCGAGCGCGGCCTCGGCGGTGCGGACGGTGGCGACGTTCTGTTCGTGGGTTTCGGTGGCGACGAGATCGCCCAGCGCCACGTCGCGGGCCGAGACCTTGCGCGCCTCGTCGAGTTTGGCCTGGGCGCTGGCGATTTGCGCGTTGGCCTCGGCATAGGCGTCGGTGTAGCGCGGGGTGTCGACGACGAACAGCAGATCGCCTTTCTTCACCACCTGGTTGTCGCGGACGGCGACTTGCGTGACGAGGCCGCCGACATCGGTCGCCACCCGCACCACATCGGCGCGGACATGGCCGTCGCGGGTCCATGGCACGTCTTCGTAACGGTGCCAGAGCCACATCGAGACGCCCACGGCGGCAACGACGAACAGGGCGGTGACCACCCAGCGGGCAAGGAAGGCGAGCATGCTTTTCATGTGCGGAGTCCGAAGGGAATGGTCAGCCAGTCGAGCAGGCCGAGGACGATCAGGAACAGGCAGCAATCCACCAGCGGGCGGAAACCCACCAGCCGGTAGAAGCCCACGATCTGGAACAGGCGCGAGAGAAACGCCGTGGCCACCAGCGCCAGCGCGCCCAGCAGCAACAGCGCGGGGAACAGCACCCCGCCGATGGCAACCTCGCCGATCATGCCGCCGCCTCCATGGTGCAGGGGTGGGCATCGGGGAACAGGTTGCGGCGCAGGCCGACCAGCAGGATCAGCGCGCTGCGGCGGCGTTCGCCATCACCATCGGCGGCGAAGGTGCGGGCGGCGGCATCGATGTGGATGAGCAAGGCGGGGTCCGGGTGTGCGGGGCGGGCGGGATCGAGCGTGGCGAAGTGCGCCGCCACCCCGGCCAGGGTGCGGTCGATCACCGCCTGTTCGGGCGCGGTGGCGGCGGCGCGCAGGGCGTGGAGGTCTCCGGCGACGTTGCCGGTGCGCATGTCGCGCAGGGCGTCGATCAGCGCGGTGCCGGCGGGGGGGATCGCGCCGGCCATCATCACCGGCATCGAGGCCGGCAGCATCAGCCCGACGCGATCGAGCATGCGGCTGGTCCAGCCGCGCGCATCGGGGGCATCGCCGCGCGCGCGGCGGGCGACATCGCGCCAGCCGGCGCGCGCCAGCGTGCGATAGCGGTGCCCGGCGCCCACCGTGAGGAACAGGCCCAGCGCCACGGTGGCAAAGCCGATGCCGATGTACTGGGCAATGGCGCCGTTCACCGATGCGGCGAAGTTGGGGATATAGTGATCATAGAGGCCGACCGATTGCGGGAAGCCGATCAGGATGCCGGTGCCGACGGGGGTGAGTCCGGGCTTGCCCATCAGCACCCCCATGATCAGCAGCGCCGGCGCCAGCACCGCCGCCAGCGTGACGAAATCGGTGACGCGCGGGAAGATGGTGTAGGCATAGAACAGCGCCGCCACGAGGCCGATGGTCGAGCCGAGCTGCATCTTGGCGAGGCCGGCGCGCGGGTTATCCGCCCCGCCGAACAGCGCGCAGGCGATGCCCGCGATCAGCACCGCGCCGACGCCATCCTTCCACGCGGTGCCGATCCAGAAGGCGCAGCCGATCAGGATCGTCAGCATGGTGGCCATCGCCGCGCGGATGGCGAAGCGGCGATCGAGGTGGAGCGGGCGGTTGCTGGTGGCGGCGAGGAGATCGGCGACGCGGGGCGTCATCGGGCGCACGGTGTGGGTGCGGAGCTGGTCGTCGATATCGTGCACATCGGACAGGGTTTCGACCAGTTCGGCAAGGCGCGCGAGCAGGTTGAGCGTCAGCATGTCGTGCCACAGGCCGCCGGCGCTGCGCAGGTCCTCGCTGTGTTCCAGCCAGGGTTCGAGCGCGCGGGCCTCGGCGATGAGGGGGATGCCGGTGGCGTCGCGCGCGGGGGTGGGGACATCGCGCGCGACCCATTGGGCGATGCGGGCGGTCAGGTTCTCGATCGCGGCGGGCAGGCCTTGCGGGGTCTGGCGCAGTTCGGCGACGCGGTCCTCGATCGCGCTGGCGAGCGGGAGCAGCGTCGAGAGCGCATCCTGCAGCGCGCGGACGGTGCGCACGCGCGGGATGATGCGCGCG